>Ga0265339_10000056_pt1 | contig 99515 bp, 83 predicted proteins | sample 4CB219metaG_FD_202085 | JGI IMG/M metagenome (GOLD analysis project Ga0265339, IMG submission 202085) | Rhizosphere microbial communities from Carex aquatilis grown in University of Washington, Seatle, WA, United States - 4-CB2-19 metaG | ecosystem: Host-associated > Plants > Roots >...
CCGTCTCGGCCTTGAACTCACGCGTGTGCATGCGCCGAGCTCGCTTCTTCGCTTCCTTGGACATGTGGCACCCTTTCTACGCCCTTTCGTCTGAGGGCGGGTGTCCACCAAACCGGGTCAACCCCAGAGCGCTCATGTCACTGTGCGAGATCTGCGTGCCGCTCGTATTCTTGAGCGCGCCCTTGAAGGAGTAAGTGCCGTTCACGGTCGAGGAGGTTGCATACACGACCTCCTTGTCTGCTTGGTACGTGACGTCCGCCGCATGCGCGTATAGGACGAATTCACCGGTTGCTGGACACTGGATAATGTGGGGCCGCTCGCCCTTGCGATTGGGGCCGAGCAAACCGCTCGACTGTTGCGAAAGGATCATCGCCTCGTATTTCCAGATCGAAAGATTCTTGGACGAATACATCGCGAAGCCGCGAAAGTTGTTGTCGCTCGATGTGCTCGAGAAGTATTCACCATGTAGATAGAATGTGTCGCACACCTTGATGATGCCGCCCCCGTGGGCGTTGACGAGGTTGCCGGATGTGTCCTTGAGCGTGATTCCAGGCGGATTGGGCGGCGAGATCGGCGAGGCGGTATCGGGATCGACGAACGAGCCGATCTGCGCGCCGGCCGGAGTACTGCAGCTCGCAAAACTCGCAAGGGACGCGGCAATCTCGTCGCCTTTCGACGCGCCCACGTTGCCGCCACTTCCGTCGTCGTCCAAGCCGCAAGCAGAAAGCCCAATCGAGACCGCGATTGACATCCAAGCTACGATTGACTTCATGTTTGCCTTTCCGAGAGAGATTGCCGACTTCCTTCTAGATCTCGCGCCACCCTGGCGGCAAGTGAAACGTGTGCTCCTGAAACCTTCAAGCGACCCGGGCGTCGAAAAAGAAATCATCTTCCGTCCGAGATCGCCCTGGCCCACGACGCCGGCGGTCCATTCACGAGCCCTGCCGCCGGCCACGACGGTCCTGGTAGGCACGGTCGTCTTGGATGGACCGCACGATTACGGCTCCCGGCGTCTTCTATCCACGAGGCGTTTCGTGGACCGAGCGACCTCTCACCACCGCTCATCGGCCCGGCTGTGTAGACGGAACCAACCTACTGCTCTGGCTGCCCTACGGACCGAGACACTCCCTTCAAGAAATCACCAAAAGCATTGCCAAGCGAGCGCAGGTCCATTCCGACTCTGCACCCTTCGACCTCCGCGCAACTTTTCGCGTGCACGATACAGTCCGTCGCTCGTCGAAACTGGTCTGGGGCAAGCGTCTGCTTCATTTCTTCCATGTTGCTGACGCAGGTGTTGGCCGCTTCCTTCGCCCCGCCACAAAGCGATGCAATTTAGCGGCAAATGCGGGCTCCAGGACGCATAGCCATGATTCCCAGGTAGCCGCCAACGCTCACGAGGCCGATCACCACGACCGCGATGATCGCTTTCTTCATCTGCCCAGATTCACACGACGGCCTAGTATTCGCAAGAAGGCTACGGTTCGCACAGCCTGGCCACAGAGGTTGGGCCAGATCGCCAAAGCGTATCCGTACCGGATGCTTGGGATAACGGGGACGTCGACAAGGCGGATGCTAGGATAAGTGCCTCGTCATGACTCGCGCAATGCTAGCGCTTCTACTTGCTGCCACGACCGCGCCAACGGCAGGCGGCTTGGTCCTTTCGGGCAAAGTGTTGGGCGCATCCGGCAAGGGCACAGTCCACATCGCCCTTTGGCAGTCCGACGGATTTCTCAAGCACCCGACTGCGGAGGTGCACTTCGATCCGGGCAACTCCACCAGCTTCCATTTCGACGTTCTACCCGGTCGTTACGCACTCAGTGCCTTCGAAGACCTGAACGGCAATGGCATCCTCGACATGGGCATGTTCGGCCCGAAGGAGCCCACTGGCTTCTGGCGCCCCTTCCGAGGTTGGCACAGGCCGCGCTTCGAAGAGGTCGCCACGCTATTCCAGGGTGACACTCGCGACCTCGACATCGTTCTCAAGTAGGCGAGAATCGCCCGCCGCCCCCTGTCAGCCGTTCTGGGCTCAGAGGAGCCCCCCTTCAAGCGCAAATCCCGCGCAACGCGCGAAGTATTGGTCGCATAGCGGAGATCCGCGGGTGCAGTCCATGCAGCGGCCAGCACCCGGAATGGGCACGCACGCGCGTTGCGTGCGCAATCGGATACCCTTCTCCCTCCACGGCGGAAGATGGTTCCGGTTCTTTCAGCACAGAATTGACAGAACCGCGGCCACGCTCAGCTCCGCGCCACCCGCAACGACGACATTCCGGCGCAACCTGCGTTCACCAAGTCGAGAAAGCCTCCGCATTTCGGCAAGGTGTTGCCACGTCAAATGGGCAGATCTCGTGCCCTCTTGCCTTCGGCCTGGTCGCGGACAATGCACCACCTGCCTCCGGCGGCCCCATGAAACTCCGCGCTCTCATGCGTGCCTTTGAACCATGCGGCCGTACCTGAAAGGGGCGCGCTTTGGACAAATGACGTTGCCCCGCACCTCAACTTGGATGCAAAGAAGCTAGGCGTACAAGTGCCCTTTCCGCTTCACTGAGGTGCCTCGCTCGTGTCCGATAACAAGCAACCTGTCAACTACGCTGCGGCGCACCTCTGCCACCCCCAATCTACCCAGAAAGAGCGACCTGGCCATCTTAGCGAGCACGACGTCATCTCCGTCCACGAGGTGGATTTCGTTCATCTTGACCACATCGATCGATCGCGCCCAGCGCGATCGAAACACCGCGCTTCTGGGAGTTTCTCTCCACCCAAGCAGCCGGCCACCGTGGCCAGCTTGAAGCAAGCCCGCCGCGCCGGCGAACCGGGGATCGCGGAATTGAATCCAGAAAAGTTTGGAGCCGAAGCGACGCCCCTCATTCGTTGAGGGCAATCAGATACGCTTCGCCGGCTTCTCTCTGGTGCCTTTAGTGTGGAGATCCTGAGGCACGCCTGGGGAGGCGCTCGGGAAGGCCGAACGACGGGAAGAGCCGCGGCGCCGCGAATCGGGTCATCTGCGTGACCTGACCGCAACGCATCGACACGAGGTTGATTGCCTCCCCGCGGAAGTCCCCTGCCGCAAGCGGCGCCGTGTAAACCGCCACCGCAGCCTGACCATTCGCCGCCACCGGAACCAGCCGGTAGCGATGGGGCTGGGTGGCCATGATGTGCGCGAGGAAGCGGTGGATGGCTTCGCGCCCAGCGTACCACTCCGGCTGGGGCGGCATCGACAGTCTGGCGTCTTCGGCGAGCAAAGTGGTGAAGGCGTGGAGATCCCCGCTTTCCCAGGTGGTGATATAGCGCCGCAGGAGCTCCTCGTCGTTTGCACCAGAAGCGGGCCAGCTATCCTCGCTCCGAGATTCGACATTCTTGCGCGCCCGCTGCAGGAGCGAGTTGACGGAAGGGACGCTCGTCTCGAGTAGGCTCGCCGTCTCTTCGGGGCTCCAGCCGAGGACGTCCACGAGCAGGAGCGCCGCCCGTTGCTTGGGCGACAGGAATTGAAGCGCGGCAATGAAGGCCAAGCCGACGCTCTCGCGTAGTACCATGCGCCGTTCGGGTCCGGGCTCCACATCGTCGGCCGCGTCGAAGAGGGAATCGGGCGCCGGCTCGATCCAAACCTCCTCGTGCAATGGCGGGCCGAAGGCCGCACCCGAGGCCGCCGGCGGGGCGAGCAAATGAGGAAGCGCACGCCGGCGGCGGGTCTTCAAGAGGTCGAGGCAGGAGTTGGTGGCGATCTTGTAGAGCCAGGAGCGCGTCGAGCCGATCGACATCCGTTCATCGAGCCGCTGCCAGGCGCGAAGAAGGCTTTCCTGAGCCACTTCTTCGGCCTCCTGGAGTGAGCCAAGCATCCGGTAGCAGTGCAGCGTGATAGCCCTCCGATGAGGCTCGAGTTGCGTCCGGAAGTCTTCGTCCCTCGCCTGTAGGAGCATCCCTCTGGAAGATGCCGCAAACCCTCCCCAGGTTGCCGCCGACGCAGATGCCCGGCACAAGGAAGATTTCGACGAACAGGGCGATGAAATTTCGGCCCCCACGTCGTCTTGGCTTCAGAAGGTCGATCAACAACGACCGTGAAGAAAGAGAGGTTCCCCATGAAGATCGAAGGTTCAGTTGCATTAGTTACCGGCGCTAACCGAGGGCTTGGCAAGGCGATGGTTTCCGCTCTCCTCGAGGCCGGAGCGGCCAAGGTCTATGCTTCGGCCCGAGACGAAAGCAAGGTCTCCGGCGACGGCTCGCGTGTCGTCCCACTCGCTCTAGATACGACGAAACCGGATCAGATCGCGACCGCCGCCAAGAAGGCCAACGACGTCACGCTCCTCATCAACAACGCGGGCTTGCTCACGTCATACAATGTCTTGACGATGAGCCCGGCGGAGCTCGACGCCGACCTCCGCACCAACGTTCACGGGACGCTCACCGTAGTCAAGGCGTTCCTCCCGACGCTCGAGCGTGCGCCAGGGAGCGCGACTATCGTGAACGTCCTGTCGCTGACGTCACTCGCGAGCTTCCCGCCCCTCGCTGGCTACTCGGCCTCGAAGGCCGCGGCGTTCTCGATCACGCAAGCCCTGCGCGCGGAGCTGAAGGCGAAGCACATCGACGTCCTCGCGGTCCTTCCCGGTCCCATCGACACGGACATGGTTAAGGCACTCGAGATGCCGAAGACGAGCCCCGCCGACACCGCCAGGGCGCTCGTCGCAGGAATCGCGCGCGGCGAGGAGGAAATCTTCCCCGACCCCATGGCGCAGCAGATGGGCGTCCTGTGGAACAAGAGCCACAAGGAATACGAGCGCGCATTTGCGAACATCTGATGAAACGAAACCGAATTTCACACCCGCATCGTAACGGAGGGAAAGATCATGGGCACTCGTAATTTCACGACCTCTTTTACCGTCGACAAGTCTCCGGAAGAAGTCTTCGCAGCCGTCAACAACGTCCGTGAATGGTGGTCAGGAGAAATCGACGGCAGCACCGACAAGCTCGGCGCCGAGTTCAGTTACCGCTACAAGGACGTTCACCGCAGTACCCAGAAGATCACCGAGCTGGTGCCCGGAAAGAGAGTCGTGTGGCACGTCACGGACGCCAAGCTCAACTTCGTCAAGGATAAGACCGAATGGAACGGCACGGAGATAGTCTTCGAGATCACCAGGAAGCGCGGAAAGACCGAACTTCGCTTCACACACGTCGGTCTGGTCCCGACCTTCGAATGTTACGGCGGCTGCTCGGGAGCTTGGGGGTATTACGTCAACGACAGTCTGCGCAGCCTGGTTGTGACGGGCAAAGGACAGCCCAATCCGGAGGAATAGGTCGCGCCCGCCTCCGCTCAAAATGGATAGCTTGCCAGCGCACGCGCGCCTGACCTCGTTTCAATCAGGGCGGATGGTTCCTCCAGGTCACGGACAAGGACCGTGCAGAGCGGGCCAAGGTCGCACTTGCGGAGGCTCCGCACACGTCTTTTAGCTTGGGATGAATCGGCTTTCGAACATCTTCAACGAGGAGGAAATGGCCGTGAAAGCAGCCAGGATTCACAGCTTTGGGCCGCCCGACGTCGTGGTGGTGGAGGATGTGCCGATGCCGTTGCCGGGCCCAAGCGAAGTTCTGGTGCGCGTGATGGCCGCGGGCGTCGCACCCTGGGATGCCATCATCCGTGAGGGCAAGAGCAAGGTTAGCCCGCAACCTCCGCATACTCTCGGTTCGGACTTCTCCGGTGTCGTCGAGAAGGTCGGCCCCGGCGTTACGGTCTTGGCGCCGGCCGACGAAGTGTATGGCGTCTACAAGCGCCCTTTTCTCTTCAGCGAATTGCATCCAACAAATGTCCGATAACAAGCAACCTTTTTACTGCGCCGCCGCGCACCCTCCTGCATCCACTCTACCCGGTCGTTGAACGTCTCCAACCCAAAATTGAGGGCCGTAGAGCGATGGCAATGGGGAATCCTGATTCAGTGGTGTTTCAGTAGTGTTAAGAACGTGATGCCAGCCGCTACAAAGGGTGGCGAAGGCGCCAGACTGGGCGGCCCGCCGCCCGCCGCATCTGTCAACGCTGGATGCACCGGGAATTCAAGCCGTTCGACGCTCTTCCCTTGGCGGGCTTGCACCGTGTACTGCAAGGATCCAGCTACGGGGGATGCGCTTTGTACGTAGCCGCGACAATCAGTCTACCTTGCTACTGTCTTGCCTGTTTTTAACGTCCTTTTAATCGGAGGTGAGGAATCTTAGTGGTGACCTCGTCGAGAGGCCGCAAATAGGAGGATTCATCATGACTACGAAAGTAAGGACATTGCTATCTGTCGTTGCGATTGGAAGTGTTTCCGTCCTTGGTGGTGGGGCACTGGCTGCAGGAACAAGCGAAACACCTTCAGCCGCACGATATGCAGCTATTGCAGAGAGTGTTTGTGCGGGCGTGCCGGCCAGGGAACGTGAGATGGGACTGCTGGCCTATCGAGACGCGATCGTGAGTGTTGCGCCACTCAAGGAGGACTATTTCATGGGAAAGGCCAGAACGAGCCGGACCATCGGGGCGGTCATCGAGCTGCGCGCCACACCCAGCATCACCAAACCGTGGCTCGAGCGGGTCAATAGTTGCCATGTTGCGATGGTAGGATCGGGCCAGGTGGTTGCGCACGAGGCGGCTGCGGATCCCTTTGTTGTAGCGGGAACGTCGCTCGTTGCAGCCGAAAAGTTTGCGGGCTACGTGCTGTTCGTCAAGGGCGTCAACGCTGACACAGCCCAGGAGATCACCAAGCGGTCGCTCGCGCTTCTATCGAAGCCAAACCGTACGACAACGGCGTCGCTCGAGTCACGATGAGTTGCGACACCGCCCCATCCAATTCATAGCCGGGAGCGCGGAAGGATGCGCTTCCGGGCTGTGCTCTACCGCAGGGAAAGCGGTACTTCGTCGATAGCGATGGACGGAAAATCTAGAAAGTTGGGGTTGCACCATGCTCAGCACGACGATGACCGGATCGCCCGCGTACTCCGGAGAAGTACGGTGGCGTTCGGTCCAAGCCCTGGGACGCGACTGTGATTTTCCGGCGACCGCGGCACCTCCTTGAGGTGCGCTCCCAGGAATACATGACCGAGCTCACTCGCCTCACCCGAACGGCCGACCTGGTATCGGTCGAAGGTCACCATGACTTCCAGAGGCTGAGTCCGAGTGATCACCACCTGGGCTTCCTTTCTACTTTCGCGCTCGTCGTGAACGCGCCCTGATATTCCACGCTCGACAAGGGCCTTCCGTTCGGCCAAACCGAGTCCCGCCTTCACCACGGGCTAGGCCTTGCTCTCGACGAGACGGAGCGCCACCTTCAGGCGATCTTCGACGTCGAGTGGAGTCCAGGGCGTGGTCGTCGCACCATTCGAGGTAGTCCTCGCCGAACTCGCTGCCTTAGTCGCTGACTGGAACCGATCCTGCTGAATGTGCGGTTATGTCGAGCTCGACATAACCCGCCATTCGAAAAGATCGTCTACATTCTTGGCGCGCGGCGCAGGTCACGCTCTGACCCTCAGCCGCCGAACGGAACCAGGACGATCCCGGCGATGTCGATTTGGATTCTCATGGGACACGCCGAATAGTGGGCGACACCGGCCGCCCCTTGGCCTGCTCCGGTGTCGATGTTTAGGTAGATCTTGGGGCCGACAACCGTGTCCTCCACCTCGAAATTCCAGCTTAGCAGGTACCCGAAGTCCATCTTCGGCACGAGACCCGAAGAGCCCGAAACCAGCTCGTAGCCTTCGCCCCCCCAGTCGACCCCACCGTCCGAGCCCAGCTGCGACGCCGACGCGGGGTCGAGCTCGACCCCCACGACCCCATTAGGCAGGCCAGGCCAGGCGCCGCAGATCCGCCACCGCCCAGCCAGCGCCGCGGCGGCGGACGCGGCATCAACGAAGGTCACTTCGGGGCCAGCGGCAGTGCTGCACGTTGATCCGCAGCCCGCCGGAACCATCGGAAGACCCTGTGCACCGGCGCCTGCGTCCCCCAGCTGAGGGACGAGATTTTGAGCCTTTCCGACGAGGCTGCCGCAGCAACCCTGGTCGACCCACTGGAACGCGACGGTGAACGTGTACGCGTCGCCGTTCATGAGTTGAACGTGGACGTCACAATTCCCCACACCGCTTTCGGTTCCGACGTCGATCTGAGCGACGCCCCCCACGCTCGCGTTGCACGCAGAATCCGCCGAGAGGCTGACGATCCGACTCACCGCCGCGGGAGGGAAGGGGACGGTTATGCGACCTCCTTGCGTGTTCGGGCAATTGCATGACCCGCACGCCGGAACAGCCAGACCAACCAGAGCCAGCGTGGCAGTTGCCAGCCACCCCCAACAGCATCGCATGGTCACCAACCGACGGCGCAAAGCGTGCCGCAACAGCGACCTTTCTGTCAGCCGTGCGCGAGTCGCCATCAATGAGAGCCATCGACGCCATTGCCCTGCGACCTCGTCGTAGGCTGTCGCGTCCCCGCCGACCTGCCCTCCCCTTACTATGGCGGCCAGCGTAGGAAGATCCTGAATCTTCGTGTCTTTGTCGCCCATCCTGATCGTATGCATCTACCCCTCCTTCTACGTATGCGTGGTCGGCTTGCTGGCCGCCCAGCTGAAGCGAGAGCGAGGACATATTCCTGCGCGCACGGTTGGCACGAGAACGAACTCGCGGTCACTGAAAGCCGCACGCCGCCGTTGGCGATCCGCCGACAGAACTTTCCACCGGGCCAGTCAATCCAAGACAGTCGTAGTACAGCGCACACTGTGCTGGCGTAGGGTTCTGCATGCATTGCAAGTCGACACTGGTCTTCTCGTTGGCGGCTACTGTCGTGGTTGTTCCGAAGGAGGCTGACTTTCCACACCAGGCCCCTTTGATGTTGGACAGGTCTCCGACCGCGCGCAGATCTTCGAGGAAATAGGTTAGCGAGCCTGGGGGATAATAGGAGTCGCAGCCGCCATCAGGGCAAACGTATGGACCCCAGTTGGGCGGTCCGACGGTTCGGGTGGCACTGCCGTCGCTGTACACAAGCACGGTGATGGCCCCGCTGTTGGTAGAAGCAGATTCCGAGCATTCTGCTACCGGAGCACCAGTCTCGGCTTGAAGGGTGTCAACACCGCCATCTCCCGAACCGGGAGAAGATCCATCGACCGAGTTCTGGCAAGACCCCGTGTGTAGGTAGGGCTGGTCACTGATACCGCAGCGCCCTGTGAGGGTGGTCAGGCCGTCGCAGGCGCAGAAGTAGTCGAGGGCGAGACATGCGTCTTGCGGCAGGTCACCGCAAATCGCCTTGGCCTGGGTACCGCACCCCGGACTGTCGTAGAAGACGTTGGGCATCCTGCACGACAGGCCGTCATCGCTGGAGTCCGCCGACCCGCTGTCCAGCCCGAGGCTGTCTTTCGATGCGCCGCAGGCCGAGAGGCAAACCGCCGAAGCGAGCAAGACCAGGATCAAAATGTCGCTCTCGGTGCTCCTCTTTGTCGCAATTCTCGCGGTTTCCAGCATGAGAAGGGGCATGGAGCAACTCGCGTGCCGATCCCCTCTCCCCGGCGTTCGAGACGGCGCCCCCATTGTTCACGCAGTCGTTCTGGACCGTTGTGATCGTTTGGGAAGTGGAGATATTGGTCCAGACCTCAACGCAAGTCTGGCTAGGTCCGGTGCCTGCCGTGCACGCAGTGGTCGTGCTGCTTGCCATGAATGGCACCACATCCCTCGACCAGCAGGGGAACGAGAAGACCTACGACACGACAAAGAGGCTTCATGGTGCCTCCAAGGTTGGCCATTTCGAGCGCGCAATCGCGGCCATTTCTGCACGGCGCCTGTACGATGTTGGAGGAGCCGATACTGAGCATCCGTCAAGAAAAGCACTTGCACCGTGAACACACCGGAGCTTGGTCCCGAAAATTGAAGGCTCAAGGAGGCGCGCTTCAAGGTCAAAATCCGAAGGCGGATTCGCTGGGCTGCTACGGCTCCACCGCTACCCTTCCCTTCAAATCCTTCACCCCTGTGCGGTCATCAGGAATATCTTGAATGGCAGCAAGGTCCCATCGGCGATGGGCTTCTCCAGGTCATAGGCGTCGCGAAACTCGATGTCTGAGAAGCCAGCGGCGACAAGAATTCCGGCCAGCTCCTTGCGGTCGAAACCATCGTGCATCACATCGGTGTGGTCGGAGTGGAACAAGCCGCCCTCCGGATCAAGATCCGCGATGGCCAGCTGACCACCTCGCCGCAACGCTGTCTTGAAGGCACGGGCAAGACCGAGGGTGTCGCGCACGTGGTGCAAGGCCATGGAGCTGACGATCATGTCCACGGCCGGCAGCTTCGGCATCGTCTCGCTGGGCATGCCTTGAACCAACTCGACGTTGGTGATGCGGTTCCGCGAGATCTTGTCCCCAAGCGCCCGCAGCATGCCCGCCGATGTGTCAAAGGCGAAAACCTTGCGAACATGAGGCTGGAGCCTCAGCGCGATGAGCCCCGTGCCGGTGCCAAAGTCGAGGAGATCTTGGTCCAACCCAAGTCGTAGGGATCGAGACATCGCTTCTGCGATGGCTACGGCCATCTTCACGCGCGGCTCTTGATGATCCCATCGGCTTGCCTCTTGGTCGAATCGGTTGTTCATAGCCAAGGTCTACTTTGCGAACGTCAACCGGCGCAATGGCCATCACCGCGAACGATTTCTTCGTCGCCTCTATCCGTTGCGCTCAGGAGTCGCCATGCCTCAACGCCATCTGGCGGCTGACGACGAGGATGCTATGGCGGCAAAGTGCAACATCCATCCGCGACTCTGCTTTGAAGACGATCCACAAGTTTGCGCCACCACATTATTGGGGCGAGCTGCGGCGCGTCGGCTGTCGGTCGGGTGTGGCGTACGCTGACCATTGAGCGCCCGAGTTGTCGTCCCCTAGGTACCCTCGAACCTCGGTCGACGTTGGGTTCGTGGAACGTCTCGATGATCGTGGCTTCACCCGCGCATGCGCGCGCGAGCACCTAGATACAGATCCGCGCCTGCTGGGCTGCCAGCCGGTTCGAACTCGGAAAGAAGATCGCGGAACGCACCTCGGCGAAGGCAAATCCATAGCAGGTTGCGGGGTCACCTCGGCTGGCATCGTCGTCACCGTGGCCGGTGCACGTGGAAACAATCTCGGTACCGTGAACGAAGGCGAGATCGTTGAGGGGCTGCATGAGCACGGGGTCAAGAGCAGCGTCCAACTCGTAGGTCCGCCATCCCTTCGTCTCGGCGGAGCGCAGGCGAACGTGGCGCACACACCGTTTTCGATCAAGGTCATCGGTCCAACTCCACACGGCTACATCGGCGTCAATGAGACAGCTCTATCCTGCCCAGCTTGGTCTGGCTACACTCCTCGTGCAGGTTTGGGACTACGATACGAGTCGTACTTCAGTTTCCAGAGGATGATGTCCCAGATTCGCAGAGCAGTCAGGTGCGGACAGCACCTGCCCTGTATAGCGAGGAGAGCATCTCGCGTGGTTTCACGTCGGACGTCGGAAAACACGGCCTGGAGGTAATCAGTCCAGGGTTGTAACCACCCCCCGTACCATTCCCCGACAAGTTCATCCCATATAGGCACTGAACCTGGGCGAAGCCGATGAAGGAGCTTGGCAGCTCGTGTCGGCCCCCATCCAGGCGTGTGCTCGATGAGGGTCAGAACTTGGCTTACCTTGTCCGTTTCAGAGCGCACCTCATCGTCGGTCAGGCCGGTGACGTCCGAATGGCTGAGGCGAACCTGGGCGAGTTTGTTCTGGATGGCGGTGCGCTTGCCCCAAAGAGCCGACATCGGCTCCATCGGCGCTGTCCCCACAAATGCGTTCAGCGCGTTCAACGCCAAGACATCCATTGGTGTCACATCATCGTGCGGTCCCGGATTCGTGCCGTCGTACAGCTCCGAGGCTGCTCCGTGGTCCGTGAGGTACTTCCGGACAATCGCCTCGCCGTGGTCAACCGACAACTTCAGGTCAGTTGGCAAAAGGACGTAGACGCTCAGGTGTGTCTCCTTGTCGTTGGTAATGGCCACCGACTCCGTGGTCGTGACTTTGTGATGATGCCCCAACAACCAATCCTACAAAGGCCTCGGCTGGTCAAACATGATCAGAGAGGTCAAGTTGGCCGCGACAATATGACCTGGCAGATCAAGTCCATAGCGCGGGCTCCGGAGATCGCGGCTGACGTCGCCATCGCGTGGCCACCCAATCACGGACCGATCTTGGTGGGCGACAGGTAAGCGACAGGACCACGCCGCTTGGCCCCCTGAACGCCGCTCACGCCGGGCTTGGGAGGTTGGTTGCGCAAGAGTTTTGCCTGGCTTGAGCTGGGGACCCCGGTGCGATCCCCGTCCCCACGTCCCCAAACTCCCCGTACCCTAACGATTTTTAAACGTCGTCGGTAGAGTCCCCTCGTTCGGCGTCGTCGGTCCAGTGGGATTTCTCGTCTCCCAGGGTTCCAGAACCGTTCCGCAACTCGTCCGGTGAAAACGTCGACATCATCACCCGAGGGAACCGACCTACGTCTCAAGGATTCGCGTTCGACCCCGACCGCGAACGATTGGAAAGGACCGATCCGCACCCCGCCACAAGCAGTCGCAGATCATACAGCGACCGAGGAGTTTTCAGCGCTGAACCTTCCCTGCCCATCGTTCTTGAGCGCCAACACCCTCCCGTCTCGCGGACGGTGATATACTTTGAATGTTGTGAAGGGGAATCGACTTTTCGTTGCGGTCGCAGCCTGCCTGTGTCTTCCGGCCTGGGCGTTGGCAGGCGGACGCTCCTCCCTTCCTCGATGTCATCTCGTGGATGTTACCCAAGACGAGCAATCGCAAAAGCTCACCTGCGTGGTTGGTAAGACTCAACCACCCGCGAAGGCAAAGGCAGTCGCTGTCTACCTCACAGTGCCTACAGGTTTCGCGTTGGACTCAGCGACGGTGAACACTGCGTCCGGTCGGTTCGATGTCAGTGTGGCATCGACGGTGTCGGGGGCGGGTCCGTACATGCTGAGTATTGACGCCGCCAAGGTCGACTGTGCTGCATCCGGAAGCCTGGTCCTGGTGATTCACGGCGATTTCACGATAGAGACCACCGTCACTTGTCCTGCGCTTCCGCTCTTTCAGCCCGAAGCGTGCGGTAGAATGTGAAACACGAATCAATTGCGAAGGCCTGAGGCGTAGAGGACCGATACGATTCTCTCCGGCGAGACCTTGCCAAATACTCCGACCGTGGGGTAGTGATTCCATCCTTGCGGAACGCGCGCGTGGGCAGCGCCTTGGATAGCGCCTCGGAGCAGCCACACCCGATAGCCTGGAATCAGATGGTGGTCGCCGCACATGGTCCTGCAGGGCTATGGACACAGGATGAAGAGGCCGCGCTTGCCTATCGCAACCTGGTTGCCGGTGAGGCCAACCCAATTGGCGCTGGGACCGGACAAACACAGCAGATACAAACTCTTTTCTAGTGTTTCCTTTGGCCTACCTCTTGCTGTGAGGTACCACGGGAAGGCCTTTCATGATTCGCAATTCGAAGCTCCGCATTCTGGGCAGGAGGCCCCTCCGATGGGCGAGAGCACTTCCTACTTTGCCACTCGCCTGGTGGGCCTGTACATCGCAGCCGCTCACGCAGCCAGTGCCGCGGGTTCACCCGATAGCATCCCCCTATATTGGGATGTTGCCCCAGCGTCCCCTCGACCTGGTGTTCATGATCGACAACTCGCCGTCCATGGCGCCCAAGCAGGCGAAGCTGAATGCTCGCTTTTCCAGCCTGATGAACGCGCTCAAGGCTCCCAGCAACGGTACCCTGCCCGATCTACGCGTCGCCATCATCGACAGCGATCTAGGAACCGGCGGTCATTATTCGAGTGGACCTTGCGGTCCCAAGACGCTGCCCGACGGGACCCAATCTAAGTATGGGGACCTAGGCCGGTTTCAGATGATTGGCGCCACGGGTTGCGGCGTGAGCAGCGCCGATGCCACGTATCTCGAATACGCCAAGGGTGCGCCGGTTAATTTCGCGGGCGATATCAGCGCCGTGTTTCAGTGCCTGGCCTCGGGTCTGGGGACCGGCGGCTGTGGCGAGCAGCACCAGTTGCAGGCCTATGAATTCGCACTCGTAGCTGGAGGCCTGGGCGACGCCAATGATGCCCAGCACACAATGATACGCCCCAATGCCTACCTGGGCTTGGTCTTCCTGAGCGACGAGGATGACTGCTCCGCGTATCCGAACGACGCCATATTCGGCGATATTCCGTCGTTGCGCGGTGAATCCGCAAATCTCCGCTGCTACACACGAGCCTACGCGTGCAATGGCAACAGCACCTCCAGCCCGCCGCCTGGCTATCCGACCTCCGCGTCTTTCACTGCGCCCTTGACGTTTTGTGAAGCCCGTTCGGGTGACAGCGACGACTGCACGCACGGGGAAGATGTGTCGCAGCCGACCGCCTGCAACCCCATGAAGGATGTGGTTGATCTGGCGAACGAAATCAAGAGCCTCAAGAGCGACCCAACGCAGGTCCTCGTGGCAGGTATCTTCGGCTGGCCTCTCTCCGGGACCGACCCTTCGCAGGCTCAGTACAAGATTGACCTGATCCCCAACCCTAACGCCGCAGATGCAGCCCATCCTACGATCTGGGATACCTGGCCGGTTTGCTACGATCCAGACCACCGGCCAGTGGCCGCGACCACGGAGACGACCACCAATTTCGACCGGGTCGCCGCTGGCTGGGGAGCCACGCCCGGTTTGCGCATGTCCAAGTTCATCGACCAGTTCGGAGACAATGGCTTGAAGTTCAGTATCTGCGAGACTGACTTCACGAACCTCATGAAGACCATCGGCGACACCATCACCACAAGGATGCAGGACCCGTGCGTTGACTATAAACTGTGGAAAGATCCCACGACTGGGCAGCCAAACTGCCGCGTGGCCTACCGAACACCCGATCCCAAGGACCCCTACGGCGTGACCTACGTCGAAAACCCAAACGGAATGCCGGCGTGCGTGTCGAGCGCCACTCCTGATAACATTCAAGCGGACTGCTGGCAGCTCACCACTGACATGACGAAGTGTCAAGTTGCCTACAATGGACAGTTGCTCAACGTCGTGCGGACCCGAGAAGAAATGAATACAGGTCCACTGGTCGCGGGTACCACGGTCGCCATGGAGTGCCGGTCATGCACCGACCTCGTTGATCCGACGACCAATAGGCCGCCAGCTGGCTGCGATTACTAATGCTTTGACCGATGGCGTAGGGATCGCGAGGTGGATCGATTACGGTAGAATCATTACGCCTCGGTCGGAGCACTGCAACCGCTGAACGCTCACGCCTCGTGCCCGCACAAACGCGACATGGTTCATGCCACTGGCCGCAAAGCCATCCAGCATTGGGCGCGCCGTAGTGGCAGTCCCATCGTTTTTTGGTCAGCTCGTTCTTGGGTAGGGCATCCGCGTCCATGCCTAGCGGCTTTGCCCAATAATTGAGATTGACGCGATGATTGGAGTGGCCGGCGGCCGGATTTTCGCGGGAATTGTTGGCTGGACGCTAATTGTTGGGCAAGCCCCCAGAGCATCGGCACCGACATTCTTTCGCGGCTGCTATTGAGAAGAGTCGCGTCCCAGTGTGGTGTGGATCGATTGGCCTCCGAAATCGATGTCCAACTCGCAGGTGTCGGCTGCGATCTTGCCGGCGTGCGGGTAGTCATTGCCGTCGACGGTCAGCTTGAAGGAGAACGCGTCGACGGTGATACTGCCGTTGTCCACGGTGACGACTCCGGCCGGCGACTCCGCGGTGCCTGTCAGTTGCTCGCCGTCTACCTTGAAGTTGTAGATGACTTGCATCTCGTTTCCGTCGGGTGTTGTTACGACCCCCTTCCATCTACCATTCAGATCGGTGGCTGGTGCCATTCGCAAAACATAGGACACCTGGGCGGCGTTGCAAGGCGCAGAAGCTCGCGGTCCTTTTCTTGAACCTGAGATGACCCGCCTTGCATCTCAGCTCCTAATGGCCATCGACATCCAGAATCTCTTCAACGAGGTGTTAGATGACGCCGAACTCGACGAGATCGGTGAGTCGCGCTTCAGCGACATTGTCTCCAGTTTAGGTCGGCGATCTGAATGGCGAAATGGCCAGCGAATGTAGTACCAGGCAAGCGCGCTCTAGGTCTTGAATTGGCCGACCAGCGCGCTTAGCTGGGTGGCGAGACGGTGCAATTCGGTGGCACTGTTTTCGACTTGCGTACCACCTCCTCTAATTTCGGCGACTGCCATGCTGAGTGCTGCGATTTCCTGGGCGATCGATCCTGAAACCGTCGCCGTTTGACTGACCTGCTGCTCGGCGGTAATCACCCCCTCCGAGGCACGCGCGATGTTGTTCGCCACGTCCTTGGTCACCGCTGCTTGTTCCTCAATAGCCGCCGCAATGGAGGCGACGATGCCGTCTACCTGGCTGATGATTCTCGCGACAGCTTCGATATCGGTCATAGCTCCCGCAGCCGAGTTCTGGACATCGTGGATCTTGGCGCGAATATCTTCGGTCGCAGCGGCGGTCTGCTGGGCCAATTCCTTGATCTCGTTCGCCACCACGGCAAAGCCTTTCCCGGCTGTTCCGGCGCGTGCCGCCTCGATGGTCGCGTTGAGCGCCAGCAAGTTGGTCTGGGCCGAAATGCTGGTGATACTCTCGGTCACCTTGCCAATCTCCTTCGCGGCATGACCCAATTGCTGCATGAGCAGAGAAGCTGATTGCGCCTGCCCCGTCGCCTGATTGCTGATGGCCCGTGCCTTTTCCGAGCTCGCCGCGATATCGCTGACGGTAACGCTCATTTGCGCCGAGGCGTCACTTACCGATGCGAGATTGGTCGAGGCTTCGTTCATGCTCGCTGCCAGTCCGGCGGTATTGGCGCTCGCCTCTTCGGCTGCTGCGGCCACACTAGTGGCTCTTTCGGAAACTTTGTTGACCCCAAGTGCCGTCTGACCCGAAACGCTGGTCAGATTCTCCGATGCGCTGGACAGCGTCTTCACGCCTTGACCAACGTCGCGCAGCAGCCCGCGCAGACTGACGGACATGGCTTGCGCCGCCTGCGCCAAGGTCCCGATCTCGTCGGTCCTCTCGCAGAGCTTAGCCTCCACGTCACAGGTGGCATCGCCCTGGCCAATTCTGTGCATTACATCGGCAATGGTGCCCAGCGGAGCGAGCGCCCTTCCAATGGAGAGGTAGGCGGTCACGCTGACCACGAACGAGCATAGAACAGCAAGCATGAGCAGCGCATCTCGCAGCCAACTCAGCTCGCGATAGAGCTCGTCCGTGTAGCTGCTGGTCGCAATGATCCAATCCCAAGGTTGGTAGTAGGCCAGCGACGCGATCTTCCGGCGCGGATGCGTCTCGCCCAGTCCCTTGTTGATCCACGCGTACTCGACGATACCAGTCTTGAGCTGGACGAACTCCTTGATGAGCTCGTGCCCGTCGCCATCCCTGGCGTCGAGGATATTCTGACCTTCCAAGGTGGGGTGGACGACGGCGTTTCCCCGACTATCGATGACGAAGGCATACCCGGTCTTCGCGATCCTGATTTCGTGAATGAGTCTCTTGAGGTCGCGCAGCGGCTCGCTGATCTCGAACCCGATGAAGTAGACGCCGACCACAGCGCCGGTCTTGTCCGTGAACGGCTCGTAGCGAGTCATGTAGTCGCGACCGAAGAGGCTTGCTTTTCCGGTGTAGTCACGGTTCTCGATCAACGAGGCAAATGCCGGGTGTTTGTGGTCGAGGCTGGTTCCTACGGCCCGGGTGCCATCCTCCTTCTTCAAAGAGGTACTGATACGAATGAACTCGTCGTCCCTGCGGGCGAAGATAGTAGCGACGGATTTGTCCCCGGTCTCGCGGGTGAACGCATCCACTTGCGTAAAGTTGCCGTTCACGACCTCACCGCCGGACCTGAGAACGGGCGTGATCTCCACGCCAACCTTAGTGGTCTTGCCCGAATCCAGAGTCATGCCGCCCGCAAACTTGCCCTTGAGGCAGCCGATAAGCTGGAGCGCGGAATACTTGCTGCTGCTGTCAAACCTTTGAACGACGTCCCTAAGCAGATTCGTTTCCTGCATCAGGTCGGATTCGAATCGCTTCGTGAACGGGGCCTGGCTGCCCCAATAAGCGACCAGAGTGCCCAGCAAAAAAATGCCCGCAGCCGCCGACGAAACCAGCAGGGCCAGCCGCGCCGACATGGAGCGCCGGGAAGCCTGACGGGATGGGGTGCGCCCAGGCGCGAAACCGTTCGTCATCGAGATTGTCTAAGTCTCCTATCGACAAGGCATCATTGCACCTTGAGCGGCATCGGATTGCCTCGCGCCGAAATCCACGCATTCATGTACCCACACCACGGAGGAAATGAGGCGACCATGGGCTTCTACGCCAGCAACAATTCCGCCCCACATCGCACCCTCACCGACCACGAGCAGCACCAGCTTTTGGCAATCACCGGTGAACGGCGCGACGGGTAGGGATGGGCCACTGTCGCCGTTGCTGCGTAGTCGATGCCATGGGCCGCGATAATCTCGAAGATGTCCCTTTTTTCGCCTGCGCGCCCGAGCAACGACTCGCCCAGCCGGACTGGTGGTGGTTCGGGCCCCGAACGGCGTCAGGCCGCTCTTCTGCACGCCTGTGTTCATATAGACTTCGTTGTCGTAGCAGACGTAAATGAAGTGGTCGCCCCGATCGATGGCTCCCGACAAGGCCTGCAAACCAATGTCCGCGGTACCGCCGTCGCCCGCAAAACCGACGACGTGATAGTCGCGAAGTCCAAGCGCACGAGCGGCGGCGGAGATCCCTGACATCATCGATGCCGTGCCAGCAAACGTGGAAATGATGGCATTGCAGCCAAAAGCAAGCTGCGGATAGATGAAGCCCACCGCCGACATACAACCCTCGGGCAGCACAACGAAGGTGCGTTCGCCCAAGGGATGTCGCGGTCGCCATTGCCGATCGCCTCGCTGTAACGACAAGAAGTAGAGCAGACCTGCTGGATTTGCTTTCATACGCTTCCTTTGCCCGCATCAGCTGGGAGTTAAATCACGTCGAACCAAATATTGGTTTGACAGTCGTTGAACCCAGCCTAAACTACTACCTTAAAGGTGTTAGTTTGAGTTCCTCGATGTATGGCGCCGGAGCCGAATATGCGCTCCACTCGATGTTGATACTGGCGACGCAACCCGATCCTGTGAGCGTCAGCGATCTCGCGGGCTACCAACAAATTCCTGAACGCTTTCTGGCCAAGATCTTTACTCGGCTCAAGAGAGCAAAACTCGTCAAGGGGAGCGAAGGCATCGCCGGCGGGTTTGTCCTGGCCAAGCCCTCCAAGGACATTCACGTGTCAGAAGTGCTCAAGGCGGTTGATCCAGGCCGCTCCCTATTTGCCTGTGCAGAGATTCGACAGAAGTGTGCTCTTTTTGGCGTTCGCCCCCCTAGATGGGCCGTCTCGGGTCCTTGCCGGATCCATGCCTTCATGGAAGAGGCCGAACGAAAGCTGCATGGATTTCTCGCTTCCAAGACTCTATCGGACTTGGTTTGTGAATACTCGTGCAAGGCTCCCCAAGGGTTCGCAGCGGAGACGAAAGGCTGGTTCCGGGACCGCAAGAGGGGCAGAAGCGTGCGCGATTAGCACCGTGAATCAGCAGCGCTGGCCTGGTGACCACAGCAGCTCGTGAAGGTCAGTCTGCGTGGACTACGGCGAGAATTGTAAAGCCCTAACAACGGAGGCAGATCATGGAGATTCCAGAAACAATGTTGGAAGTGCTTAAGAAGGATGGTGTAGTCGCCATCGCCACCCTGGGTCCAGATGGGCCACACATGGTGAATACCTGGAACAGCTACATACAAGTCTCTAAGGATGGCCGCTTGTTGATACCAGCGGGCTATTTCCATAGGACAGAGGCCAACATCGCGGCCAACAACAAGGTCCTCGTGACCTTGGGCAGCAGCAAAGTGCGAGGGCTGAATGGCGCGGGCACCGGCTTCCTGGTCAAGGGGACAGCCACCTTCATAACTTCTGGTCCAGATTTTGATGCCATCAAATCGAGGTTTGGCTGGGCCCGTGCAACGTTGGCTATCTCCGTCGATTCTGCAACCCAGACCCTCTAGCACACGCGGGAGGGCTGCGCCTCGCGAACACCGTCCGCTACAGAAAGGCGTCTGATTCAATCTGTGTATCTCCGTAAATTCGTGCCAGAATTCCGGCGACGGCTTTTCGGACATCAAGGGATGCGAACGCCGCGACTGCTTGGTGGAATATCAGCCTCGGTAGCTTGCGGTAGATCGATCAGAATCATTCTTGCCGCCAGCGCAACCTCACCTTAGGATGAACGACGAGCGGCGCGTTCCGTCCGCCTCGCATCTTCGAGGGGCCAGATGAGGAGCACAGTAACATTACCTCTCGACACGATCCCGGACGCTTTGATTGTCGCCGATGAAGACGACCGAATCACGGCGCTAAATTCTGCGGCGGAGCGTCTATTCGCCGTCTCGTCCGACGCCGTCCTCGGTATTGCGCTGGCAGACCTTGCGAACTTCGCCGATGCCAATTGGCGAAAAGACTGTAAGCGACGGTGCTCCGCCGAAGGGCGCTGGTGCGGGACCGTGGCCGCGACGATCGCTGGACGATCGTGCTGGCTTGACTGGTCGGCGAGCCAGCACGGCAGCTCAGGCGGGACCATCCAGCTGGTGCGAGACATCACTTCCCTGAAGAACGCCGAGGCTCAGCTGCGTGAGAGCAATCAGCGCTACGAAGAGGCGATGGATGGAATCACATGCGTGGTCTGGCACGCGGAATTTGATGGTCAGGGGAAAGTCCTGAGCTCCTACAGCTCGCCCGAGGCGGACCGGCTGCTCGGGCTTCCCGTCGGCACTGTCTGCAACGACTTCGAAGCCGTGTGGTCTCGCCTCCATCCGGACGATCTGGCCGGCACGCAGGCCAAGCTTTTCGAATGTATTTCGCACCCAGGAGCCGTCATGACGCACGAGTATCGTCAGTGTCGTGCCGACGGCAAATTGCGCTGGATGCAGGTGACCGGCCGCAGCCGGTCTCGTCCGAATGGTAACGTTCTGGTGTTCGGCGTCACCCAGGACATCACGGAGAAGCGCGAGACCGAGGAAGAGCGGGCGCGTCTGGCCCTGCAGCTGCAGCAGGCGAAAAAAATGGAATCGGTTGGCCGGCTCGCGGGAGGCATCGCACACGAGTTCAACAACCTCCTCACCGCCATCCTGGGCAACATCGAATTTGCCAAGGGAGACCTGTCGCCCACCGCACCTCAAGTCACCATCTTGGCCGACGCCGAAAAAGCCGGTCGACGTGCCGCCGAGCTGACGGCGCACCTACTCGCCTACTCGCGGCAGACTATCATTCAACCGAAGATTGTGAATCTGAACGAGCTGGCGAAAAAGGCCGAGCGACTCTTGGCGCGCCTTCTCGGCGAGAACATCCAGATCGAGATTGTGCTCGCCGCCGATCTATGGCCCGTAAAGGTAGATCCGGGTCAGATCGAGCAGATTGTGGTGAATTTGGCCGTGAACGCCCGCGATGCCATGTCCGACGGAGGCAGACTGAAGCTAGAGACCGCATGCGTGGTGTTAGATGAGGAACACTGCCAGCGTCACCCGGAGGCGCGTCGGGGTCGGTATGCCATGCTGTCCGTGAGCGACACCGGCTGCGGAATGTCCGACGACGTCAAGTCGAAGCTCTTCGAGCCCTTCTTCACTACCAAGCCGGTAGGTCAAGGGACAGGGCTCGGGTTAGCCATGATCCACGGGCTCGTCAAACAGCACGGAGGCTCGATCACGGTGCACTCCGAGATCGGCCAAGGAACGACGATCAAGTTGTATTTTCCGGCGTCGGACAACGGAGCGGCGGCGAAAGCGGACGAGGCCGCCATGGCGCAAACGGCGACCGAGGCGGAAACCATCCTGCTTGTCGAGGACGACCACGCCGTGCGACGCCTGGGGCGTCAGGTCCTGATTCGCCTCGGCTACCACGTGCTCGAGTCCGCAACCGCGGACGAGGCCGAGCGGACGGCCGTGACATACCCCGGCGCCATCGAGCTTTTATTCACTGACATAGTTCTGCCCGACGACAACGGGCGACGACTCGCCAATCGAATCCGCCGCGCACGTCCGGGGATCAAGGTCCTCTTAACGTCGGGCTACAGCCAGAACGTGATTGAAGAGCATGGTGTGCTCGACCGAGGCATCAACTTTCTCGAAAAGCCCTACGCTATTTCCGATCTGTCGCACAAGCTGCGCGAGATTCTAGACGCGAAAGACACCTAGTGCCTGAGCGTAGGCCGTACAAGCGCCATGTTGCCGTCACCAAATCGAACGCAAAAGTCCGATACATAGACAATGGCCGAAGCCGCTTGCGCGGCAGATTGGCGGCAGTGCGACTTGGGATGGTGTTCGCCGGTCGGTGACGGGGCCATCGTCGAAACCATTCGCATCACGAAACCAGATGTGGCCACCGAGCTTCGCCGGAGGGTCGAGATCTTCGACTACGCTCGCATGCAAGACTTTCCGGGTCGGTGAGAAGAATGATGAATGGCTTGGCAGATGATGGGCGAGGCAGCGTCCTGAATGTCCTCGATATCCGAGAGTGTGTCGCGCAAGTAGCGCTTGGCCTCACTGTGAATCTGGCAGACGCGCGACTCAGTGACGCCGAGGAGCTGCCCGATCTCTCTTAGATTCATGTTTTCGCAGTAGTAGATCGAGAGCACCTGCTGCATTCTTTCGGGCAGATCGTCGATGGCAGACACCAGGCGGGCCAGGACTTCGCGATGGGCAGTGCGTTCGAATGGATCGGGCGAATTGCTGTCGCTCGTTCGCTCGAGGAAATCCGGACCAGCCTCGTCGATGCCTACCACCGAAGCACCGGACAGCTTCTGCCGGCGCCTGTGCAGCTCCGGCATCTTGAGCCCAAGGATATTGGCCAGTTCGGACTGATCCGGCTCGCGGCCGAGCTCGGATTCGAGCTTGCGCGTAGCCTCGCTCAGCTCATTCGACAGATGGCGCATGTCACGTGAGAGCGTGTCGCGTGCGCGCAGGTCGTCGAGCATGGCTCCGCGGATGCGGAACAGTGCGAAGGCTTCAAAGCGATCCGCGCGTTTGGGATCGAAACGGCCGGCGGCTTCCATGAGTCCGATTGCGCCAGCCGAAACCAGGTCATCGATCTCGAAGTGGGCGGGTAGCCGACGAGCCAGACGTCGCGCCACCTTTTCGATGTAGGGGAAAAACTTGGCTGCGTACGCGCTTCGCCGAGCCGCAAGCGTCTCTACGGACATTTTGGCTCGCTTCACGTTGAACATGCGGGAGCGGTTTGCACCTCACGTGCCAGTCCGGCTGCCCGCACCTAAACCAGGCGCTCGAGGAGGTAGGTGGCGACGGATTCCGCATCTCCTCGGACGCCTTCGAGCGCGTTGCACCGCCGCAACACGGCTTCCAACGTTCGTAGGACGCGTTCGGCATCGTGTTGTGATGCGACCGCGTACCTGAACATGCCCAGCATAAACTTGCCGCGCGAGAGCATCTTGGGCTTGAACACGGCGCCCGATTGGTAGGGGGCAAAGAGCACGACCCCAACGGGTACGGGTTTGGGCGCACGGGCGCCTTCGTCGACCCATGCGCCGAGTGATACTCGCGGCACGGGCCAGCTCGATGAGCGTAACGGATAGGGCTCCACCATTCCGCCTTGCAGAACAGCATACTCCTCTGAGAAGTAGGTCGCTCCGCAGGCAACCAACGCGCGCACCAGGGTGCTCTTGCCCGAACGCGGCCCGCCCGGAATCACGATGGCGCGATCGCGCCAGCCGACCACGCCCGCACGAAGGAACACCCTGCGCGGCGAGCGCTCGGCGATCAGCCACCTGAGATCGTCTTCGAGAGCCGCGGCGATCTCGCCAACGTCTGAGGTACGCAGCATCGGCCTGCCGTCGGCGTCAAGGAGGTAGCTGGGCTCAGGCTCCGAGAGCGTGGGCGACAGGTAACGGAGGGAGTATCGGCGCGCCGTGGTCTTAAATCTCGTCGGCGCGCTTCCAGGAGGCAAGCGCTGCAGAAGCAAGTTGAAGGCCGACACATCATCGCTACGGAGCTCCCAAGAAACGCCAAAGGCGGTGAATCTGCCTCGCGCGACCCAAGACCGCTCATCGACTGTTGAACGCTCCTTCGCCGGATCCGGCCCCCATGCATCCTCCGGTGCCAACAGCGATCCAATGTTCTCCATCTGCCCACTCCTCATGCGACCTTCCACCCCTTGAGCCGCAGGCGCTCTCGCTTGGCGTGTTCGTAAATGCGCACGTTGTAACGCCGCTGGCGGTGCGGCAGCATAGGCCACAGCAGGTTCCGGGCCAGCGGCCCGGTGGCCTAGGCGCCCAGGGACTTACACCGCATGCCGGCCCCAAGACGCAGCTGTAAAATCAATTTGGTCGGCTCTATCAGTCGGATTGAATGACTCGTCGGCCCCCACTCTGCCAAGGTCCGGCCTCACGCCATCTCAGTACGTGTTGTTGTTCTTCCTTGTTGCTTGGAACTCGTCGTTCTGCTTTAGGCGTACGCGGAAACACAAGTGATGGATGTGCGCACGATTCTGCGCTCCCGGCACAATCAGCAGTTCAACAAAGACTCAATGCCAGAATCATTCCGCGCACTCCATCGGCGTCTGTCAGCAATGTCCGCTTCCGTAGTGACCACCACGGCATCGAGTACCGAAACGCGATCGCGCCCCCTCGACGCCAATCCGAAGCCGTTTTGCGCGACCTTCCGGTATTAGAAGTTGAGAAGGCCGCCGAGCCATCCCCACGACTTGAGCTGTCCCCGTGCGACATGTTGACCAGGCAAGAGCCGCTACTATCCAACCTCGCTGGCACGACGCCAGAGAAGCTCGTCCTGAGCTACTACGCCTGGCGGAAACCGGCACGATGTTGCCGTGTCGAGAGCCGCAGGCGCGCTGGCCAGGGTCAAGGCGCCTCTGAACTTTGCCGATACCTTACTCGTCTGGCTATCGTGGGCCAGCTCGACTCTGATGGACAAATTGCTCCCCAAGAAGCAGTGGCACTACCTGATCCTCGGCGCGTTGCTCTTGGCAGGCATTGGCGCGATCTTCTCGACTCACCTTCTTAGCAACGCTCGAAAGCCGGTGGCGCTGAACGAAATGCTGCTGCAAATGCGCAACAAGAGAGCGAGCGAGAACGCGTGGCAGTGCACGAGGCGGGGCACGCGATCATTGCCCAAGTCCTCAATGTGGGAAAAGTTGAGAGGGTCACCATTTTGTCGCGCGGGGGCGCCCTTGGCGTCACTCTTGTTACGCAAACCGAAGACAAACAATTGCATCTGAAGTCCGAGTTGCAAAATCGCATTCAGATGTTGCTTGGCGGTCGTGCCGCCGAGCTCATTACTTACGACGACGCCTCAAGCGGCGCGGCGAGCGATCTGAAAGAGGCATCAAAACTTGCCCTGTCCATGGTTGCAACGCTCGGGTTAAGCGACAAGGGCACGCTGTTCAGTCTGGATGCATTGAGCGCGCTCCATCTCAAGCCTGATCCCACGATCGCTGTGGCCCAGGCGGAGGCCATTCTTGCGAGCCAGAACGAGCGATGTCTTGTGAACCTGCGCGAGCTGCACGGCGCTCTGGTCGAGCTGGCTGCAAAGCTCGTCGAGCACGAGACTGTAGAGGGAGAAGACGTGGCTCGAGCGATAGCAAACGCTCGCACAGCAGGCGGCTCTTCGGGTGCGCGATGGAGCGTTTGAGGGGCAGACGCCAAACGCTGTCGACGCTGTGACGAACGTAGGGCGCTACAACTCGCGCGGACTGGCGGCCCTGAACGTATCGCACTTCCGGGCGTCGCCGGTTTCGAAGCCGCGGCGGAACCAGCGCATACGTTGTGCGCTGGTCCCGTGGGTTTGGTCCGCGGTGCTGGTATTGCCCAGAGCATCGTCGCCGATGGCGTGCGCGGCGTTGACGGCTTCCTTCAAATCCTGCTCGTCAATGGCCAACGAAGCGCGGGCCGTGTGGCCCCAGACGCCAGCGAAGCAGTCAGCTTGCAGCTCGACCCGCACGGAGACCTGGTTGGCGGTTTCACCACGGGGACGAACGTCGGTTGCCCCGATCAGGTTTTGCACGTGGTGGCCAACCTCATGGGCGATGACGTAGGCTTGCGCGAAATCGCCGGGTGCACGCAAACGCCGCTCCAGGACTTGATAGAAGCTGGGATCGATGTACAAGCGCCCATCGCGACGGCAGTAAAACGGTCCGACTGCCGAGGTGGCGGTGCCGCAGCCGGTATCCACCGAAACGGCAAACACCACCAGCGTGGGATCGCTGTACTCCACCCGGTCGCGTCCGTAGCTCGGCAACTCGCCGCGGCGGAAGGTCGCCGTCCACACGTCTTCCGTCGAAGCCAGAATGACTCTGGAAAAGTCGCAGGCCTTGGCGCTGCTGGGGGAGGACTTGCAGACGCTGGCTGCGCCGGCCCCGCTTCGGGCTGGATCGCCGCCGCTGCCGAAGAGCTGCTGCTTGATCCCTGACGGTAGCAGGAAGTAGCCGGCACCCACAACGGCGGCGACCAGCAAGGTGCCCTTGATGCCCAGGATCCGGACCAGCCCAAACAGGGCCTGAACGGGCAACGCGAAGGCGGTGCGGCCGCCGCCTGCACCTTGGCCGCGGTCTTCGAAATTGTCCGAGCGTCTTCGACCTTCGGTGTCCATGGGCTTTGACCTTCACGGTTCTAGCGTTCGAAACAGCGCCGCGCAACGCGGCCGGATCGCGTGCCCGCCACCGGAAGCGATGATCGATTCAGAGGTTCGCACGTTCGCGGAAGAGGCAAGCAAGCGAGCCAAAGAGAGCTAGCGATCGAGGGAAGTACACCCGAAGAACATGGTCGGTCCTGAAGTGGGCGTTCTTGGTTCAAGCGCGTTCGTAGCTCAAGGCGAGGCTGCCGTCAGCGCCGATGCGCACCTGGACCGCGATAGGCGCGCAGCAGACGTCGCAATCCTGGACAAAGGCGTGTTCGCCGGGCTCCGCGGATTCGATCTCGCCCTCAAGGTCCACCTCGGTCGAGGCTCCGCACGTCGGACATTCGATCACGTTGGTCATGGGACCGGTTCCCCCGTCGTGAAGTCAGATGCCGGCGCGGGAGGTGACGACTCATCGATTGTTTGCCAGGACAGCTCTAGGTCGCGAAGCCCCGCGGCACGACGACCAGGTAGTCAGACCTGCCGGAGAGCGACTGCACCTTGAGCCCGCGGGCTTCGTCCTGCGCGCGGTCGTAGCCCACTGTGGTGCCCTCGCAAAGCGATACGTTCTCGTCGATGATCGCGTTGCGAATCCGGCAGTGCTGGCCGATTACGGTCTCGTTGATGAGGCCATTGTCGATGGAGCCGCCCAGCAAGACCGAGTTTTCCACCAGCGCATGGCTGTGAAGGTAGATCCCTGGTGAAAGCACCGACCCGCGCACCCGCCCGCCCGAGAGGATGACCCCGTCGCACACGATCGAGCTCGATGCCTGACCCACCCGCCCGGGCAGCTCGTACTCGAACTTGGCGGGAGGGTAGTGTTGCGGCGAACAGAAGAGCGGCCATTTCTCGCCGTACAGGTTGAAGCGGGGCGCAACCGAAACCAGGTCCAGGTTGGCGGACCAATATGACTCGAGGGTTCCGACGTCACGCCAAAAGTCCGAATCCGAGGCGCGCGGAACCAACCGCTTGCGCCGTCGCCCTTCGCAAAGCACCGCCTCGAATTCCTCGATCTTGTTGTTGGCCGAAAAGTCGTAGGCGTGGATCTTCTTGCCTTGGGCAAGCATGCCCGGCATCACGTCGCGCCCGAAGTCGTCGCCGCCCATCGACAGCCAGTCGCGCAGCGTCTCAGTGTTGAAGAGGTAAATGCCCATCGAGGCTAGGCACTGCTGGGTACCCGGTAGGACCGGTGGATTGGGCGACTTCTCGACGAACCCGACGATCGTGCCCTGCTCGTCGACCTCAACCACCCCGTAGGACGATCGCGCCTCCTCGACGTCCACCCGGCAGACCGCCAGACTGACCTCGGCACCACACGCCACGTGAAAGCCCTGCATCAGCCGGTAGTCCATCTTGTAGATGTGGTCACCAGAGACAATCAGCACCCGACGTGGGTTGTGCTGCTCGACCAGGGCCAGGTTCTGGCGGACGGCATCGGCGGTGCCCTTGTACCAGTCGCCGCCCAGCTGCATCTGGGCTGGGATCTCATCGATGAACTCGCCTACCCGGCGGGAAAGAAAACCGTAGGTCGTTTTCAGGTGATTGGAAAGGGACCACGACTTGTACTGGGTGAGCACGAACACCCTGCGCAGGTCGGAGTTGATGCAGTTGGAAAGCGTGAAGTCGATGATGCGGTAGAACCCGCCGAAGAGAACGGCCGGCTTGGACCGCTCGTCGGTCAGGGGTCGAAGCCGTTCACCCGCGCCCCCAGCCATGACCAGTGCAATGACGTCCATAGAAAGCAACTATGGGCCGAACCCGCCGCGAATGCAGGGCGCTTTGCCGAGACGCGCCAGGCTGCATCGGCCGCGCTCTGCGCGCAAACGATTCGATCGGTCGCTGTATCGGCCCAGGTTATTGCAGCCACCAGCGCCCAAACCGCAGCCGAAAGCTCTCGTGAGACCACCTCGACAGCCGTCGAGGATGTTGGCATCAGCGGCCGCGAAAGAGACGGGCGGCCCGGACGCGCACCTTGGGGCTCTTGTCAAACTGGGATGCTTCTTCGAGGTAGGGCATCGAGATGTCAGCCATGTCGTGCAGGAGCAGAGCGGCGGCTTTCTCCCAGACGCTGTCGTTGACCAGCGAGCGGATGATCAGCTTGGCCAGCACGGGACTCTTGCGATAGGCAGGGTCGACTTGCAGGGCGATCTGGGCGTGCTGGAGGGCGGGCGACCAAAACAGCTTGCCGAAATAGGCCACCGCGAGCAGGAAGTTGGCGTAGGCGCTGCGCGGGTGGCTCCGCTGGATGTCGACGAGTACGGTGATGGCCTGCTCGCGCAGACCCAGGCGCAAGAGCTGCGCCGCCCCCGGCAGGCCAGGCGTGTCGTCTCGGTTCATGGGGGCCAGGTCGTCGGTGGCGGCGGGCGCGGCCGGCTCGACGACAACGGGCGTAGGCGGGGCGGGCTGCGCGCGCGGCGGTTTGTGGCGGCTCCGCCACAGGGCCCAGGCGAAGATGATGGCCAGCATCAGCGTCGCGGAGGCGGCCAGCGCCAACCAGCGCCGCCAGCGCGGTGGGGGCGGGTCGGGCTCGGCCGGGGCCGGGCTCTTGGGCTCGGCGGGTTCTTGCCTGGCGACCGGAGCGATCACTCGCCCGCTCGCCTCGCGCGAGGCGGGCGCTGTCACTGGAACCGCATCGCCGCCATACACCGCCGCGGCCTCGGGCACCTGCACAAGAGCCGCCGACATCTCCTCGGCGCTGGCGAAGCGATCGGCGGGCGCCTTGGCCAAGGCCTTGGCCACCACGGCCTCGAGCGCATCCGAGAAAGAGGCGCGACCGGCGACCGCGGTCATGCGCGGCGGGGGTTGATGGCGTTGCATGAGGATGAGATTGGCCATCTTGTCCGAGGCGAACGGCTTGCGCCCGGTCAGCATCTCGAAGAGCAGGATGCCGACCGTGTAGATGTCCGCGCGCCCGTCGGAGAGACCTTCGCCCATGGTCTGCTCGGGCGCCATATACGAGGGCGTGCCCACGGCCATGCCCACGGTCAAGGCCGGACCGTCCTTCAGCTTGGCCAGGCCGAAGTCGAGAATGCGCACGTGATCGATCATCCCCGGCGTATCGCTGACGATGATGTTCTCCGGCTTGAGGTCGCGGTGGAAGATGCCCTGGGCATGGGCGTGGTCCACGCCGGATAGAATCTGGCGGGCGAAGCCGATAGCGCGCGCGGGCTCGATGCGCCCGCCCTCGATGACGTTGCGCAGGCTGCGCCCGGCCACGAAGTCCATGACGAGGAAGGGCACGTCGTCGACGCCGAAGTCGATCACCGAGACGCAGTTGGGGTGGTTGAGGCGACTGAGAGCGCGCGCCTCCAGCTCGAAACGCTCGCGGAAGGACTTCTGCGCCGCCACCGAGGCGTGGAGGAACTTGATGGCCACCGGTCGCCCCAGCTGCAAACGCTCGCCGCGGTAGACAACGCCCATGCCTCCGGAGGCAATGACATCGAGGATTTTGTAGCGGTCCTGAATCACCGACCCCACGCGAGCGTCGGTAAGATTAGGCGAAGCCGTCACGGCGGACAGGATAGCAGAGCCGGCCGCCCGCGGTTCAAGAACGAGCTCCCCCTGCTGGGCCGGCCCGATTTCCTGTCGAGCCTTGCGGCAAGACCGGGTCGAGCAGGTCCCTGGCCAGCGGCGTGCGACACCAGTGCGGTCCCACGTCACCGCGCATCTGCCCGACGCCGGCGAGGCGGATGCTAGGATAAGTGCCTCGTCATGAGTCGCGTATTGGATGATTGTAAATTTGTGAAGACGATCCGCGATTGCTTTTGAAACGCAGATCGACAGAGCCTTGGTGTCCGATTTCATGGTCGGCGCACGAGGACCCGCGAGACGAAAGACATCCCAGTCGTCGAAGGTTCCGCTACCTCTACAGCCGCGACGAGCTGGAGGAATGTCTGCCCAAGATCCACCTGATCGCTGAGCGCGGCCGCGTAGTGCATGTTCTGATGAACAACTGCCTTATCGAGCTGAGCTTGCGCGCTTCCGCCGTTTTCATCAGACTTCCGAAATGAAAGCGTGCGGATGCTTCGGGAGCTCCTTGGTGCTGTCAGCACTGCTTTGGGGCTGCGGTAGCTCCCCGTCTCACTCGGTCGCCGTCTCTGCCTTTGATAGGAGCTGTTCGGTCGATGCGGATTGCGTTCCGGTTTACGACGGAAGAATAGGATGCTGCGGTCCGAGTTGTCCCAATGCCGCGATCAACAAGTCGGCTTATGCGAAATACGAAGAAGTCGTCTCGAGTAACGAGCCCGTCTGCAATCCGGCGCCTCCATGTGCTCCATTGACTAATGACATGTGTAAGGCTGGTGCCACCTGTCGTAACGAGGTTTGCGAATTTGTGAGTCTTGCGGCGGATGCTGGGAATTGACCGAGATAGACTCGGCTGCTAATTGGCCGGTCGAGCTAAGGCGCGGTCCATCGACCGCGAAGTTGCTTCGGCCTCGTGGTGCATCTGCCGGGGCCGGCAAGATTGCGCCGGACCGGATACGAGCAATCGCTATTTTCGGGGCACTACACCTGCGTCGTTCGTGGTCGGGGCGGGTGTTCCAACCTGACGTTTGATGGTGACGCTCTCGCCATGAACGTTAGGCGGCGTCGTTGGCGCGATACGCGGACGCGCGAAAAGCTGCACGGTGTCCGGCACGAAGCTAGCGACCTCGATGCCCGCAGGAGCACGCGCGTGAATACGATAGACGTGCGCGCCGAAGCTGTCCTTTTGCAATTCCACGTAGGCCTCCACCGCATCGAGAGGCAGTTTCTCTAGCTCGCGATGCGAACTGCGCAGTTCGACGGCTACGCTGGCCTGGCGAGGCGGATCGACGGCGATTCCATCGGTAACACCCCGAATCTCGAGGGGTACGACGCGAGTGATCGCATGCGAGCGGTCGAGGGCCAAGGCGGCCCATGCGGCGACCACGCCCACGAAGATGGCCAGGTGGGGCAGCAGACTGGTCAACGGCAAACCAGCGCTGGCGACGCCTAGGCGCTCGCGCCGCACGCTCGCGCTGCCCAGCAGCTGCAAGGTTGTGCGCAGCTGGCTCTCGTCGCGCATGCTTTCCAGTTCGTCGTCGTGGGCCAGGCAAACTGTGCCGCGCTCTTCGCTCACGCATACGACCAATGCGTCGGTGGCGCGGGCTAGTCCCAGCGCTGCGCGGTGGCGGGTGCCGTGGGTGGGATCCGCGCTTTCCGTGGCCAGAGGCAGCACCACCGCGGCGCGGAGAACCGCGCTACCGCGCAGTACGATGGCTCCATCGTGCAAGGGCGAAGTCGAGGTGAAAATGGCATCGATAAGAGCTACCGAGAGCCGAGCTTCCACGACGGTGCCCGCAGTGACGTGGTCGAAGACTTGATCCCAGCGAGGAATGACGATGAGCGCACCTTTACTCCGTGCAGCCAGAGAGAAGGCGGCTTCGGCGACGATGGTGTTGGCATCGAGACGGTTGGCCTTGGTGGGGCTGCGGCCGAACCATCGCGACGGGGTCACTCTCCCGAGCACTCGACGAATCTCGGACTGGAACAGCACCACGGTGGCGATAGCCGCGATGGAGCCGATACTCGACAGGACGCGGGAGGCGAGGATTAGCCCGAAGTAGTTGGCGACCCACGAACCGGCAAGCAAGATTGCCAGCCCCAGCGCGACCTGCACGGCGACGGTTCGACGGATGAGGCGATAGGCAGCCGAGGCAAGCAGGGTTAGAACCGCAATGTCCACCACATCCTGCCATCGCAGGCTGTGGAGAAGTAGACTGAGTGAAGACGTCGCCATGGCATAGCCTTACCGCTGATGGGAGCGCCTGTGCCCAATAATTGGCTCTTGACGCCACGATTTGAGCGGGCCATGCAGGATTGGCGAACCTGCCCGTAAGGGCCACACACGCCGGCCATCCCCCAAGGCTCCACAGAAGGCGGGCGCCGTCGACCCGACGAAACCACCGAGGTAGTAGATGGTCACGTACCAGCCACCGCGGAAGCGCGGGCCTTGGTATCGCATTGCCGATGGCTCGATTGGTTTTCGAGCATAGCCGGATCTCACGCCGCTGTTGGCATTGGCCTAGGCGGAAGAAACACCCTTTTGCCTTGAGCGCATCGCGAGTCCATCACGTTGACGAATCGATTGGCTCGATGCTGCCGTCGCCATGGCAGTCTTGGCAACGTGGCTGTCCAAAGCCTAGGGGAAAGCGCCGGTGGCGACCAATAGATCGAGGCGCGCTTGTCGAGCGGCGTCCTCGGCCAGAGCCACGGCCGAATCCGCGTCGTGAGCGCGGCGTTCGGCGTCGACGACTTCGATGTTGGTGCTGGCGCCCCCGCGGTAGGACTTGTCGGCCAGTGTGGCCGCCGTGGTGGCGGCAGCCGCTGCCTCGCGAGCGGAGCGCAGACTCTCGTCCGCGTTGGCGACCACGCGGAAGGCCGTCCGAACCTCGACACTCACCTGGCGCAAGGTCGCCTCGAGCTGGGAGCGTGCTTCCTCGTCAAGGGCTTCACGCTCTCTGCGCACGCCGTAGCGCATGCCTCCGTCGTAGAAGGGGATGGAAAGCACGACGGCGATCTGCCAGCCCGTCCCAGGTTGAAGCGGCGTCTCGGTCTCCTTGAACGCCTGCGCTTGCGCGAGCAGCGACGGCGCGTAGTACACCCATTCATCGCGCCGAAGATGCGCGCTGGAAGTACGCCTCGCCTCCTGCGCTCGCACATCGGTCCTCCGGGTTCGCGCGCTGTCGAGAGCCGTGTCTTGCGCAGGAGCGCTTGCCAAGTCGAACGCATCAACCACATCCACCAAGTCCTCTTCGGACAGCAGGGTCGCGAGTGCGCTCTGGGCTCGGACCAGCGCGGTCTCGGCGTCCTTGAGCTGAGCCTCGTCGGTGCGCAGCTCTTGCTCTGCGCGCGCATCGTCGACGCCATTGCCGAGCCCCAGCCCTAAGCGTGTGTGGGCATACTCGTAGTGCGAGCGCGCGGTGTCGCGGGCACGTGCCGCCACCTCGAGCTGGCGGTGTTGTAATAGAACCGTCAGGTAGACGCGGCCGACGGCTGTGGCGAGTTGGCGTCGCACATCAGCGGCGCTTGCCGTGGCCAGCGTGCGATTGTCCTGCGCGTGCCAGTCGTTGGCCCATGCCGATGGCGCCACCAGCGGCACCGTGAGTTGGAGGTTCCCGTTCCACTGTGCAATGGGTGTCGTGACGGTGCCGGCGAACGTGCGCGCCGAATCGAGGCGGACATAGGATCCGTTGCCGGTCAAGATGGGCAGCCAGCCGGCCCGGGCCTCCCGCACCAGGGCGTCGGCGCGCGCGATCTCCTGCTGGGCAATGGTGGCCGACGGATTGCGTGCAGCCGCCCGATCGAGCGCTTGCTGCCAGGTCACCCGGAGGATCTTCGGGGCCTCCTCGGCATGGGCCGCCCTCGGGGCGAGAGCCAAGTAGGAGGCCAAAAGCAGTGCCGGACCAAGCTTGAGACGGGAAAGCGCCGCCACGGCTACTCGCCCCCCAAGAGGCGAACGGGACCGCTTGCGACGACCCCAGTATCCGAAACGGCTTGGGGCGCGACTATGGGCGCGACATCCTTGTGCCCACCGATGCGTTCGATGAACACGAACAGGGCGGGAACGAAGAAGATGCCAAGCAAGGTGGCGGCCGACATACCCGCTACCACGGTCGTTCCCAGCATGCGCCGGGCCGCGGCCCCCGCGCCATCCGCGATCCAGAGCGGCAAGCAGCCGAAGATGAATGCGAACGATGTCATCAGAATGGGTCGTAGCCGCAACCGCGCTCCCTCCAGCGCCGCATCCACGAGCGGACGGCCCTGCTTCAGCCGCTCCTTGGCAAACTCGACGATGAGGATGGCGTTCTTCGCCGTGAGGCCGACCAGCATGACGAGCCCGATCTGCGCGTAGACATTGCTGTCGAAATGTCGCGACAGCAGTCCGAGATACGCGCCCAGCACCGCCACCGGCGTGCTCAGAAGCACGCTGAACGGCAAAGTCCAGCTTTCGTAAAGCGCGGCGAGAATCAAGAAGACGAAGATGAGCGATAGACCGAGGACCTTTGCCGTTCCGCCCTGCGATACCTTCTCTTGATACGAAAGCGCGTTCCAGGCGTAGCTCATTTCGGGCGGAAGGGTCTCCGCAGCCACCTTTTCCAGCGCTGCGATGGCCTCGCCCGAGCTGTAGGCCGGGGACGCCGAGCCGATGATCTCCGCCGAACGGTACAGATTGAAGCGAACCGTGTATTCAGGTCCGGCCGTGGTGCGCACGTTCACCAGAGTGGAGAGCGGGACCATTTCTCCCTTGGCGTTGCGCACGTAGAAGTCCTTGAGATTGTCTGGATTCCTGCGCGCATCCGGCGCCGCCTGCACGAAGACCTTCCACTGGCGCGAGAAGCGGGTGAAATCGTTGACGTAGGCGCCGCCCAAAAAGGCCTGCAGGGTGGCGTAGACATCCACGATGGGAATGCCCTGCTTCATCACCTTTTCCTTGTCCACCTCGGCGAAGATCTGCGGCACCGAGGGCGAAAAGTTCGGGATCACGTTCTGCAATTCAGGTCGTTTGCGGGCGGCCTCGACGAAACGCTTGACGTTCTGGGCGAGGAAATCGACGCTGCCGCCGCTGCGGTCTTGCAGGAACAGGCTGAATCCACCCGCGGCGCTGATACCCGGAATCGCCGGCGGTGCCAGGGCAAACACGCGCGCTTCTGGGATCTTGGCGAATTCCGCGTTCACCTTGCGCAGAATGGCTTTGGCGGTCAACTCGGGCTTGTCCCGCTTGCTCCACGGCTGAAAGCCCATGAAGCCAGTGCCCACGTAGCTAGCCGCCGAGCCGGTAAAGAAACTGTAACCGGCCACCGTGTTGTAGGTACGAATGCCTTCGGTGTGTCCCAGGATCTCCTCGACCTTCTTGAACACAGCCTTGGTGCGCTGAAGGGACGCGGCGTCGGGAAGTTGCACGCCGATGATGGCGTAGCCGTTGTCTTCTTCGGGAACGAAACCCGAGGGAAGTTTGCGGCCGACGACCAGCGATAGCGCTGACACGCCGGCGAGCAGAACGAGCGGAATGGCGATTTTGCGGATGAGGCGAACGTTCATCTGCACATAGCCATGGGTTACCCGTTCAAACAGACGATTGAAGGCGCTGCCGGCTCGCCCGAAGAGTCCGCGCGTTTCCCCGCGCGGACGCAGCAGCAACGCCGCAAGGGCCGGACTGAGGGTCAAGGCGTTGAAGGCCGAGATGAGCACCGACACCGCGATGGTCAGGGCAAACTGCTGGTACAGTCGCCCCGTGATGCCGGCCATGAAGGCGACGGGAACGAACACCGCCGCCAGAATCAAGGCGATGCCGATGACCGGGGCCGTGACCTCGGACATGGCCTTGACGGTCGCGTCCTTGGGCGCAAGCCCCTCCTCGATGTGGCGTTCTACGGCCTCGACCACCACGATGGCGTCGTCAACGACCAACCCGATGGCCAGCACCAAGGCGAACAGCGAGAGCGTATTGATCGAAAATCCCAGCAAGGGAAACACGGCGAACACGCCCACCAGCGAGACCGGCACCGTGAGGAGCGGAATGAGCGTCGCGCGCCAGCTTTGCAGGAAGATGAACACCACCAGCACGACCAGGCCGATGGCCTCGAGCAGAGTGATGAGAATCTCCTCGATGCCTGCCTTCACAGGCGCGGTGGTATCGAGGGAGACCTCGTAGTCCACGCCGGGAGGGAACCGCTTCTTGAGATCCTCCATCGACGCGCGAACTGCAGCGGCAACATCCAAGGCGTTCGATCCGGGAAGCTGAAAAGCCGCGATGACACCGGCCGGTTTGCCGTTGAACGCACCAGCCTGGTTGTAATTGAGCGAACCCATTTCGAGGGTCGCGACGTCACGCACGCGCACCAGCGATCCGTCGACGTTCTCGCGCACGATGACGTCACCGAATTCCTCGGGTGTCACCAGGCGCCCCTGGGCGCGCACCGTATAGGTAAACTGCTGGCCGGCGGGGGCGGGCTCAGCCCCCACCTGCCCTGACGGGTTGACCACGTTCTGCGCGCGGATCGCGTTCTCGATATCGGTCACGGTCAGGGCCAGTCGGGCGAGGACATCGGGCTTGAGCCAGACCCGCATGGCGTAGTCGGACGCGCCGAGATTGCGAATGTCGCCAATGCCCTTGATGCGCAAGAGAGCGTCGTTGACGTTGATGGTCGCGTAGTTGGTCAGGAACGAGGCATCGTAGCGGCCGTCGGGCGAATACAGCGAGACGACGATGAGCGGAAACGCCAACGACTTCTTGATGGTGACGCCGAAGTTCTTGACGTCTTGGGGCAGGAAGGTCTGCGCCTGCGAGAAGCGGTTCTGCACCAGCACGTTGTCGATGTCGATGTTGGTCCCGACGTCGAACGTGACCCGCTGGTTCATGGTCCCGTCGTTGGCGTTGGTCGACTGGATGTAGAGCATGTTGTCGACGCCGTTCACCTGCTGCTCGATGGGCGTGGCAACCGACTGCTCGATAGTGACCGCGTCTGCCCCCGTGAAGGTCGTGCTGAGGTTGATCTGGGGCGGGATGATCTGCGGAAACTGGGCAATGGGCAACCCCACCAGCGACACCGCGCCGATCAGCACGGTGACGATGGCGATGACCATAGCCACGATGGGGCGGCGAATGAAGAAGGCCGAGATCACGTCGTTCGCTCGCTTCGCCGCCTAGTGCTGGGCAGGTGGCGCGGCCGCAGGGCCCGGCGTTTGCAGCGCCGCAAGCACCTGCGGGCTCACGGTCATACCGTCGCTCACCTTCTGTACGCCCTCCGCCACCACCCGTTCGCCCACGCTGACACCCGACGCGATAATGCGCGAGATTCCCGCCACCGGCCCCACCTCTACCCGGCGCAACGTCACCTTGTTGTCGGGTCCAATCACCGCCAGCGAGTAGCTTCCCTGGACCTGAAGCAGTGCTTTCTCGGGCACCAGCAAGGCGTTGGCGCCAGCGTCGGTCCGCCGTATGCGCACGCGCCCGTACTGCCCTGGTCGCAGCAGATTGTCCGGGTTGGGGAAAAGGGCCTGGAGCTGAATCGTGCCCGTGGTCGTGTCGACCTGTCGGTTCACCGCAACGATGAGGCCCTGCAGCGGATACATCGTTCCATCGGACAGGATGAGATCCAGCACGCCTTCGACCGTGCTCTCAGGCTTACCGGTTTTCATGGCCACGAATTGCTTCTCGGCCCAGGCCAAATCCCGTCCGTCGAGACGTTTCAGGCGTTCTGCTGCCTTGAGGTAGTCCCCCTCGCTCATGGGAAAGCTCACGCGCATCGGATTCACCTGGGAGACCGTCGTCAAAAGCGTGGGCCCATCCTGCCCGACAAGATTCCCAGTCCGCACTTGAGCAAGACCCGCCAAGCCGCCCACCGGCGATCGGATCTCAGTGTAGGAAAGGTTGAGTTCGGCCTGTCCGAGTTGGGCCTTGGCCGCGCGCACTTGATCCTCGGCATCGCGTGCCGCGGCCTCGGCATCTTCAACCTCTTGTTGGCTGACCACCTTGGCCGCGCCCAAGTTCGTACGGCGCGCGAGGTTTGCCTTGGTATGCGCTAACGCCGTTTCCGCGCGTGCGAGCGCGGCGCGGGCGGAATTCACCGCAATCCGATACTCGGCGCGATCGATCGTGAACAGCAATTGTCCCGCTTTGACCGTGGAGCCGTCCTGGTAGCTCTGCCCCGCCAAGATCCCGCGAACTCGAGCGCGGATATCGGCGTTCACGTAGCCATCGAGACTTCCGAGCGCCTCGATGTACAGCGGCACGTCCCGTTGCACGACGGTCGCGACGACGACAATCGGCGCCGGGGGCGAGGCCGTGCTGGCCTTGCTCTCTGCGCATCCGGCGACGAGTATTGCCAAACCACCGAGGGCGGTGGCGTTACGAACGAATTTTGTGAGCAGCATGAGTAGCCCTAGCGCACCAATTGCCAACAGGCAATTGAAGCCATGGCAGTTACAGTTGTGACAAGTTACCGACGGGAGTCTGCCGCTATGGCCAACAGACAATTAAAGCCATGGCGTAGCTACAATTCTGAGATGTTACCAATGGAAGCTTATGGCCTTTAGATTCCACTAGCCGTCTTGGGATTCACCTATCCTGGCAATCGCCCCCCTTGCCACTCCTCGGTTCCGCGTTATGCTCTTCCGCCGAAGCCAGCAACCCCTTTCACCCAAGCCAGGAGGAGTACCGACGTCCGACCCAACCGATGTCCAGAAGTCCGTCGCCCGAATGAAGATCCACATCGACCTGCGCGGGCTGCGACCGAGTACCGTGTACACGTTCGCCGCTGCAAATCACTGTGATTCGGTATGCCCAATCGCTCGCTTTCCGATAGCCAATTGGACTCACCGGTCAGCGAACCCAAGAGCGACTAAAGCTCCGTCCTAAGTCTCGCCTCGTCCTTGGCGAGTCCAATCAGGTTGAGTTGTAGGGCAGCCTTCCCTCGCGCCACTTCGGATATTGGTCGGGTTGCCCGCGCAGTCGTCCGGCAACGCGAAGGAGACACCAAGCTCCTGAACCAGTTGCCAACGCCGTCCCGGTCAGACCAGGCTCGCCTCCACGGCGACGAGGTACGCCGTAGAGTCAGTTCTTGGTGACAATCCCCGTTACCGTCCCAGTTCCAGTCATGGTCGCGGTCGTTGAATTGGTTGTCGTATTCGTTACGGCGTTGGTTGTCGTGTCGGTCGAAGTGCCGGTTGTCGTATTGGTTACGGTGTTGGTTGTCGTGTTGGTCGAAGTGCCGGACATCGTATGGGTCGCGGTGTTGGTCCCGGTGTTGGTCGAAGTGCTGGTTGTCGTGTTGGTCGTAGTTCCGGTTGTCGTGTTGGTCGTAGCTCCGGTTGTCGTGCCGGTTCTCGTATTGGTTCCAATAGCGCTTCCAGTAGCGGTTCCATTGTCGGTTGTCGTAGCGGTTGTGGTGGCGGTCGTAGTGCCGATTATGGTTGTCGTTGTGGTTTGGCTGTTGGTGTCGCTCGTCGTTGCAGTTGCGCTTTGAGTTTCAGTCTCGGTGCCAGTCGCGGTCGCGGTCCCGCTGGTAGTCACTGTCACGTTTTGAATTTCGGTTGCGGTTTCGGTGGCGGTTTGTGTTGTCGTTCCAGCTCCGGTCTGCGTTGCAGCGGTTGCGGTTTGGGTTCCGGTTTGCGTTGCGGTTCTGGTTCCGGTTTCCGTTGTGGTTCCCGTCCCGGCCTGCGTCGTGGTCGCTGTGGCAGTTTGCGTTGCGGTTGCGGTTGTGATTCGCGTCGCAGTCGAGGTTGCGGTTTGAGTTGTCGTCGCAATTACGGTTCGAGTTGCGATTTGGGTTTTCGTCCCGGTTCCGGTTCCGGTTCCAGTCCCGGTTCCGGCGCCGGCCACAGTTCCAGTTACGATTCCAGATATGGTCACAGTCCCGGTTCCGTTTCCGGTCACGGTTCCAGTACCGGTTCCAGTACCGGTTCCGGTTCCGGTGGTCTGGCAAGCCGAGCCAATGCAACTGTAGCCGCCCGGCGTGTTGCAGTCGCCATTGCTGCTCGAACACTGGCCTTTGCATTGCCCAGTAGCAGAATTGCATTGGTAGGCGCCGCACGAGTTGGGGGAACCAGCCTGACATTGGCCGCTGCCGTCGCAGGTTGCGGCAGGAATTTTCGCAAGCGATTGGCCGGCCACGGGCGCCGAACAGCCGGCGTTACCACAGACCGTTCCAGGGCCAACCAATTGACATGTTCCTGCGCCGCTGCACTTCCCGGTATTGCCGCAGGGAGGGCTGGCAGCACAGGTCGTGTTATCGCGAGGGGTACCACTTGCCGCGATGTTGCTGCACGTGCCCGCCTTGGACGAGACCACGCAACTCTGACAGGCGCCGCCACACGCGGTGTTGCAGCAAACGCCCTCGGTGCAAACGTTGCTGACGCAATCGGAATTCGCCTGGCAGCCCTGTCCGTTCGCCAGCTTGTTACCACACCTATTGGTGGTCTTAAGGCACGTCTCGTTGAAGCAATTTGCGTCACTCGTGCAAGTGGTGAGGCACGAGGCGCTCCCGCTGTTGCATTGAAAAGGAGCACAATCCGAGGTCGCCGAGGCGGGACAGTGCCCGGCCCCGTCGCAGTTGGCGGCCGCCGTTAGGGTATGGCCGGTGCAGCTCGCCTGCCGACAGCCCATGCTCGACTGCCACGGCCGACATGCGCCGTTGCCGTTGCAGGTGCCATCGTTCGTGCAATCGCCCGCGCCAGCATTGCTGGCGGAACAACGCTGCTTGGGATCCGACTGGCCGCTGGCCACGTTGGAGCACCTACCAACGTTGCCCGCGACCTTGCAGCTCTTGCAGAGCCCGCCTGTGGATGCGTCCGCGCACGCGCTGTCGCAGCAAACGCCCTCGGTACAGAAGCCGGAAGCGCATTGGTTGCCACTGGCGCACGCCGCTCCATTTGATATCAGACCGCAAGACCCGTTGACACAGGTGTTGGGCGACTTGCAGTCTCCGTCGCTCTGGCAGCCATTGTTGCACGCCTTGTTCGCCACGCTGCAGATGTAATTGCCACAGTCAATGTTGTTCGGGGTGACACATTTGCCTGCCCCGTCGCAGGTCGAAGCGGGCGTGGCGGACGTGTTGGTGGCGCAAGCGGCGGGCGCGCAGTTCTTGCCCTTGTCCCAGTCGGCGCATACTCCGGCTTTGCAAGCACCAGTGGTTCCGCATGTATTCTGCAAAGTAACTTTGCACTTCTCCTGCGGGTCGGGCGCGTTGTCCGCCACCGCCGTGCACTTACCGAGTGACGACGTCAAGTTGCAGGCCATGCAAGCGTCGGTGCAATCGGAATTGCAACACACGCCCTGCGCGCAATGTCCGGACTGGCACTTGCCGCCTGTGCTGCACTCGCCACCGTTCGGGATGAGACCGCAGGATCCGTTCACGCAATAATTCCCGGTCACACACTGGCTGTCGTTGGCGCAAGCATTGAAGCAGCTTGCACCGTTGCAGAGGAAGGGATTGCAGGTCAGCGACGGCGGCGTCACGCACTGGCCGGACTGGTTGCACATGGGGGCCGGTGTGTGGGCGCCCAAGAGACAGCTTTCGGTTCCGCAAACGGTACCCGGCGCGTACATTTGGCAGCCGCCGGCACCGTCGCACAAACCGTCCGTTCCACAGGACTCTTTGCCCAGGTCTTTGCAGCCGTTGCGCGGATCGGCTGCTCCGGCGGCGACGCTCAAGCACTGGCCGGGCGAGCCGGGCAGGTTGCAGCTTCGGCAAGCGCCGCCGCATGCGCTTTCGCAACAGACACCGTCGACGCATTGGCTGGATTCGCAATCGCTCGGGTCCGTACAGGACACGCCGGGCTTTCTCTTTCCGCACGTACCGGTCGTGGTGCCATTCTGCGAAGTGGCGACACATTGGTGGCCGGACTCGCAGTCCGAGTCGCTTAGGCACGTGATATTGCAGGCCCCCTTCGAACAGAGGAACGGAGCACAGTCGATCACTTGGGCGTCCCGACAAGTTCCCTGTCCGTCGCAGACGCGCGCAGTATTCTGGGTCACGCTCGCAGCGCAGCTCGCAGCGCCACACGGGGTATTCTCGGGGAACAGGGCACAGGCACCAGCGCCATCACAGAGACCGGTCGTATCACAAGTCGAAACATCGGTCGCCGGACAACGCGAGTCTGGCACGCCGGCGCCCAGCAGCTTGCAGCGGCCGACAGAGCCAGCTTCCTTGCACGATAGGCACGCGCCGGTGCAGGCGACGTTGCAGCAGTATCCGTCAGCGCAGTGACCAGAGGCGCAATCATCGTCGCTCGAGCAGAGGAAGCCGTTTAACTTAAAGCCACAGCGACCAGCGGAGCAAGTCTGACCGGCCGCACAAAGTGCGTTGGTCGAGCACTGCCCGGCGCATTGGCTGGTCTTGGGATCGCACGAGTAAGGATCGCAGGGAGCGTTGACGTCGACGGAGCAGGAGCCCTTTCCGTCGCATGCCTTGGCATTCACGACGCCATCGCCATCACAGGTGCCGTTCTTACAAAGGGTGCCGTCCTCGTACTTGCGACACGCCCCGACACCATCGCAGGTTCCGTCCTGACCGCAGGTAGATGGGGTTTCGGCCGCGCAGAAGCTCGGATTGGTCGGCTTGACGCCCGAGGGGACGAAGGCGCAAATGCCGAGCGAGCTTGGCAGATTGCATGCCTTGCAGCCGTCGGTACAGGCGGAATCGCAGCAAACGCCACCCACGCAATAGCCGCTTCGGCATTCGCCGCCGCACGAGCAGGATTCGGCCCGGCCTTTGGTGCCACCGCCAGCATCCGAGCATTTGATGGTGCTCACCGAGTCCGACTTGGCACTGCCTGCATCGCCACGCCCGGCTGTGGCATCGCCGCCATCCCGGCTGCTCGAGGGCGTAACGTTCGCACAGCCGCTGGCAAGTAATACGTAGGCAAAAATTGCGACGAATCGAGGAGTCGCGAAACCGCTGCGACTAGAAGACGAGCCTGGTGATTGCAGTCTAAGATAGTTGGCCAAGGTTATCCTCCACGCTGAAGGCAGATTAGTGCAGAGCTTGCACCATCAGACCCGTAGATCAAGCGCAGCTGCGAACGAAGACGACGTTCTTAGCTTCTTATTCGACGTTGCGGCACGGCTTTGCACAACCATTGGCGCCGACCGAACAATTCCCGCGAAAATCCCGCCGTCGGCCGCTCCAATCGTCGCGTCAAATATCAATCATTGGGCAAGCCCAGTCCGAAGTGCCTGCTGGGAGAGCGGCGGTCCGTATTCGTTCCGTCGGCCTCAGGCCGCCACCCATCAACCTCGCTCATCTTGCCAAGCCTCACGAAACCAGGAGCGCTTCCACCCCTGACTACCGAGCGCCGCTCTCCCTGATCCTATTATCAGCCGCCCCGTCCCGAACCGCCGGTATTCCAAGCTATACGATTATTCCGTTTATGAGATGCATGTCGAGGGCGGAGGGTTCGAGACATCCAATTGCGCGAAGCTTCTCCCGCTTGTTTCCCGTAGCCGAGGCAGTCGAAGGATTCGTTACCTGGTGGCCTTCGATAGGAGTTGAGAACAATGGGCAGGGCTGGGTCGGTAGGTCAGCGAATCATTTGTTACGTAGTCTTTCAGGTGACGAAATTGTTCGTTAACATCGCCTCATGCATATTGTCGATTGGATATGGAGACCAAGGCGCCGTCCGTGGTGAAGACTGACCCCTCGAAGATCTTTGCAATTGAGGGCCTCCGACCGATAACTGATCGTGAACTGATCGATCGTGCACGGGCTGTAGTCAATCCTCGTAGGCTCGGCAAACACACAACCTGTGACGTCGGCTGCGCTCTGCTGGCCGCGGATGGTCTGGTTTACGTGGGAGTCTGCGTAGACGTACCCTGCGGCATCGGCTTTTGTGCCGAACACAGCGCTATCGCTGCGATGGCAACGGCTGGTGAACACCGCATTCGTAAGATCGTCGCCGTTCGGGGCGACGGCAGCGTACTCCCGCCCTGCGGACGCTGCCGCGAGTTCATGCGTCAGCTGGATCCCGAGAATATGGACGCCGATGTGGTGCTCGCTCAAGGACACTGCAAGCTACTGAAGGATCTGTTGCCGTTTCCATGGTGATTTCACGCAGGAAGATCGCGAATTGTCCTGGGAGCTCACTCTTGCGCCGCGACGGCACTGAAATATTGTTCATGAACGGACTCTAGTTTCCGGCTTCGGCCGCCGTTCCCATCTGCCGCGAAGTTCTTGCTCTCCCCGAAGAATGGCAGACGCTTGAGCGCACCCTCGGCGGACGTTCTGTTCTCGGATTCCACACTCTCGACTGTTCGGCGTCCTGGAACGCGAAGGCAGATCGGTCGGATTGGGCGGCCCCATTTCGGATGAAGCGCATTGCTGCACCCATGGTGGGCGGTTTGCTAGCGGCGCGTCCTGAATCGACATAGGATTTATCAGGGAAAGGGACGACGGCGATGAAGGCTCTTGGAATCTTGTTGTGCGTGGGTGCTGCGTGCGGCTCGAATGCTCGTTCGAATGCCGATCTCGCGGGCGACATCGACGGAAGTAGTGGAACCGATGGAGGCCAAGCAAGCGACGCCCCGACCGGACCCTCGGGTGCGCTTTCCATGTTGTCGCTGGACGAGGCGCCGGCCGCCACGGAACGCCTCTTCTGGGGCACGCTCAACGCCACGGCGCCAGGTTTCGCCGTGTCTTCGAGCGATCAATTGACTATCGGTCTGGGCGCCGACAACGGGCTCCGTTACTTAAGGTGGCAGACCCTTCCCAGCCTCCAGAAGACCTATGGCGATGGAGCGCATGACTTTCCCACGGCTGGTACGCGCGCCGTCGATCTTCGACCAGACTTTGCCATCGTGTTCGACGAGGTGAACGTGCTCGATGCACCGGCGCCGACCGCCACGCACTTTCTACTGAGTTCGCACTATATCAGCACAGGCAACGCGTGCGACTTCATTGAATCCATCGAGGGAACCAAGTCGGGCGATGGTTGGTCTGTCGTCTACAGCGAGCAGGGAACTCTTTACGGCGCGGCGATCACGGCGACTGGCACGGGCATCGTCTATCCGCGCGATCCGAACGCGAGGGTTGCGCCATTGGGAAGCGCGAGTGTCTGGTCGGCGCCCGTTGAAATCGTTGCGCCGGGTTTCGCAGGCCCGCCGGTGGATCACTTGACGCTCGCGCTCGATGGAACGGGCCGGATCGAGTGGTTCTCTTTCCAAAATTTCGTTCGTCGCGTGAGCTTCACGGGCACGACGAATGATCTGCCCGCGGGTGGGACGATTCCCAGCGGGGAAGGAACGGTGTCGTACGATAGCGTGGTCACGCCAACTCTTGCGCATGTCGTGATTCGCTACTACGTCGTTTCGAGCGACAACCAGAACGATTTCACCGAGGGCTTCGACAGCACCCGCAAAGGTGACAGCGTCGTCGTTCGCTATTTCATTTTTGGAACGCTTCGGGGCGCAGCCATCGATGCTCACGCCGCCGGCTCGCTGACTCCGGTCGCTTCGTCCGGCGTCGACGGCGGCACACCCGCAGATGGCGGTGCCGGGGCAGACGGCACGGACTCGGCCATCACCACCAGCGGCGGATAAGCGTTGGGCGAGCTCGGCGTGGTTGGATTGAGCAACCTCCCAATAACCTTGGTCGGAAACGAGCACCTAGTCGCACCACCGATAGTCTGGGCGCCGGTCGAGAGATTGCCGACATCTTGGCCGATAACCCGGGGTGTGAGCTCGCGAGCGAGCCTCGCACCTTCACCTCACCGAATCCGCCCGGGTAGTCCCCAGGCATGGGCGACTTTCTCGGCGATGGCCCTCGGCAGTTGCACCAGAACGGGATCGGCGTGCGGATCCAGCCAGGTCACGATCTTCTCGACGTCGTTGGCGGCCATCATAGTGCAGCCGGGGGACGCAATGTGCGGCGCGGGCCAGGTGTGTAGAAAGATGCAGCTGCCGGCGCCGGGGCGCACGGGGGCGCGATTGTGGTCCACCACGACGGTCAGGCGGTATTGCGCGTCGGCACGCTTCATCTTCTCGTCGGAGCGCCAGCTGGGGGCCTGCCCGGAGCCAAGGGTGCGCAGCTGGTTGTAATCTGGCGATGCGGGATCGTCGACACAGCGAAGGGTGTCTGTGGCCTGCTGATACGGAAGCTTGGCGCCGGCTGGTCCTGCATGGGCGTAGCCGGTGAGCGAGGACAATCGGAAGATGCCGGCGGGCGCGCGAGCGTCGCCTTCGCGCTTGCCGGGACCGCCGAGCGCTGTCGCTGCGTTGTCGCCGTGCAGACCACGCCCCCAGCCAAGGCCGGCGGCACCAACCATGGCGGTCGTGACGGCCCCGCGCCGGCGCCACCCGCGCGCGGCCTTGTCCCATAGGGACAGACGCGCGTGGGAGTCGCTCCATCGGTCGGTCACCACCAGCACCAGTTGCCGGGTCGACGGAGGCAGCGTCAGCGCCGGGTCTTCGCCTGGCCCGCGCGCGCTCTCTGTGTTGCGCTTCGCGGGCGCGCGGTAGGCGATGGTCATGGGAATGGATGGCAGCAGATCCATTTCATCGGTGTGGAAGCCGTCGGTCCACGCATTGATGACCAGGGGCAGTCCGCGCCGTCCCAGCGCATCGGAAACGATGCCGATGTGGTCCGGTCCGGGCTTGCTGGGAAAGGTGTCGAGCAGGACGATGTCGCCGGGTAACAGATCTTCCAGGCGCTCAATCGCGCGCCAGTGCCGCTTGAAGTAGACAGCCAGGTTGCGCACGCGGCGGTGGTCGAGGCTGGGATTGCGCCCGGGAATGGCGGGGTAGGCGTGGGGCGCGCTGCCGGCGTCTTCGAAGATCGCTTTTTGCAAGTCGATGCCGGCGTTGCGGAGCGCACGCACGATGACGTCGGTGCAGACGCCGACGTCGGCGGGTACGTCGCCGCCCGGATAAGCGAGCTTGGGCGCCGTGTTCTTGTAAGCCGAATGGAGCAGCACGGTCTTCTTCGCGCCGAGCAGGATGTCGACGCTGTCGGCGATGCCGTCTCCATCGGTGTCGGCAAAGTCCGGCGCCGTGAACCTTGGCGCCGCGGCGCCTTTGAGCACGCTCTCCAGCTCCTTCCGATCTGTATCCCGAAGACCAAGGCATTCGAGCGCCTCCGCGGCACAGGTCGGCGCCATTGGATAAGCCTTGACCGGCTCTCCTTCGAAGCTGACGGTGAGAATCCGGTGCTTGCGATCGACGGCGAGGGCGAGGTGCTGGTGCGGTGCCCAGGCGGGTAGGCTCAGCGAAACCTCGGCGTCCAGGGAAAAAAACATGCCCCGGTCCGTAAGGCCAGCGGGCTGGCTAGCAGCGACGAAGAGAAGCGGCACAGTCGCGAGGACCATGCATGCATCATAGCCGCAGATGGCCCCGGAATCGCACAACCTGCCCGAGCGGAGGGCGCCCTGGCACAAACACTACTGCGCCAGCGCGATGTGCAGCGGATTGCTCTCGACCGGAATGGGGGCGCCTACGGGACACAAGGCGCCCGTCGTCGCGTCGATCGCGAACGCTACAATCACATTCGCGTTCGCGAGCCCAACATACAAGTGAGTGCCGCCCGCATCCGTCGTGAGGTAATAAGGTTGGCTTCCCGCGGGCGCCGGCGTTGGTGCTCCTAGTGCCGTCATCAGCCCATTCGTGGGGTTGATCGCAAAGACCATGATCTGGTTCTGGTCGGCCACATAGGCGAAACGACCAGAAGGCTCTATCGCAATAGAACGCGAGATGGTGCCTGCGGGAATGTCGACGGTTGGGGTCAGGACCCCTGTGGCGGTATTGCGCGTATACAAAGAAACCGTGTTGGCGTTCGCGTTCGCGGTGTACGCGAACTTGCCCGTGGGATGGACGATGACGAAGGTCGGGGACGTTCCCGCCGCCACCGCCGCCAGAGGCGTGAGCGCTCCCGTCGTCGCATCGACGGCGTACGAGGACACGTTATTCGAACCGCTGTTCGCGACGTAGAGGAACAGTCCGTCGGGAGAGAGCGTGATCCACTCCGGAAACTGCCCCGCCGCCACCTTTCCCGAGGCGCTGAGCGCGCCGGTTGCCGGATCGAGAGTGAAGATGGAGACGTCGTTGGAGTTAGTGTTCGCGGTGTAGACACGCGTGCTGGTGGCGTTGATCGTCAAGGAAATGGGATTGGTCCCGGCGGTCGCGGTGCCGGCCGGTGTCAGTGCGCCCGTGGTTTGATCAATCGCATAGGAAACCAGCGCGCATCCCGTGCTGCAGGTGGCGAGGGTGCCGAAGCCTGCCGCGAGCAAGAACTTATTCGATGGATCAACGACCAGTTGCCGCGGATCCGACGTCAACGCTGGCGAGCCGGTCGCCGTCAATGCACCACTTCCGGCCGCAACGGCGAAGCCAAGGATCTCGTTCGCTCCCGACGCCGCCACATAGGCGAACCGCGCTTTGCCACCGCCAACCGTCGAATTGCAAGCGGCCGGGCCGTCGATACCGCTGTCTACCGCGCCGCCCGTCGTGCCACCGGCGCCGAGCGCGCCACCAGCGGCGCTCACATCCATCCCGCCACCATCCACGATCGAGCCCCCACTGCCAAATCCGCCGGAGCCGCCAGCGCCCCCCGACCCTTGGCTGGAAGTCCCACTCGAGCACGCGAGCCCCAAGGTCAGTAGCAAGGTACAACAAAGAAGCGGATATGTTTCATGCTCGATACAAGACGCCATAGTTACTCCATGGATCCAAGACGAAGGGTGAAAGGTGGCTTGTCAGTAAGTGTTTCGCGACGGGGAACGCCTTCCCGCGTTTGGATTGTTCGGCACAGAAAAGGTTTCAGGAGATCTCGGAGCACGCCGCTCGCCCGCGCCGACGGAAGCTTACGACTTGCGCGCGCAGCAGCGATTGCGCACTGGCACCGTGAAGCTACTGAGCGCGGGCTCTTAATCTCGTCGTCGCTACTTCGTCAAGCGCCAAATGCGGCCACTTGATTCGTCGTTGAAGGCAAGTTGACTCCGGCTAGCAAGCTCGCGATCGAAGTCCGGTCGGTACGCGTGTGGCCCAAACTCGGCGTCCCCGCATGCTCCTTGTTCGAGCGCACGTTCCAGCGCGGAGGCTCACGGGAATGAGCGCAGCGGCGCCACCTAGAAGGGCGCACTCGACGCCTTGCAGGCGTCGCTTGAAGCTTGCCTGAAATGCTACGGGCAAAGGCCAGCGGCTCGGGCCGTTGCCAGCGTTGACGCGCAGGTTGCGTCGGGAGCCCCCGCGAACGCAGCTTGGCACTGTTGGACTGTCATGCCAGTTGTTGCAGCGAGAGATGGGCAGCAGGCCGACAATGCTGCGCAATTTGCGCCAGTCGCCGTCGAGGTGGCCGTGGCCGTCGACGTAGAGGTCTTGGTGGCCGTCGACGTCGCTGTTGTCGTGGCCGTCGCCGTACTACCGTCGCCAGCGCAGACGCCGTCCGTACAGTTTGCGTTAGTCCCGGTCGAGCCAGTCGGATCGCAGTTGGAATCGACGGTAACCGGCTGGCCGCCCGTGCAGGCAACGGTCATGTTCGAGTCAGCACTATCGACCGTCCCGGTGGCGACGACCTGTCCGGAGCTGTTCTTGATGGTCAAGTCGTAGCTCGTGGCGGAAGCGGTGATGCCGCCAATTTCCAAGGAGTAGCACGTTGCACTTCCGTTTTTCACCGTTACCACGGCCGACGACGTGAGCGCATTGATCGAGGTGATGTGCTTCACTCCATTGGCGTAGCAGGTATTCGTCGCAAACGTCGCGGCGTCGGTCTGTTGAACGCAGCTCCCGGAGGGCACGCAGGTCGACAGCACGTTCGTCAGGCAGCTTGGATAGTTGCAATTTCCGGTGGCCGTCGTGGTGCTGGTGTTGGTCGCCGTAGGCGTCACGGTGTTGGTCGCGGTCGACGTCGCGGTGTTGGTCGCGGTCGACGTCGAGGCGTTGGTCGTCGACACGGTGTTCGTCGTCGTGCTGGTCTTCGTCGAGGTCGAGGAATTGGTCGTGGGCAATGTGTTCGTCGTCGTGTTGGTCACGGTTGACGTCGAAGAGTTAGTCGTCGGCGCCGTGCTAGTCGCCGTGTTGGTCGCGGTCGACGTCGAGGGTGTGGTGGAGCTACCGCAGCCCGCCACCATAGCCAAGATTGCTGCCGTCACGAACCTTCCGATTTTGCGCATTAGATCCCCTTTGTCCATCTTATGAGAAACGATTCTTCTCGCCGAAGTAGTGGATCATTGCAAGAGAAACTGTGCCGCTCGATCCTGTAGTCACCTGCCGCGGCCCTTTGACCGATCTCGGCAAAGCCCGCAACATCGTAAGTGCGGCGTATGCCATCCTACAACTGGCCCAGGGCGCATTCAGTCAGGACAATTTCCGCCTCGATTCGGGAACTATTCCCCGCGCCGTCGCCCAAACACAGAGACTCGCCCGACAGAACGACGAGTCAGTAGATGCACTGCCTCCGGGTCGGTTTAGCTGTGTGTCATGACCTGCGGGTTGCGATCGACTCGAGGTGGACGGCGGAGGAAGCCGTTCACGCTATTGCGCAGGTTGACGATGTCGAACGGTTGCTCGAACAGCGCGACCGTCTCGAATGGCTCCAGCTGCGCGCGAACCGCCTTGTCTCCAAAGCTGGCGATGAAGATGAAGGGCGGAAGCTTCGTCCAGTCCGCGAGGCGATTGAAAGCTTTGAGCTCCGCCTCATGCAGTAGGCTCGTTTCGACGATCACCAGCGCGAACGATCCGGACCCAAACTCCGGGTGCAACGAAACCGTCACGGCGTCCAGCAAGTCGATGCCTGTGGCCACCCCGACGACGTCGTAGCCTTCGGCCGTTAGGACCGATGCCAGAAATGCGCGCAGTGTCGGTTTCTTTTGTCCGACCAACAGCCGCTGCCTACGGAAAGCATTCGTGTTCGAAGGTGCCGTTTGCATGGCGCTGCTTGTTTGCACGGAGGGTGCCATTTTCTTGGCGGCGCCAAAGGCCGAGAAGTGAGCTGGAGTCCCGGCCGCAGCTGCCATTTGAGCACGAGCTTACTGCGGAATGGGCCGAGTGGGATCGCCGCCCTACCGGCTGGCACCCCGATCGGTCTGTTATGTCTCGTGGTGTTCCAGCGTCAGAGCGCGGCCGCCAAACTTCTGCCGAAGCTGTTCGCGGCCGACAGACGGAGCCATTCGTCTCCCCTCACGGGAGGCCGGCGGTTTCTCGCAACAACGATAGGTCAACCAGATCTGCCGTCACCCGCACGCCACGGTAGGACACGTCGCCTTTGGCAAAGGACAGATCCAGCAAGTCGCGACCAGCGGAATCCACTTCGCTTAGGACTTGGCCGGTTCCACCCACAAGAGCGCCCCACCCGATCACGGTGTGCCCGTCGGAATACCGGCGACAGCTGCCCAGCGCCCCGCTGCTGGCAGTTCCCTGGTATTGCCAGGTTAAGGTGGCGGTACCGCCCTCGAGGTCGAGGGCGTACTCGACCCCTCTTGCCGGCCCAGTCTCGTCGCTGTGGTCATCGAAGAGCGAGACATTGCCGTTCGCTTGCCAGCGGGCATCGTGCTGGCGATTGAAGGTGTTCTTGGGCTCCCCCTGGATGCGAATCAATTCCGCGCCGTCCTTGTTGTACGCGACGCCGCCCAACTTCCAGACCACGCGACCAGTCGGCTTGTCAATCAGGAAGACAGCATTCAGGTGGCGCGCCGACACCAGAAGATTTCCGTCGGCGCCGACGTCGATCGAGTTGCAATGAAACGCGTCGACCACGTCTTCTACCACGCCATCCGCATTGACCGTCGCCAGGGGCGGCGCAACAGACTCCTTGGCCGCATCGAAGTGCTGGCTGGCCAACCAGCTCCAGACAAGAGTGCCTGTGCCGTCGACCTCCTGAATCGCACAGTCTGCGATCGTAGCACCCGACCCATAGCTCCCGTTTCCAGTCAGATCCACGTTGCTTGTGATCGGGTAAGCAATCACCATCGTATCTCCATTGGGCAGCATGCGGAGCTCATGGTGATCCGTCGGGGAGCCCACGGCTTGCACATAGCGCACCTGCGATGCACCCAGTTGATGAACCTCGTAGGGCTCGTTGGGATCTGTGCCGAAGCTGGTCCCCAGGGTTTGGCTAAATGACAGAGTATTGTTCGCCAGCGCTTCGACGTTGATAGCACCCGGGACGCTCGAGACTCGGCGATACCAGACAGGCGTGCCGCGCGAATCCACCGCCATGGCAAAGGACGATTCACCCGGCGCAAGACTGAGATTGGCCATCAAGTACCACCCATCGAGAGTCGCTCCTTCGACGAGATAGCGAGCTGCATTGACAAGGGGAAAGTCATGGGGAAGACAGCGCACCCAGTACTGATCCGTAGAGTCAGCGACGCTGACTTCGAGAACGATCGCCTGGTCCTCGAGCACACTCACGTCCAGAGTCTGCGATGGAGCCGCCGCGGAGATTGTGGGGCGAAACAGTCGGACGGCCGCCCCCGCCGAAGCTGTGGCCGACACCGACAGCGAGTTCGTTCCCGCGCTACAGGTCACATAGTAATCATGGACTGAAGCAGAAAACGGCGGATTGAGCTCCAGCGGCGTAACGCTCAAAGAATCGAGCGTCAGAGGAGTCGTCGACTTCTCGGCGCAGCCGACAGTCACAAAAGGCAAAGCGGTGATGAGCACGACAATGGGGCAAGGCGTTCGTGTGTTTCGCATTCGAGTCTCAACAGATGTCCCCAGCAATCTTGATCGACTTGCAGGCACGACAACACATCGAAAAGCTACCAAAACTGCACGCCCCAACTGCAAATTCTGCAAAAGGAATCCTGACGAAAATCACCTGCCAACGCCACGCACCTCAGCGCGACTACTGTGCAGATACATCCTGCGCCCGTCACCCGTCGGTCTGGTGCTACTCGCGACGAAACCAAATGAGTGCGAGTACGACCATCGCTCCGGCGAATCCGAGCAACACGGACAGATCTAGATCGGCGCCGAACACGCTCGGCTGAGCGAGCGCGTGGCGCATGAGATCCACGCCGTAGGTCACCGGGTTCGCGCGTACAAGCACAGCCATCCATCCGGGCAGGCGTTCCACCGGGAAAACACCGCCCGACAAGAAGTAGAGCGGCATGATGACGAAGTTGGAGATGACCCCGAACCCCTCGAAGGTCTGCATCCGTGTCGCGAGCACTACGCCCATGGCCGACATGGCCAGCGACAGAATGGCGATGACGCCGAGGAGAGCGAAGAAGGCACCGAAGCCGAGATGCAAACCGACGAGCGGGGCAAAGATCAGCGTCAGGCTACCTTGCACGATGGTGACCACGGTCCCGGAGAGTGTCTTGCCAAGAACGATGGTCACCCGCGAGATGGGCGCAACTAGGACTTCCTTGAGGAAGCCGAACTCTCGATCCCAGATGATGGTCACGCCTTGAAACATGCCGCCGAAAAGTACGGCCATCGCGATGGCACCGGCGAAGACAAAGTGTTGATAGTCCACGCCTCCGGTGAGCCGCACCGAGGCGCTGAGGCCCTTGCCCATGAAGATCAGCCACAGCAGCGGCCGGGCAAACGCGCCCATGACTTGACCGCGGTCGCGCACGAAGCGAACAAGGTCACGCCAGGTGAGTGCCCAGGCAGCCTCCAATTCGTTCATGACCGCCTCCGCATCCGGACCATCCGGCGAAGCACATCGCGATTCGACGCCTCATCCGGCCGAATCGAATGACCCGTGAGGGCGATGAACGCATCCTCCAGGGTTGGTTTCTGCAGGCTCAACCGTCGAAGCTCGACGGGAAAATGGCCGAGTCGCGCCAGAAACTCCTCGCCACGCGATACCGCAAACTCGAGGCCGCGGTCGGTCGTCTGCGGCTCGACAGCAAAGCGCGTCCGCAACTCTTGCGCGGCCTTTTCGTCATCCGCCGTGCTGAGCGTGACTCGTTCCTCGCCCGCCCTGCCCTTCAGCTCCTCGGGCGATCCTTCGGCGATCAGCTTGCCATGGTCGATGATCGCCAAGCGGTCGCAATTCTCCGCCTCTTCCATGTAGTGCGTGGTCAGAAAGATGGTCAGTTGCTCGCGCTCGCGCAATTCGTGCAGGCGATCCCACATGGCACGGCGGGTTTGCGGATCCAGTCCGGAGGTCGGCTCGTCGAGAAAAAGCACACGCGGCCGGTGCAAGAGCGCCCGGGCGACCTCGAGCCGCCGCCGCATGCCTCCCGAGAAGGTACGCATGCGCTGATCGGCCTCGGCAGTCAGGCCTATCCACGCCAGCGCCTCGTCCATGCGTGCCCGCCGCTCGCTCCGCGGCACGCCGTAGATCATGCAATGGATCTTCAGATTCTCGCGCGCGGTGAGACGGTCATCCACGGAAGGATCCTGGAAGATGAGACCGAGACAGCGGCGAACCGCCGCCGGCGCCGCGACCACGTCATGCCCAGCCACACGCGCTGTGCCTTGGGAAGGCCGAAGCAGCGTGCAGAGGATCTTGATGGTCGTCGACTTGCCGGCACCGTTGGGACCGAGAAGCCCGAAGATTTGACCTGTGGGCACCGAGAACGAAACGTCATCCACCGCAGCCAGGTCGCCAAACCGGCGACCCAGCCCCTCGACCTCGACGGCAAGCGCACCTACAGACAAGCGAGAATCTCCTTGGAGCTGGCCAACGTCGTTAGTCTGGCCAGATTGGCCAGCGAGCGATCGTGGCTATCCTGATTCATCGAGGAAACGCAATCCGTGACGATGACCGGATAGAACCCTCGAGCGGCCGCATCGCGGGCAGAAAGTTCCACCCCCATTTCGGTGGCGATGCCGGTGAAGATCAGACTCTTCACGCCACGGTTCTTCATCATGAGCTCGAAGTTGGTGCCAAGAAAAATGTTCGCCGTGGCCTTTTCGATCTGGAGATCGCCGGCCTGCGGTTTCACCACGTCCGGAATTTCGCGTTCGGGCGAGCCAGGCGCCATGAAGGCTGGAAGCTTCGCCGGATCGTCGACGCCAAACCTGCGCATCATAGAGAGAAGGTTCCAACCGGATTGGTAGGCCAGTGGCAATGGCGTGATGAGGGTGTAGACGATGGGCATCCGGCCCCGCACGCCTTCGAGTAGCGCTTGCAGTGAGCTTAGAAAAGCATCTTTGTTGAAGACGCGATTGACCAAGCCGAACTGAACGTCCCAAACCACGAGACACGTATGAGACGGAGCGACAATCTCCTTGAGGTCTTCGTAAATCTTCACACCATGAATTGTTCTCATGAGCTCTCCTTGTTTCCGTCGACGCTAGTCCACAATCTCGACAGGTGCTGCCTCGCTCCGTGCGCGTGGCTTGGATTTGGATGCGAGAAAGAGCGCCGGGATGGCGCCCGCGCCGACGATACCGGCGCCGACGAGGAAGGCATCGTTGAAGGCCAGCACCGAGGCGGCCTCGGCAATCCTGCGCGCGACGAAAGTTCCCGCAAGCAGCCTCGCCACCGGGGACGGCGAGCCCAGCTCCACGGCGCGCAACACGAGGCTGCGTGTGACCTCCGACAGCGCCGGCCTGGCGGCCGCGAGACCTTGACCCACGACTGCGAGGTGGAACGTCGTCCTTCGCCCGAGGACGCACGCAAGGACGGCGATGCCGAGTGAACCTGAAATTTGCTGAATCAGGCTCAACATCGAAGACGCCATGCCGGCCTTGGCAGTGGGCACGGCATTGATGGCCGCGGTCATCACGGGCGTCACCAGCAGGCCCAGCCCGACCCCGCGGATCAAAGTTGGATAGAGGACGTCCCAGGTGCTCGTCGTCACGTCCAGTCTGCGGTAGGTCCACATGAACCAGGCGATGAGCGCAAGGCCAAGCATCGTCGGCGAGCGGGTGCCGAAACGCTCCGCGATTCGGCCAGAGACCAGCATGACCAGCCCCATGACCAGCGCACCGGGAAGCAGCAAGAGCCCGGTGTCGATCTCGCTACGGCCCATCAGATCCTGCAGGAACAAGGGTAAGAGAAAGATGCCGCCGTAAAGCGCGACGGAGCGGGCGGCCGTCACCACCATGGCGACGGTGAACTGGGGGCTGCGGAACAGGCCCAGGTCGAGAATACGCTCGGAAACGATGCTTTCCACGGCCAGGAAGAGCACGAACGAGACGCTGCTGACCAAGGCGCACGTGACGACGTAGGGCGAGCTCCAGCCTTCGCGATTGCCGTTCGAGAGCCCAAGCAACGCGGCGACGAGGAAGGCGGTGAGAAGCACGAATCCTGGAAGGTCGAAGCCGCGCGAAGTCTGAGCGTGTGGCTTGTCGACGCGAAGGATGCGGGACGCTGCCAGGAGTCCGACGATGCCGATGGGCAGGTTGATGTTGAAGATGCTGCGCCAGCCGAGGGTTTCGGTGAGATAGCCGCCCAGCGTGGGGCCGAAGGCTGGGCCAACGACCACGCCTACGCCCCACAGTCCAAGGGCGCGCCCACGCTCCTTGGGCGAAAAGACCTCGGCGATCATGGCCAACCCCGTCGGCGTGATCGCGCCGCCGCCGAATGCCTGAATCACGCGAGCAAGAACCAAGGTCGGCAAGTTGGGTGCGATGCCACAGAGTGCGGAGCCGCCAATGAATACTGCGAGGCTGGCGATGTAGAGCATGCGGTAGCCCACCCGATCGCGCAGCCATGCGGTCAGGGGCATGAAGGTCGAGAAGCCGAGCATGTAGCCGGTTACCACCCACTCGATGTCGTCCACGCTGGCTCCGAAGCTCGCCATCATGCTCGGCAGCGACACGTTGACGATGCTCGAATCGAGCGCCGACATGAAGGTGCCCAGCATGACCACGCCAAGCACCCGCCAGCGATACCCATCGTCCCTCGAAACACCGACTGGGTTAGTCCCCTCTCTCATCGAACCCGGATCCTGACCTCGACCGACTGGCCCGCGCGAAGGGTGTAAATCCGCGGATTCGGGTCGATGGCGACGCGGATCGGAATGCGCTGTACGACCTTGGTATAGTTGCCCGCGGCGTTGTCCGCCGGAATGAGGGCGAAGGACGAGGCAGCCGATTGCGTAATCACATCGACACGCCCTGTGAGCTCGCCGCCCTCGTCGATGGATACCGCCACGGGCTGTCCCAGACGAAGCAACCCCGAAGCTGTCTCCTCGACGTTGGCGGCGATCCAGGCATGCGCCAGATCCACGATGGTAACGGCGCCTTGAGCAGGCGACAGATAGTCGCCCGGATCCACGGTCACCCGCACGATGACACCGTCCACGCTACTCGTGAGCGTCATGCGCGCCAGCGCGACCTCGGCCAGCTTGAGGTCGGCGCGCGCCTGCGCCGCCTGCGCTCGCGCCGCTTCTACTTGGCGCGCTCGGTAGGCAACGCGATCGGTGCCGGCACTCGCATCGAGAAGGCCGGCCTTGGCGGCCACGACACCGCTTTGGGCGATGGAAATGTCCTCGGGGCGGCTGCCATGTTCGAGCAGGTCAAGCGCAGCGGTCTTGGATTCCAGCGCCGCGCGCGCCGAAGCATCGGTGGTGCGTGCTGTCTCGAGTGCCACCTGGGCGATGGCTCCATCGCGCGCCAAGGTCTCGGCCCGATCGAGATCGCGATGCGCCTGGGCGACGAGTGACTTTGCCGCCGCCACGTCGGCCCGCGCTTTCTCGATCTCCTCGGCGCGTGCGCCGCGCGTGGTGCGCGCTTCGGACGCCTGCGCCGAGGACACGGTGGCGCGCGCTCGACGCTCGGACACCTCGGACAGCCGGCGCTCGATGCGAAGCTGCGCCTCGGCCTCGCCAACCCGAGCGTCCGCCAGCGCGACCAGGGCGCGCGCCTTGTCGACCTGGGAGCGCTCCGCGGCCGCGTCTAGCTCGACGAGCCTCTCGCCGACTTTCACGGTTTGGCCCTCGCGCGCGTGAACCCGATCCACCCGCCCACCGGAGCCCTGGGGCGCGATGACGATGATCGGAGCCGCCACGCGCGCATCGTCGGTCGACACGAAAGGCCGGTAGCGAATCCACCACAAGCCAATCAGCCCGGCCAGAGCGACTGCGACGCCGGCCAGCACAAGAAGAAAACGTGCGTGATGAAAAACGGCGAATCTTGGTCGAGCCTCGGGCAGGCTCCCATCGGGCTGCGGCGGTTCGGCCTCTTCCGCCGCGAGCTTAGCGTTGCCCATCGACAGCCTTCGCCAAGGAGACACCTTCGACCCGCGTGGTGAGAGAGCTTCGTATCTTTTCCGCCAAAGCGACGAAGACACGCCTCTCATCGGCCGTCAGCGCCGTCGCCGTGGCATCCGCCAACCGCCTGTGCGCGACGTCCAGCGGCCCCAGTATCTTGCGCCCCTTGGCCGTGAGCGAGACCATCATTTCGCGGCGATCCGATTCGCTGCGACGTCTTTCGACGAATTCGCGCTTCTCGAGGTCGTCGAGGATGCGAACCAGCGCCGACGGGTCGCTCGCCGTTGCGCGCGCCAACCCAACCTGGGTGACAGGCCCACAGGATCCGATCTCACGCAAAATGGCGGCCTGCCGGCCGCTGATGTCGCCGGTGAAGGTCAGTGCGGCCATGCGCGCTACGGCACGGCGGAGCTGAACGATGGCGTCAAGAACATTCATTGACATGTCCATTATTGTGACAACCATAATTGTCCATGGCAATGATTAAGCGCGCGCTGCCTTTGCCCGAAGAGGCGCTACTTTGTTCGGGCGAAGCTTCTGCCTGCGTGGTACGCGAAGCTCGTGAAGAACCTGCTGCGAACGGATGATCGCGTCCTTGCTGGAGACGACGTGCGCCAAAGTCAGGCGGCCGTCATCGGCTGGCTGCTGCTGCTGGCGGCTTGCGCGCACGCGCCTGCGGAAGACGCACCTTCCCCCGCACCGACAACTCCTGCCCCGCAGCCTCCTTTGGACCATTCCTCCGTCGCCGCCGTCCTGGCCCATCGAGGCGAGCTCCATTTGTCCGACGATCAGATCCAGAAGTTGGAGGGGATCGACCGAGAGTTACTCGCCAAGAACGAGGCGATTCGCGCCGAGGGTAGTGCTGTCCACAAAGCAAACACCACGGCATCGTCGGTTCAACGAAGCGATCCATCGATGACCCGCCCGACCACGGACCCCACCGCTTCCGGTGCGGGACGCATGGGGGGCGGGCGCGGGATGGGCATGGGTGGAGGCCATCGCCGAGGCTCGATGGGCGGCGGCGCTGCGGGCGACAGCAAACATCCCGACCCTGAGTCGCGCATGGACGAAAACGACACCGATGCCTACTTCGATGCCGAGGCATTGCTTTCGGAATCCCAACGGCCACGGGCCAGGGAGATCGCCGAGGAGTATCGCGAACAGCTCTACGATTACCGAGAGGCCGTGCGCGCGAAGCACTCGGGCGGAGAGGCAGCCGCCCACCGGTAGTACTGTCGCCATCCCTGACCTAATCCTCGTCCGTCGTGCCTATCCAACCGGCCTCCAGGAAGGCGCAGCCAGATCCGCGCGCATGCCAGGCCGACAGAACCCTAAAGAGGACGAGATCGGTCTACTTCAGCCGGCCCATCAGAAATCGCCAATTCTTCCGAGTGGCTCTTTCGCCAGAAGCCGGGCCGCCGCCACACGGCGAGCGCCTTTCAGTGCAATCGCCGTCGTGTAGAGATGCTCGATCTCGCGGCAGCGCAGCTGCCGAGGTGATTCACCATCGCCGAAACCGGGTTGCCGACGAGCGGAACTAAGAGTGGCGAGGATCTCCGCTCGTTCTCTTTCACTCCCATCTTGCATCGGGGGACGCTCGGTGATCTCGGCAGTGATCGCATCGAAGAGCATATCGAACCAGCCATCGCGGGCTTGCGGGTTGACCCGCCAAAGGACATCCAGAAAGCTCCAGCCATCGGAGGCGCACCCGTTCTTTTCCGAGTTCGCAAAGCCCTGGGCAATCGCCTCCATGCGGAGTAGCAACGGCCTGTCCCCCAAACGCTGCATTCCATCCTCGCCAAGTGCCAGAAGGTCGCGGGCGAGGAACTTCGGGATCTTGGTTTCGGGCACACCCTTCAAGAGCCACTCAATCGTATGCAGCGCCTTCCAAGCGCGAGCTTCTGGCGAGCTCGCCAAGCGATCGGCCAGGCGCTGCCCGCATCGATCGTACTTGGCCGTGAGCAGCAACCGAATGGGCGGCCCGTAGAGTCCCCGCAGAAGAAGCACGCTCGCGGCAAGAGCAATCCATGCATATCGCAGAATCCACTTGCGAGGCCCATTACGGACTCTCCAGCGCGACGCCATCCACCTGAAACCCCAGAAGCTCAAGAGAGCGACCAGTCCAACCACCAGCACGTCTGCCGCGACAAATCGCCAGGGCAAAACGTCCTCCGTTGGAAACAGGTCGAGCACGGCCCTATGCTAACGACAAAACGTCCCTCATTGGAAAGGACGATTGGCAGGTCGGCGCGCCTGACCTGATAGAGTGTCCCGCTGTGCGCGCCATCGCGTGTCCGTGCGGCGCGTTGCACGTCAACGCCGCTTCAGGCGCCCCGTCGGACCTCGGGGCGCCTCTCGGAACTGCCGCTTATCCCGAGGTGGAAGAATCCACGCTCATGTCGGCGTCGATAGCCGCGCCGTCGATGCTGCCACCATCCACGGGCGGTGTGGGCGGCCACGAACACATATCCGGCACGTTGTTCACGGCCGGCGGCAACGACTTGATGTAATTGGCGATGTCCAGCGCATCCTGGTCCGTAAGCCCGCCAAACGCGCCGTTCGGTCCGACCGGCATGGGCGGGCAGATCCCCGCGCCCTGATCGTCGACGCCCTTCTTGAGGACGGCGACAATCTGGTCGGTCGTCCAATTGCCGAGACCGGTCGTCGGATCCGACGTCAGGTTCGCGGAGACCGGATGAATCTTCAGGGTGGACGCAAAGAGCGCGCTGAAGTCCTCACCACCCTGGAAGTATTTGCTCGTGTCGATGGCGTTCGGGCCACTCGTCAGGTGAGGCGTGTGGCACTCGATACAAACGCCGGCTTCCGTCGCGAGGTAGCGTCCGCGAATCGCGCTTGCGTATTGCGGATTGCTCGTCGCTGGCGTCGGGATGGTCGTTGGGTCGAGGTAGTTCGCAGGTGCGGGAACATCGAATGCCGGCGATCGCGGCGGAATCGGGTTGTGCACGGCGGGAATCGACTGTAAATAGGCCACGATGGCGTCGGCATCGTCACTCGCCATGTTGTGGAACACGTAGTACGGCATGGTCGGATTCAGCGCCTGCGTGCCGGCGTCAACTCCGCGAACCGTCATACCATCGAGGAACATGTGCTTGATCTGGGCGGCGGTGTAGCTGCCAAGACCGGTGGTCGGATCCGGGGTCAGGTTGCGCGACGGCAGAGCTTCGCCGTCCGGAAGCTGCACGAAGGCTGGATTTCCGGCCAGGAACTTACTCATATCCGGAGCGCCCGAGGGCAACGTCGGCGTGTGACAGTCCGAGCAAGCGATCACGTTGTTTACGAGGTACTTACCTCGGGCCACGAGAGCGTTTCCGCCATCCACACCTGCGCCGTCTATCGCTGGCACATCGATGGGCACGTCCGCAATGCTGCTGTCCTTGCCGGGACCGTCGCTGGCGGCTGCATCCTTGCCGGCGAGGTCGACGGCCGCCACGTCAGGCTGCGATGCCTGGTCGATCGCCGAGGACGTATCCGACGGACTTGGAGCGCTGTCAGCCGACTTGCCGTCAACGGCTGTGGAACCATCCAACCCCGGGCCCGTGCCACTGTCGGTTTGGGGGCTATTGCCAGAATCGGAACACGCGACAGCCACCATCGCTATGGCGAGCGCCGCGGTCAGGACAGGAAACAAACGACCAGTCAATTTCTGCATACCGAACCCTCCTAGGCCGTCTTTGATGACGTGTAGGCACAATCGATTCGACGGTTTCGCCGGAACCGGTCCCAAATTCGGATTAACTTCATCCCTTTTTGAGCCTACCGTGGAAAACGAGCCAAAGAGCTGAGGCGTGAATCCCGTGAGCCCCATGTCGTCTTACTCAGCGAAACCCACGAGAAACCGGAATGTTCCACTCTAGAATTCATTCCGTGTGTACACCGCTCGCCGACTCCACCCCTCTTCACCAAGCGGTGCCTTGGTCTTTCCGCCGGAGCAACTACGGAGCGGCGCCGTCGGTGACGAGCAGGAGAACGGAGTCGTAGGAAGCGACGCTGGCGCCGTAGCTGGTCGTCTTTTGGCCCAGGTCCGTGGCGGCCCAGACGTCACGCACGGACACGGTCGCTCCCAGACCGATGTCGGCAAATTTAACCGTGATGGTTGCCGTTGCAGAGCTGCGATTCAGCAGGAGCACCGCCCGTCGGCCGGTTCCCGACAGCACCTTGTTGTAGACCTGCAGTCCGTTGCTGTCGCTGACCTTGGTCCCCTGTTTGGCGAGCGGATCCTGGTCGATCGCGATCACCTCACTGTTGGTCAACACGCCCTTCGTGTCGGCACTCATGGTGTCGAGCTGGTTGCCGGCCAGAAGCGGAGCGCTCGAGATCGCCCACAGGGCCATGTGGGTTCGGTTTTGCGCCACTGTGAACCCCGACATGCCGACAATGAGCATGTCGGGATCATTGTAATGTCCCGGGCTTTGCGCGGTCGGGTGTTGGGCCGCATCGTAGTTGGTGAGCACCTTCTTGATATCAGGCGCATTTCCGTAATAGATGATGTCCTGGCTGGTTCGCCACAGGGTCGCCACGGCGGGGGCCCAATCCCAGGGACTGTTGCTGCCCCACTCGCAGACCGAGAAGACCATCGGCCGCCCGGTCTGTGCGGTGGCCTTCTTGATGGAGTCGCTGATGCTCGTGTACGCGGTCTTGGCGCTGATTCCCTCGGCCGAGCCGCCACACCAGTCGACCTTCACGTAATCGAAGCCCCACTTCGAGAATTGGAGGAAGTCCTGGTCGTAGTGACCCTCGGCGCCCGAGTTCGGAGCGGCCGGGCGCCCCGTCGGGTAGTAGTAGCCGCAGCCCTGTTTGCCGGCATCGGTGTAGATACCCGCCCTGAGCCCCACGCTGTGAATGTAGTCGGCAATGGCTTGCATGCCGCCCGGCCAGTCTGTCGCATCGACTGTAATGTTGCCGGAGGCGTCGCGCGTCCCCTGCCACCAGCCCTCGTCGATGTTGACGTATTGGTAACCCGCCGCTTTGAGGCCGCTCGACGCCATGGCGTCCGCCTGCCCCTTGATGACGGTGTAGTTGATCTTGGCAGCAAAGCTGTTCCAGGACGCCCAGCCCATGGGCGGACCCGAGCTGATGGCCGCTGTGCCGCCCGCACCCGCCGTGCCGCCCGAAGCCGCCGTGCCGCCTGAGCCGGCCGTCCCGCTGCTACCACCGTTTCCGCCCGGGCCGCCGGTCCCGCCGGCCACGGTGCCGCCCGTCGCGCTTCCGCCCGCGCCTGCCGAACCGCCTGCGCCCGCGCCACCCGATCCGCTGGCGCCACCGCCGCCCGTCTTGCCGCCGCTTGCCGTGCCCGCGGAGCCACCGGTCGTGCTGCTGCCGCCGGATCCGGTCGTGCCGACAGTGCCGCCGCTGCCAGCCATGCCGCCGCTGCCCACCGCCCCGCCAGCAGTGCCGCCGCTGCCGGCCATGCTTCCGCCATTTTGTGTGCCTCCGGCGCTGCTGCCACCCGCGTGCCCGCCGCTGCCCGCGGTCACGGAGCCGCCCTGGCCACCGGATCCCGAAGAATCACAGCCAAGAGCGCTGGCGAAGAGGAGAGCCATCATGCCGCCGACGCGGATCGGCGAACGACCGAGGGGGAGAGCCAGGCGATTGGACATGCGAGGATTTTGGACCAAGAACCACCTTGGCGCCTAGTCCTTTGAAGGGCTGCTTTGTCTGCAGAGGCATCGGCGGAGCGAGAGCGCGACGGGTAGAGTCGGGCGGCTACGCAGCGAAGTCTTTCGGTAACCTGCGCCCGCTCGAACATCGAACCGGCTCAGGAGAGTGCCATCGACGGGCAGCGTTGTCTTGTTGACCAGTCTTTCGTCTACGGTTGCATTGTGCTGCCCGATGGAACCAGCCTCGGCGGAGAGGCTGCATGCTGGGCGGCCGGTCCTGCCGTACCGAGGTTGCGGCGCGCAGCCGGCTCCACATCGGGGTTGGGTTCGCGCGCGCAGTAGGTGTCAGATTGGTGAGGATGGAAACACATATACCGCGCAGCGCGCCCGCATCCGCTGACGTCGAAGAGATGGGGGTCGATCTCTGAGCGGTTCACGACGGTCAATTGAGAGTCTGGGCAGACGAGCTCACGAGAAGCTCGTGAAGGCTGACCAGGTTGGGATGCCGAAGATCGACCAGCGAGCGAAATTCACGCTTGAAACGATAGAGATCGATGCCCGACCCCTGGTTCAAAATCTTGACTGCCACCTGCCCGTCGAGCTGGCTATCGTGAACCAAATACGCGCTGCCCGTGCGTCCCGAGCCAAGCAGGCGAATGACGCGAAACCGTGACGTTCCCGAAAAAAAACCATCTGCGGCTCGGTTTCGATGCCGCCCCTCGTTGGCAGATTCCGCGGTGCAGTGGTATTGCCGGCCAGGGCAACTGACTTCCGCCGGTGGCACCCGACGTGCATCGTCGTGCTTGCGGCGGCAGCATTCGCGCCGCCTCAGGTGTGTCGCGCCGGCTCCAGAAGGCGACGCACGACCGAATCCGTAACCCAAACTCTACCGGAAAGGTTCGCCATGACAGGGGAGACGTTTCTTATCTGGATCGTGATCGGGCTCATCGCGGGATGGCTTGCGTCCGCGGTCGTCGGCGGCGGGTACGGTGTCATAGGCGACATCGTCGTGGGGATCGTGGGAGCTTTTCTCGGCGGCCTCATCTTTCGGGGCCTTCACATCGGAGCGCCCTTCGGAGGGATTCCAGGCACCATCTTCATCGCCTTCATCGGCGCCCTGGTCTTGCTCGTCATTCTACGTCTGGTGAACCGCAGCAGGACGCGCATCCCCTGACCGTGGTCGGGGCACTACAGTTCTACGTCACCGTACTTTCGGCAAGAGGGCCGCTTTATCTGCTCGACGGTGTACTTGAGCGTAAAGGTCGCTCGGGGGGATCCCTCATCCTCGCTGACGGATATTTTGATGGGGACAGTTCCCTTCTTCGGGGCCTTTAAGTCCCCAGGAATGTCGAGGAATCCGTAGGACTGGATGGTTTGGTTCTTGTCTCCCAGAAATATTTCCAACTTGTCGTCTTCCTTGTTGGTCTGACAACTCAAGTTGAACAAAAGGCTGCCATTCTGTTGTTCCCTACAATTGGTGGGGCTGCATGTAAACGAGATGCTCTTTCCCTTCGCCTTTAGTGTGTTGATTGTGCGAACAGGATCGGAATTTTTCTCTCGTCTCTCTGCCTTCTTCGCCAGTGCAGCCGAAGTCAGCAGCAAGAAAATGACAAGGGAGCCTACGAGTTTCATCTTGCGTACTCCTTTCCTTTGATAGGCGGGCTCGGCGGCGGCACGAATGGCGAAGCCTGTGGAATTGGCCCCATCAGCATTGGCTTGCCGAGAATTCGCTGGTCGTCCTTCCGCATACGGATCACGTTGCGAGAATGACCGACGTGTAGAGCTCGGTCAACTGGCACCGCTGGCCAGGGACATCGAACCTTTCACCGTGGGAACCGATGCCAAACCCGCGGGCCGTCCTCGATTCTCACGGGCAGTAGGCGATCGCGCATTGTCCGCCAACGCACGTGAAGTGCGCGCATCCGGCGCTGCCGTCGCTGCACAACCGGCAAAGCGCCGGCAGGGCACCCTTGCAGTCGGCGGCCGTGGCACAGCCGGCGCCGCCGTCGCTGCCATCCGGCACGCACTTGCAAAGCGTGTGATCGAAATGGTCGCCGCGGATGCAGAGTTGGGTCTGGACGCAGGCGGCATCGATTGCGGCGGCGTCGCTGTTGGGAACGCACTTGCACAGGGTGGTGTTGAAGGAATCGCCGACGACGCACAGCTCGGTTTGCACACAGGCGCCGTCAAGAGTGGCCCCGCCATCGGGCGCGGCTTCTGGCGAGCCGGCATCCATACCCGGCTGGGGATGGCCGCGCTCGAGACTGCTGTCGTAACTTGGGGAACCACCGTCCTGATCTGCGTCGGTATTTGCGTTCTCACTGGCACAAGCCACGACGAGCAGGCTGAATCCGGCCAGCGCGAAAAGTCGATTTCTCATGGGAGCCTCCGTTCTCGTTAGCGGTGGCAAAGTACGTGCCGCGCCGAGAGCGAGGCCACGACGGAGGTTTCGTGCCGATTCGGGCGCTCGACGCTGCACCGTGGCCTCAGAATGTTGAGGGCAGGTGAGATTGCGTCTCCACCGCGACGGTGTCTTTGCTGAGGAAGATTGTCGCACCATTCCATCGCTGCCACGAACTGCGGTGGCTTTCGGAGCCGTCGCCGGTGTCTCAGCAAACTTCTGTTATAATAGACATTCGTCTTCCATAAGACTTACCACGCCGTGTCCATGCCGCGAGGGTTCGCGCACACGCCTGGAAAATCGCTGCGGAATCTTCGCCAACCCCAACTCCGCGAACTTAGTCGCGTATCTGCGCAGCCTGCCCGGTGACCGGCACAATGCATGTCCATTATATAGGACTTATGTATCTTATACAGAACAATCTCCTTGACCGAGTTTCGCGCGGCTGACACCTTCAAGTCGTGGGGAAGGAACACCCGGAAAGCCTTCGCAATTGGCGGAAGAAGGGCGCGTTTCGATTGGAGCTGGGAGGTCAGCTCGAAGGGCTCGACGTGGCCTACGAGACGTATGGAACCCTGTCGAACGCGCACGACAATGCCGTGCTCGTCACGCACGCTTTGGCTGCGGACTCGCACGTGGCCGACGTCGGCGACCGGCCGGGCTGGTGGGACGAGGTGGTGGGACCTGGCAAGGCCATCGACACCGATCGATTCTTCGTGATTTGCCCCAACCTGCTCGGAAGCTGCCGCGGAACCACTGGGCCCGCCTCGCTCGATCCGTCGACGGGAACGCCTTACGGCCCACGCTTTCCGCACCTCACGGTAGGCGACTGGGTGACGGCGCATGTCGACCTGCTCGATGCTCTCGGCATCGAGCGACTCTTCGCAGCGGCAGGAGGATCCATCGGCGGACAGCAGGCGCTGGAGTTGGCTCTGCGCTTTCCCGAAAGAGTATCGCACGTGGCGGTAGTTGCCGCGGCGGCGCGGCTTTCGGCCCAGGGCTTGGCGTTCAACGCCTGCGGCCGAGCCAGCATCATGAACGACCCGAACTTCCGCGACGGCGACTATTATGGACACGAGCCTCCGGTCAGCGGCTTGAGCGCCGCGCGCATGATGGCCCACATCACCTATCTGTCAGACGAGGGCATGCGCGACGAGTTCGGCCGGCGCCGAGGCAATGTCGAAGACGTCTCTGGTCTCGGCTTCGCGGTGGGTGACTTCATCGCCGAGCGGGGCCGGCGCTTCGCCCTGCACTTCGACGCCAACAGCTACCTGGCCATCACGCGCGCAATGGACCACTACGACGCCTCGATTTGGGGAGACGGAGACTTGGTGAGAGCGTGCGAGCGTCTCCGCGCGCGGGTTCTCTTGCTCTCCTTCGACAGCGACTGGCTCTACCCGCCGAAGGACTGCCGCGAGCTGGCCCTTGCCCTCCTACGAGCCGGCAAGAAAGTGCACTACGCGAACATCCCATCTCCCCACGGACATGACTCGTTCCTGCTCGGATCGCCCACCATGAATAGTTTCATCCATACGTTTCTCGCCGGTTGATTCCATGCCTCGCTACGACGATCCACGCATCGATTCCGATTTGTTGGCCGAGCGCGATCCCGAGCGGCTCCCGCCGGGACGTTTCGAATGGCGCGTGGCCGAGGTGGTGGACATCGCCCGGCGGCGCAGCGCACGCGGTACGAAGACTTCGGCTCCGCCCGTTCGGTGGCAAGACGACATCATCGTGAACGAGATCGCGCGCGGGGCGAGCGTGCTCGACCTCGGCTGCGGCGACGGAGAGCTTCTCGAACGCTTGGAAAAGGAGCGCGGCGTCCGCGGCCAAGGCGTGGAGATCGACTTAACCGCGGTGCTTGGGGCCGTTCGGCGGGGAGTCTCGGTATTGCACGCGGACCTGGAGCAAGGACTGCGTTGGTTTCCTGACCGCTGCTTCGATTACGTGGTCCTCGAGGAGACACTGCAAACGCTCCAGAGTCCCAAGCTGGTGCTTTCCGAGTTGTTGCGGGTCGGCCGACGTGGGATCGTCTCGTTTCCTAATTTTGCCCATTGGCGAGTGATCGTGGACTTGGTTGCGAACGGACGGATGCCCATCACGCCGCGCTTACCCTTCCCGTGGTACGCGTCCGAGAACATTCACCCTTTCAGTCTGCAAGATTTGCTCGACTGGGCGGACGCCTCGGGCGTTCAGCTGGTGTCGGGCCACAGTCACGCCGACGGCTCGGTGCGACGGCTGCGTCCCGAAGACAACCTGCACGCCGAAGAGGTGCTGGTGGTTCTCGCGCGTGCGTGAGGTGCGCGCCCTCACGTAGCGCACGCGCAAGAAAGTTGTTGCACTGTTGTCCTTTTTAAAAGACACTTGTCTTGCCGCTCAAAACCACAAGACAAGGAGTCGCTATGTCCTTCCGTTCGCCCGCCCATCCTTCCTTCGTTCCATTCCGCTCATCGTTCCTCGTCGCCTTTCTCCTCGCGCTCGGCGCAGCCTCGCGATCGGCCGCAGCCGAGGAAGTCTCGCCGACCGAATCGGCCGCGCCACCTGCCAGCAGCTCTGCGGCGACGCAGCCTTCGACCGAGGAATTAGAGCGGCGGATCGACGAGCTGGATCAACGACTGCGCCAGGTAGCGCGACCGGTTGAGGCACCTTCACCGACGTCGCCCAAGCCGGCGCCCACCGTGAGCGCCGAGGAGGCCGGCTTTGGCATCACCAGCGCGGACAAGCAATTCAAGGTCCGCATCCACGCGCAGCTGCAAGTCGACGGTCGGCGCTTCTTTGGCGACGATTCCCTGCGCGACCTCGATACGTTTCTCGTTCGGCGCGCTCGCCCAACCATCGAAGTTACCCTTGGTGGCTTGGCCGACGCAGTCATCACGCCCGACTTCGCCGGCGGGACGCTGCAGCTCTTCGATGCATTCATCGACGTGCACCCCTTCCCCTGGCTGCGCTTGCGTGCCGGCAAATTCAAGCCGCCGGTGGGCCTCGAGCGTTTGCAGTCGGACAACAATCTCGTCTTCACGGAGCGCGCGCTCGACCAAGACCTGTCCGCGCAACGCGACGTCGGAGCCCAGCTTTGGGGAGATGCCGCCGAGGGTATCGTTCGCTACGAAGCCGGCATTTTCAACGGAGCACCGGATTCGGCCCTCAACGACGTCGACAGCAGCTACTCCAAGAGCCTCGCCGGACGGATTTTTCTGCAACCCTTTGCGCCGGATTCCCTGCGCTGGCTCGGCCGGCTCGGCGTGGGCTTCGCTGCCGAAACCGGCTCGGAGAAAGGCAGCCCGGCCATTTCGGGCGGCGCCGTGAGCGGCACCTGGCTCGGCTCGTTCAAGTCGCTCGGCCAGAACACCATCTTCACCTACCTCGTCAGCACGACCGATACGACGCAGACCGTGACCGCACTCCACCGCCATACGCGCCTCAACCCGCAGTTCTATTACTACTTCGGTCCGGTCGGACTCGAAGCCGAATACCTTCAGGAGAAGCAAGCTGTCGTCAAGAACGTTACCGAGTCTACCGCCACGAACTCGGCTGGACACGTCACCCTCGCCTATGTCATCGGCGGCGACCGCACTTACGAAGGCCCCCGCGTCCATCACGCCTTCAATCCGGCGACGGGTGGCTGGGGCGCGCTCGAGCTTGGCGCACGCTACAACTGGCTCACCATCGACGGTGGAGCTTTCCCAACGCTCGCCGATCCCACGAAATCCGTCGCCAAAGCGAAGGCCTTCGGTTTCGTGACCAGCTGGTATCTCACGCAGAACCTGCGCTTTGCCGCAAGTTACGACCAGACCGCCTTCACCGGCGGGATCAAGAGTGGAAGCACGGTGGCGGACCGCAAAACCGAACGGATCCTGATTGGGCGTTTGCAGGTCGGCTACTAGTCGGAAAGTCTATCTTGCCAATAGACACCAAGGAACAGTCATGAGAAACGCTCTGATTTTCGTTCTCACCTTTGCCGTGTCCACCTCCCTCGTCGCAGGTAGCGCTCACGCCAAAGACATCACGCTCCTCAACGTCTCCTACGACCCCACGCGCGAGCTCTACCAGGCCTACAACCCGGCCTTCGCCACGTACTGGAAAGCCAAGACCGGCGATGACGTCAAGGTCAGCCAGTCGCACGGTGGCTCGGGCAAACAAGCGCGATCGGTTATCGACGGGCTGGAAGCCGATGTCGTCACGCTTGCCTTGGCCTACGACATCGACGCCATCGCCGAGCAGAGTGGACGACTAGACAAGGACTGGCAGAAACAACTCCCTGAGAGATCTTCGCCGTACACCTCGACCATCGTCTTGGTCGTGCGGAAGGGCAACCCCAAGGGAATCAAGGACTGGGACGACCTCGTTCGTCCGGACGTCAAGGTGATCACGCCCAACCCCAAGACCTCGGGTGGGGCGCGCTGGAACTATCTCGGCGCTTGGGCTTATGCCCAACAGAAGCTGAAGGATGAAGCGAAGGTGCGAGACTTCGTCGGACGCCTTTACAAGAACGTGGTCGTCCTCGATTCCGGCGCGCGCGGTTCGACCACGACGTTCGCACAGCGTGGGCTGGGGGACGTGCTCATCGCATGGGAAAACGAGGCCTTCCTGCTGGTCGCCGAATTGGGCAAGGACAAATTCGAGATCGTGGCGCCGTCCTTCAGTATCCTGGCCGAGCCGCCCGTGGCGGTAGTGGGCAAGAACGTAGCGAAACATGGTACGACGGCCGTGGCCAAGGCGTATCTCGAATACTTGTACAGCGAGCGGGCACAGGAAATCATCGCCCAGAATCACTACCGCCCACGCAATCAAAAAATCGCAGCGAAATACGCCGCCAGCTTCCCCACGTTGCGTCTCGTGACGATCGACGAGCAATTCGGCGGTTGGCAAAAGGCGCAAAAGACGCATTTCGCCGACGGCGGTACGTTCGACCAACTCTACGGGAAGTAATCCGGCTAAAGGATTTCCCTCGCGCTACCGTTCTTTGCTTGACGGGTCTTGGGGGCTGCCCGACAGCCCCTTATGGCAGGAGGTCAGCTTGGGAAAACTGGCGCGAAGTGTCTTTTCCGATGAGCCGGAATCGCAGGATGCAGCTCGGAGTGCGGGAGAGGCACTCCTTGCGCAGTTTGGCGCCGAGGTGCCGAAAGTGGTGCTCGTCTACGCCACTATGAACCATGACCAGCCAGCGGTGCTGACCGGCCTACGCGACGTGCTCGGCGCGGACGTTCCGTTGCTGGGCTGCTCTGTGCAAGGGGTCGTGTCCAACGATTGCCTGACCGAGGATGGCTTCGCGCTCGGAGTTATGGGACTGGGTGGTCGCGATCTGGCCTGTGCCGCCGCGGTCGAGCAAGAGATTCAGGATGGCACCAAGGAAAAGGGCCGCCGGCTCGGACAAACGCTCAAGCGCAACCTGGGTGGAGAGCCCAAGGTCGTCGTTCTGCTTTACGATCCCTTGTGCGGGGCCGATATCGAAGCGCTCCTGGAAGGGGTGCAGCTCGAGGTTGCCTGCCCGCTCGTCGGCGGTGCTGCAGGCCAACCCTGGGGCCATCCGCGGGAAACATTTCAGTACTGGGATAGGGAAGTCATCTCGCACGGGGTCGTGGGGATGGCGCTCTCTGGCCCCTTCGCGCTCGAAATAGGCCTCTGCCACGGCACCGCTCCAAGTGGAATTGCCAGCGTCGTCACCAAAGCCGCAGGCAATCAGGTTCTGGAGATGGACGGACGCCCAGCCGCCGACGTTTGGCGTGAAACGACGGGTTGTCGCACCGAGGATTTAGCTCACCAGAGCCATTTTGCGACATGGGCTCTCGGCGTAGAACGAACGGGACGCGGAGGTCAAGTCGAGCGTCTGATTCGCGGGGCGTTCGGTTTCGATCCGCAGACCGGCGCCATCATCCTTCAGGCCGCGGTGCCGGAAGGAACGCGGGTCATGTTGCATCACAGGACCATCGAGAACGTCCTGGGCGGCACGGAAGCCATGGCCCGCGATCTGGCCGTCCGCCTTGGAGCGCGCCGGCCCTGGGCCGTGCTTGGCTTCGAGTGCGCGGCCCGAACCTTTCCGTTCCTGGGAGAGACCAACACGTGCAAAGAGCACGAGCGCTTGCGCCTCGCCGTGGCACCCGAGGCCCATTGGCTGGGCATGATGGCTTGGGGCGAGATCTGCCCCTGCGCGGGCGAGCCGGCCTTTCACAACTACAGCTACCCGCTGCTCCTCTTGACCGACGAGAAGCCGCAAACAGTTGACCAGACTTAGAGCGAATCGTTACCTTCGCTAGGTGGGTGCACTCGTGGAAGCCGAGGAGCAGCTTCTGAAAGAAAAAGCCAAGCTGTTGCTTCAGCGCGAGCGGGAGCTGTTCGAGTTGCGCCTGAGGCTCGATCAACTCACCTCGTGGCTGAGCTTCGGACAAACGCTGTCCGAAATGTTCCTCAATCGGAGCTGTTCGCCGGAGGAGGTGTGGAACCGCCTCCGCAAGAGCCTGGTCTCCAAGCTGCGGCTCCAGCGCGTGCTGCTGCTCGAGGTTCGCGCGGCGAGCCTGTACTCTCTCGCACCCATCGGCCCGGAACGTGCCTTGTCGAGCGCGGCGCGCTCGCTACTCGACGCGCAGCCTTGGGGCTTGTGCAACGATCCCGAGGCAGACTCGACTTCTCCTGCCGTGGCCGCGTTGGCGCAAACCCTCGGCCTGCATCAATTCATGTGGACCCGAATCGCTTGTCCTGGGCGGGCGCCAATCTTGATGGCGGCGGGCTTCGACCACACCAAGGCGGCCTTTCATTCACCGTTCCTGGACAACGACACCGCACACTTCAACAATGCGGCCCAATACGTGGAATCGCTGCTGGCGAATGCGCTCTTGGTCGCTGAGCTGGAAGCGGAAAAGAATCAGCTCCACCAGGCCTATGCGACCCTCGAGCAGCGGGACCGGGCTCTGCAAGAAGCCGCCGAACAGCTGCGCGCCGCCAACGAAACGCTGGAGGAGCGGGTCCGCGAGCGCACCCGAGCGCTAGCCGACAAGAACCGCGAGCTGCGCGAGCTTCCGCGACGTATTCAGACGTCGATCTTGCCGAAATCGACGACCGCCGCTCCGGCGATTACGGTCTCGTCACGGATGACGACCGCCGAAGAGGTCGGCGGTGACTACTACGACGTGCTGCCAGTCGCCGACGGGGCATGGATTGCCGTCGGCGACGTGTCGGGGCATGGGCTCGAGGCCGGTCTCATCACCTTCATGCTCCAAAGTGCGGTGGCGACGCTGACAGCAGCGCGCCCAGCTGCCACGCCGAGCGAGCTTTTGACGTTGCTGAACACCGTGATGTACAAAAACATTCGCGAGCGGCTCAAGAGCGACGATCACGTGACCTTCGTGCTTCTTCGAGTGTTCGAAGACGGGCGTGTTCTCTTTGCAGGCAGTCACGAAGACTTGCTCGTCTATAGAGCGAAAACCGGGGCCTGCGAGATTGTTCCGACACGAGGCACCTGGCTGGGCGCGGTGCCCAACATCAAGTCGCCCACCGTCGATGAGCAAATCCGCCTCGATCCGGGCGATCTGCTGGTGGCCTTCACCGACGGTCTCATCGAATCGAGAAACGCGGCAGGCGATATGTTCGGTCTCGAACGTCTGTGCAGCGAGATTGTCAGGTGGGGCGAGCGCTCGACGGACGAACTATGTGACCGGGTGTGGACGACGGTGGAGGCCTGGTGCCCCTGCCCCGAAGATGATCTTTCCTTGCTCGCAATTCGCTTCCACGGTGTTGCCTAGTTCGTTCGCGCCCGAGCGCTGAAGTGCTACCATGCGTGCTCCGGGCGCGGCCGCCGCGGCCGATACTGGGAGAGATGGCGCCATGAAGGAGCAAGCGTTGCGACGGTTTACGGCCAAGCTGACCAAGCGGCCGTTCGCGGCGCTGGCGCGACTACTTCTCGACTACCTGACGTACGTGGGCATGGTCGTCTTCTGGCTCTTCCTGGTCATCAGCAAACGTCCGCTCGCGTGGCTCGAACGGCGATCGCGCCGGCCCATCCGGGATCGCATCATCGCCTGGGTCGCCCGTCTGTCGCAGGGTTGATCGTGGATCCGTTCAGCTTCCTCGCCTGGCGCTTCTGGTACTTCTTCCGCGATCCAGTACGACGGCCACCAACCGGCCAGAACGTGGTCTCACCGGCCGACGGGCGCGTGCTGTACGTGCGTCACGTCGAGGCGGGCACACTGCCCCATCCGGTGAAAGCGGGGGTCGAGGTTCCGCTCGACGATTGGCTCGGCACTTCGGTCGGCGCGGAGAGTGGAACCTTGGCCAAGGGTGGAACCTTGATCGGAATCTACATGACTCCGGTTTCCGTGCACTACAACCGTGCGCCCATCGCGGGCCGAATCTCGGCGGTCGCCGGCCGACCGGCGCGTGGCGAGAACCTGTCCATGGTGCGCGCCTTCATGCGCCTCGCCTGGGACATGCCGCCGTTCGAGCAGGACAGCCGCCACATCCTGGACAACGCGCGCAACACCATCGTCATCGCCGGCGATTTTCCCGTGGTCGTGATCCAGATGGCCGACCGATTCGTGAGCGAGGTGGACTGCTACGTCAGCCCCGGTCAGCAGGTGCAAAAAGGCGACAAGATCGGCTTCATCCGCATGGGCTCGCAATGCGATTTGTTCATCCCCGCGGTCGCGCGACCGAGCCTGCGCTGCCAGCCCGGCGACCGCGTGCGGGCCGGAGAGAGCATCTTGGCGGTTTACTGATGGCTCAGGCTTGCACGGCGCCCACCAGGAACTCGTGCATCATGGCGTGATCGTCGAGCGACAGCTGCTTTTCGAGATCGGGATCGCGATGGATGTGCGCGGCGTACTCGCCGGGCAACGGGCGGTGGACGAAGATACCGCGCGAACAAAGGCGCGCAGAGGGCCGCGCGGTTCGCATGATCTGATCCATGAGTGCGCCGAAGTCGGCCTCGCTCAGGTACGACGACACATCCGCGATCGAATAGGCGTCGAAGCTGCCGTCCGCAACGGTGGCCAGGGCCGCGGTGATGGGAGCCGTGACAGGCGTGATCCGGGTCGTCGCGAGCGCCTGCCGGATGCGCTCGTAGTGCTCCGCCTGCAAATAGATCGGCATGGCGGGCTCGTAGACGTAGCGGGCGAAGAAGACCAACTGCAGCAGGTGATTTTCGCGCGCGACGTGGTTGCTCAGGTAACGGTGGATGGAATCGAAGATGCGGCTGTGAAGCGGAACCTCGGGCGGAACGAATCGCCAAAAGCCCGGGTCGCGCGAGAACAGCTCGAGGAAACTGCGGCGGCACAAGGTCTCGACGACGAAGCGCCAGATCTTGGTGTCCCAGCCTTCGATGAAACGGCGTTGCTCGGCGATGTTCTCGCAACTGAACAGCCGATTGACCCAGAACGGTCGCACGACGTGCACAATTCGCGCGACGTGCACGAGGAAACGTTCGAGGCTGCCCTGAAAGAGGACTCCTCGCCGAACCATCTTCGGGTGGTTATCGAAGTAGTCCCGCGCCGCGCTCGACAACGACGACCGGAGGCCTTGGTAGACGGCCAGGCGATCGCGCGCCTGGCGGACGCCCAGGAAGGCCAGGTAGAGCTCGTAGTCGAGCGCGCGCATGGCCGCGATCTTGAGCTCGAGCAGGTGAGTCTGCGTCGGGTTCACGTCGACCGCCACGATCTCCCGGGGCCGGTCGTAAAGCAGGTTGAGCACGCGTCCGCCGCCCGCGGTGACGCAAAGGACGCGCTTGTCCGGCCCCAGGCGAAGGGCTGCGAGCTCGCTGTGCGAGTCCTCGTTGCACGACGAGTAGCTGATACGCCCGCTGTACTGTCGCCACGGAATAGGCGCCGGCTCCTGCGCGGTTGCTTCGGGTCGCACGGCCTTGGAGGACACGGGTTGGGAGATCTGGGCCGACGGGCTGGTACTTTCACATTCCATGAGGTCTTTCCTTGCGTCTTTCTCTTCTAGCCGCGCTTGCTCGTGCCCGGTTCGGACTCGGCCGTCAGACCGAACTTCCGCATGCGGCGCAAGAGCTGAAAGCGACTGATACCGAGCAACCTTGCCGCCTGGGCGCGCACGTTGCCGACACTGCTCATCGCCTGCCGGATCATCTGCTCTTCGACATCGAGCAACGAACCCATCGGCACGCTCGCCGGCGCCGATGAAGAGGGCGCCAGCTCGTCGTGCCCCGGGGCGAGCAGCCGTGCCGGCAGGTGCTTGAGCTCGATGTGGGGCGTCTCGGCCAGGATCACGGCCCGCTCGATGATGTTCTTGAGCTCGCGGACGTTGCCGGGATAGGCATACGCGCCGAGCGCTCGGCACACTTCGCCCGCCAGTGGCTCGGTGGTCTTCTGCATGCGCACGCTGAACAGAACGCGAAAGTGCTCGGCGAGCAGCAGGATGTCGTCGCCGCGTTCCCGCAGCGGAGGAATATGGACAGGGAAGACAGCAAGCCGCTGAAAGAGATCCAGCCGAAAACGGCCGGCCTTTACCAGACTCGGCAGGTCCTGATTGGTGGCCGCGACCACCCGAGCGCGCAAGGGCAGCTCCCGGGTCGAGCCGAGGCGGCGGAAAGTGCGGCTCTCGAGCACCCGCAGCAGTTTGCCCTGGCCATGCTCCATGTCGCCGATCTCGTCGAGGAAGACCGTGCCGTCACGCGCCTCTTCGAAGGCGCCTGCCCGCATCTCGTGAGCGCCCGTAAACGCCCCCCGCTCGTGCCCGAACAGCAAGCTCTCGGCCAGGTGCTCGGGCAGCGCGAGGCAATCGACCACCACGAAGGGCGAGCCCGCCGGCCGGGACAGCGAATGGACGAAACGAGTCGCCACTTCCTTGCCCACCCCGGTCTCGCCGGTGAGGAGCAAGGTCGTGTCGGGTGCCGCGGCGACCTTCTTGAGCTGTTCGATCACCATCGCCATGGCGCTCGAATGCCCGAGGAGCCCGCAGGCCTTCGCGTCGGCCGGGCCCTGCGCTTCCTCGCGCAGCTGCGCGCGCCGGTGCAGCTCGAGCACGCGTTCGAGGATGGGGGCGGCGCTCGCCTCTTTGACGATGTAGTCCTCGGCACCGTGCCGGATCGCCTGCACCGCATTGGGAACCGTCTGAAAGGCGGTCATCATCACGACGGCGGCGCTGGGCTGCTTGACCAGCAGCTGCGGAATGATGCGAATGCCGTCATCGTCGGGCAGACGATGATCGAGCAAGATGACGCCGTACTGATGCTTGGCCACGAGCTGGAGAGCTTCGCGGCAGCTATACGCCACGTCGCAACCGATCCCTTGCCGCCCGATTTCGCGTCCAATCGTCTGGGCGTAAAGCTCCTCATCATCGACCACCAAGGCGCGGAACGAATCGGTCATCTCAGTCATGGGGCACCCTCCATCACGCAGAGGCTCGCGGGGAGAACGATGGTCGCGCGACATCCGCCGCCGTCGCGATTCCGCAGCTCGAGAAAACCTCCATGGGCATGGGCGATCTTCTGGCACACTGCCAATCCCAAGCCAGTCCCGTTTTTCTTGGTGGTGAAGAACGGGCGCAAGCATTCGGCCGGACTGGCCGGCAAGCCCGGACCCCGGTCCTCGACCGTGATGGCGACCTGCTGGCCATTGCGAGCGGCGCCGCAAACGACCTCGCCGTCGTCCGGCGAGGCTTCGAGAGCATTGAGCAAGAGGTTGAACACGACCTGTTTCATGCCTTCGCGGTCGACGGCGATGGTCAGCTCGGGATCCAGCCGGCAGCGAATCGTCTTGCCGTTCGGGCGGTGCGCGCCTTCGAGCAGTCGGCGGACATCGTCGACCAGCTCCCCTACCCGGACACGGGTGACCGCCACCTCGCGACGAGCGGCCAGGTAGTCCTTGAGGGTCATGTCCATGCGCAGGATCTCTTTCACGAGTGCTGCCAGGATCGGCTGCTGGCTGCGCGGTGTCTCGGGATCCGATCGCAAGCTCTCGAGGGTTGCACCGATCGCGACCAGCGGATTGCGAATCTCGTGCGCCAGGTGCGCCGCCATTTCGCTCATGGTAGCGAGACGTTCCTGCTGCTCGAGATGATCGCCGTCGCGTTTCGCCGCGACCCGGAGCACGAGCAGGAAGCCCACCACTTGGTGAGAATCGTCGGCCAGCAGCAGCGCTTCGACGCGAACCGCGACCAGCGATCCGTCCCGCCGGCGGACCACGGTCGCCCGCTCCGAATAGGCGCGCTGGGGATCGACGACCTGATGGCTGAGGATGTCCATCACTTCATCGGGAGTCGAGAACAGTATGCTGATCGGCTGGCCGGACAAGTCGGCGGTGCCTACCAGCTGGGCCGTGGCCGGGTTGCACGAGGTGATGCGGAAATTGGGATCGACGAAGAGCGCGGGCGCCGGATCACCGAGGGTCAAGCGCACCAGCTGATTTTCGAGCGAGCCCGTGCTCTGCGGCGAACAGGCCAGCAAGCAGAGCGCGCCGTGACGACCGTCGAGATCGAGGCGCGACAGCGTGCCGCGGAGCTGTCCGTCGATTTCGAAGCTCCGTTCCTCGAAGGTCGGCTCGCGCTCCCCAGCGTCGAGAAAAGCGCGGGCGTGGGCCGAGATGGTCTGCAGCAGCTCGGGCGAGCGCAGGGCGCGCTCGATGGCCGCTCCGCCGCGCGGTCCATGGCCCCGCAGCTCGCCCTTGTCATCGAGCCACAGACTATCCTGCCGGTCGCTCGGCAGTTGATCGAAGAGCGACTGGCCCTGGCCCATGAGGTCGTTCTCGAGAATCTCGCCGATCCGCTTGGCATAGCGGATCAGCACCTCACGCTGCTGGCGATTGAAGGCAGCCGCCCCTTCCTTCTCGAACAAGAGGACGCCGTAATTGCGCGTGCTGCTCAGCGCTGGCACGCAGGCGTAGCGGCGCACGCCGATGAGCTGCTCGACCGCGCTCAAGACCAGCGGAGGCAGCGCCGCGCCCACCAGCTCCTTGAGGGAATTCGTTTCGCACAGCACGGCCTCGCGCCAACAACGGTCGGCCAGGCTCCCTTGCGCGCTCTCCATCGGCCAGGAACAAGCGTCGAACTGGGCTCCCAGCAGCCGTTCGATCGTCGAGATGAGCGGCACGGCGTCGGCCATGATGCCGAGGTGAACCCGCACCCGCCGAGACTTCTCGTTGAAGAGGACGAGATGGGTCGAGCTGCAGCCTACAATCTTCGCGGCCCCGCGCAGGATGGCCTGGAGCAACTGCGCGAGGTTCGCCGACTCCACCTTCGTCATAAGCGCGAAGATGATACAAAGAAGGACGCGCGACGCCCACCTTCAATCGCGTGGGTCGCGCCGCCCCGTGCGATTTCGCACACTCGCCTCCCACCGCCCCGCCTCGCGTGTCCGACTCTCCCCGTCGGAGAGAGGCCGTCGACGTCCGCGGCGGCGGGTAAATGGCCGCGTGCAGGTGGTGCAGACCTTGCAAGCGACGGGCGACTATGAAGCTCTCCGTCGCATGCAACTTTGACGATGCACTCTTGCAGGGGCTGGCAGGCTACCCGGTCTACGAGGTCTACGGCAAACTCACCACGGACTACTTCGGGGGCGGTCGCCCCGCCTTCTACCTGCCCGAAGTCAATCGACCTCGCCTCGCGCGCACTGTGAAGATGGCGCACGAAAGGGGCATCCAGTTCAACTACCTGCTCAACGCATCGGCGATGGGCAACACCGAGTACACGCGGACCGGGCAGCGCAAGATGGAGGAGATGCTGGATTGGGTGGACGGCATTGGCGTCGACTCGATCACCGTGGCCAACGTCTACTTCCTGCGCCTCATCCGGCGACGCCATCCGCGACTCAAGGTGCGGGTCAGCTCGCACCGCTTCACCGACAACCCACGCAAGGTGCGCTTCTGGGTCGAGCAGGGCGCCGATGTGATCGTGGTTTCCGAAGTCGGCGTGCACCGGGAATTCGAGACGCTCGCGGCGATGAAAGAGGCCGCGCAAGGCGTGGCGCTGCAGCTCATCGTCAACAACTGGTGCCGCCAGGATTGCGCCATCGCCGGCAACCACGCGGTCGCCCTGTCGGCGGCGTCGCAGGCGAAAAACAAGGGCTTCCCGCTCGATTACTGTTCCATCCTGTGCAACCAGATTCGGCTGCGCGAGCCGGTCAACTACGTGCGCGCCAACTGGATCCGGCCCGAGGATCTGCACTACTACGAGAAGCTCGGCTACGACACCTTCAAGATCGTCGAGCGCAACACGCCCACGCAGATCCTGCTCGAACGGGTCAAGGCGTACGCGGAGCGACGCTACGACGGCAATCTCCTCGACCTCGTGCAAAACTACGCTTACCCGAAAGACAAGCTCGGCGCCGTCGGCAAAGATGCCAGCTCCCTTCGCCGCATGATCAAATACTTCGTCAAGCCGTTCACCGTGAACCTGTTCCGCTTCCGCAAGCTGGTCGATTTCGGGCGTGCCGCCAGCATGCTCTACCCGCGCGAGGGCGAAAACCCGGTGGTCGTCGACAACCGCGCGCTCGACGGATTTCTCGAACGTTTTGCCGAGCGGGGCTGCCAGTCGACCGATTGCGAAAGCTGCCGCTATTGCCATCAATGGGCGGCCCGTGCGGTGAAAATCGATCCGAGCTACAAGACCAAGCTCGAACCTTTGTACGACGACCTTCTCGGCGACATCGACGCGGGAGCCTTCTGGGAACCCTACGCACGCACTGCCGCGCGGGCCTTGCGACGACGGAAGCACAACCCGAATGGGCCGATTGCGTGAGAGCGGCGACGAGCCCCGCATGACCCTGGCACGATGCGAGCGCGCGATTGCGAGCGCTCTCGGATTTCTAGGCTCGCAGCAGCAGCCCGACGGTGCATGGCGCGGCGATTACGGCGGCCCCATGTTTCTCTTGCCCATGTACCTGGCCGCACAACGTATCGGCGGTCGGCCGGTCGAGCCCCGCCGCCGGGAAGGTATGATCGCGTACCTGGCCAAGGCCCAAGACGCCGACGGCAGCTTCGGCTTGCACGTCGAAAACTCTGGGTGCCTCTTCACCACGGTGCTGTCCTACGTAGCCTTTCGCCTGCTCGGCCTGCCGGCCGACGACCAGCGCGTGGTACGCGCGCGCGCCTTCATCCTCGCGCACGGCACCGCGCTGGCTTGCGCGAGTTGGGGCAAGTTCGTTCTCGCGCTCCTCAACCTCTACGACTACGAGGGCCTGGCGCCGGTCCTACCCGAGCTGTGGCTCCTGCCAGCGCGCTTTCCTTTGCATCCCAGCCGCTTCTGGTGCCACACGCGACAAGTGTACTTGCCGATGGCGTACCTCTACGGGACGAAGGCGCAGATGCCCGCCGACGAGCTGACGCACGCGCTTCGCCGCGAGCTCTACGATCGTCCCTACGAGAGCATCCGTTTCGCCGACCACCGCAACACCATCGCCCCCGGCGACGTCTACACGCCAGCGTCCTGGCCGCTGAAACTGGTCAATCGACTGCTCGGCCTTTTCGAGCGGGTGCACCCGACCGGGTTGCGCAAGCGCGCCCTCGCCCGCTTGGCCGAGCACATCGATTTCGAAGATCGCGCTACGCATTTCATCCGCATTGGCCCCGTCAACGCCGTCCTCAACACGCTCGTGCATTGCTTTCGTTCCCCGCACAGCGAGGCCACGGAGCGCAGTTTTGCCATGCTGGAAGGCTATCTCTGCGACGGGCACGACGGCACCAAGATGAACGGCTACAATTCCACCGCGCTGTGGGACACCGCCTTCGCCGCCCAGGCGATCCTGGCGACCACGGAAGCCGACGCCCAGCACCACACGCTGAGGGGCGCGCACATGTTCATCGTCGCCAACCAAGTGCTCGAAGATCTGCCCTCCTTCCGCCTCTACCATCGCCACCCGAGCCGCGGCGGCTGGCCGTTCTCGGATCGCGAGCACGGCTGGCCCATCACCGACTGCACCGCCGAGGGCCTCAGCGCCGCCTTGCTACTCGAAACGGCGGACTTGCCGGCCTTGCCCGAAAAGCGCATCCGCGCCGCGGTCGAGCTGATTCTCTCCTGGCAGAATCGCGACGGCGGGTGGGCCACCTACGAACGTCAGCGCGGCGGACGCTGGCTCGAGCTCTTCAATCCCGCGCACGTGTTCGCCGACATCATGGTCGATCATTCCTATCCCGAGTGCACGTCGGCGTGTCTCGCCAGCCTGGCCCTGTGGCGGCGGCGCTTCGCCGCAGAAATAGACGACGCCCTCGCCGCCAGAGTCGGCGTGGCAATGCAGCGGGGCGCGCGCTTCCTGCGCCGCGGCCAGCACGACGACGGTAGCTGGGAAGGTTCGTGGGGGGTCTGCTTTACCTACGGAACGTGGTTCGGCGTCCGCGGTCTCTGCGCCGCCGGCGCTGCCAGCGAGGATCCCGCGCTCACGCGCGCCTGCGACTTTCTCTTCTCCCACCAGAATAGCGACGGCGGATGGGGCGAAAGCGGCACGAGCTGCACCGAGCGCCGCTACGTGAACGCGCCCAGCCACGCCGTCAACACCGCCTGGGCCCTGCTGGCGCTAATCGACGCGGGCCAGGCCCGGGATCCGCGCTGTGCCCGGGCGGCGAGCTTCCTCGTCACGAGCCAACGCGACGACGGAGACTGGCCGCGCCAGACGCTCTCCGGCGTCTTCAACAAGACCGCGCTCATCAACTACGAAAATTACCGCCGCTACTTCCCGCTCTGGGCGCTGGCCCGGTTCGCGGAGGAGAGCCGGCCCTAGCACGGCGAAACAAAGAGACGGATGAGCACGAAGGGTTTCGGATCAAGATCCGGAGTACCTTCACCCTTCCGGGCCTCTGTGTGCTCTGTGGTGATAACTCCGGGTGCTTGGCCTACGTCGCCCTGGCAATAACGGGCCGGAATTTGTACCCGTAGACGATCGTGCCCTTGGTGCCGTCGTCGCACAGCTTGCGGGTGACCATCTCGACTGGCATCCCGATCTCGATCGTCTCCCCTTCCACGTCGGTGAGTTGAGCCGCAACCAGCGGCCCCTCGGCCAAGCGGACCAGGGCGACCACGTACGGCGCGAAACGCTCGAAGCCCTCCGGCGGATGGTGGACCGTCGAGAAGGAGTAGACTTCACCCTTGCCGCTGAAGACGAAGGGCGTCTTGGCGGGAGCGTTGCACTTGGGGCACACGTCGCGCGCGGGAAAGATCTTGTCGCCGCAGTTCGTGCACACTTCGCCGACGAGCGCGTAGCGCTGCCGCTGCAATCGCCAATGCCTAGCTATCTCCATGGCGGTTCTTCTTCTCTCCTTGTTTTTACAGTGTCAAGCATCGAGGCTCGTCAGTCGGCTGCTTCGAATATCGTGGTGACGACGGTGGCGCCGCTGCCGCCGATATTTTGGGCCATCCCGAGGCGGGACTTGGGTACCTGGTTCGCGCCCGCCTGCCCGCGCAGCTGCAACGCCACCTCGATGGCTTGGTAGATGCCGGTGGCTCCGACAGGATGGCCGCGCGCCTTGAGCCCGCCCATGGTGGTCACCGGGATGCGTCCACCGATAGCGATGTCACCGTCGGCGGCTAGGTGCACGCCTCGGCCTCTATCGGCAAAACCGCACGCCTCGAGCGACAGCACCGACATGATGGTGAAAGCGTCGTGCAGCTCGAAAAGATCGATGTCCGCAGCCGTGACCTTGGCTTGGCGGTACGCTTTGGCGGCGCTCGCAGCGACCGCTTCCATCCCGAGCAAGTCGCGGCGGTCGTGCAAGGCGACGGTGTCGGTGGCCGACGCCGAGGCCCGAATGCGCACTGGCCGGTCCGAAAACGAGCGCGCCATCTCCGTCGGGCACAACACCACGGCGGCGGCGCCATCGCAGACGGGCGAGCTGTCGAGCAGATTCACCGGATCCGCGATCATTCGGGCCGAGTAGAAGTCTTCGGCGGTCACCAGGTGCGGAAACATGGCATTCGGGTTGGCCACCGCGTTTTTGTGTGCGTTGATGGTGAAGGGCGCGAAGTCTCGGTGCTGCACGCCGTATTCGTGCATGTACCGCCGCATGAGCAGAGCGTTGAGCGCCACGAACGACAGCCCGTTCTGCGCTTCAAAGTCCCCGTCGGAGGCCATGGCCAAGGCAGCGGTTACCGTCTGGCCCGGTCGATCCGTCATTTTCTCCACCCCGGCTACCACGACGACGTCGGCCAGCTCGCCCGCAACCGCGACGTAGCCCAGCCTCAGCGCGGCTGCGCCCGAGCCGCAGGCGGCCTCGATCTTGACGGCTTCGACCCCGCGCAGCCCGACCCAGTCGGCTACCAACGCACCCAGGTGCTCCTGGCCGCTCAGCACGCCCGAAAGCATGTTGCCCACGTAGAGCGCGTCCACCCGTTCCACGTGGGCATCCGCGATGGCAGCCTCGACCGCTTGCCCCGCGAGCTCCTTGAGCGACTTGTCCCAATGCTCGCCGACCGGGGTCTGGCCTATTCCGATGATCGATACGTCTCGCATGTCGTTCCGCACGTTTCCTTCTAGGGTCAGTCTTACTCCATCCGGATCTTGTTACGATGGCGCGCGTAGCTCGCGTAGTCGAGCTCGTGCCGGCGAACGACGTAATCGCGCGTGGCAAGGGCGCGGCCGCGCCGTTTGGTGACGGCATCGGTAACCTGCAAGTCGAAGCCGTCGCTGCCGGCGCCGCTGCCGAAGGAAACCATCAGCACGCGATCCCCTGGGCAGGCGACGTCGAGAACACTGGTAAGCCCGAGCATGGCAGCACCAGCGTACGTGTTGCCGATATCGTTGACCAGCAGCCCCGCCTCCATCTGTTCGCGCGAAAAACCCAGCTCTCGGCCCGCCTTGATGGGGAACTTGACGTTGGGCTGGTGAAAGACCACGTACCGGTAATCGGAAGGGGCACGGCCCAGCGACTCCATCACCTCCGTGGCCGCAGCGAGCACGTGACGAAAGTAGCCGGGCTCGCCGGTGAACCGGCCGGCGTGGGACGGATAATGCTCGTGTTGCCGGCGCCAAAAATCGGGCGTGTCGGTGACGTAGGAAGTCGAGCCCTCGATGACGGCGAGCGACTGTTCGGCCGGGCCGACCAAAAAAGCGGCGCCACCGGCGCCCGCCGTGTACTCGAGGGCGTCGCGAGGGCGCCCCTGCGCGGTGTCGGCACCGATGGCCAGCGCATAGTCGGCCATTTCGGATCCGACGAAACCAAGCGCCGCTTGCAAGGCCTCGGTGCCCGCTTTGCACGCAAACTGCCAGTCCGCGGCCAAGGTATGCGGCACCGACCCCAGCGCTTCCGCAACGATGGTGCTAGTCGGTTTGACGGCGTAGGGGTGGCTCTCGCTGCCGACCCACACCGCACGGATTAGCGATGGATCGATCTCGGCCCGGTCGAGCGCGTTGCGCGCTGCCTCGATCGACATGGTCGCAACATCTTCGTCGAGACCAGGCACGGCCTTTTCTTTCGCGGGTGGGTTGCACATCTCCTGCGCATCCCACATGCGACTGATCTCGGATCCCGGCAAGCGATAGCGGGGCACGTAGGCGCCGTAGCCGACGATCCCAACCTTGCGGCTCGATTTCATGACTTTCATGGATGACGCTTCTTCGATTCTCGTACTATGCCTTGCCTGTGATGGATATTGCAGCCGAAGGTGGACCCGCGAAGCGATCTCATTAGTGCTGACTCGAGCTCCGTTTTGCAAGAGCGGCGACCAGCAAGAAACGAGCCCGTCGAGGTACTCCCGGCTCTGGGTGCCGCAAACTCGATTCGCGAAGCATGACGGCACGGCAGGCTTGAACGAGACAAGCGCACCTGACGGCGTCAGGCGGGCGACATCGCACGGACGTGCAAAATCGCACGGCTGCCGGGACGGGTTTAGCCTGAATTCGGGCAGCACCGGAGATGCCGGCATTTGAAGATCTCGGCTGCTAGACTCGCGCCCATCGTGCTGTCGCTCTGCCCGAGCTCCCGTCGCGAACGCCACCGCCTTCCGCTGTGCCCGAGCGTTCACCGAACCGGAGCTGCGCGGTGAGCGCCGCGATTCGCGACGCCGTCATCGTCGGCGGTGGTCTCACCGGCGCCTCGCTCGCCTGCGCGCTGGCGAACGGAACGCGACGAATTCTCGTGCTCGAAGCGCGCGAAGGCCGCGGTCCCCGCTTTGCCGGCGAGCTGATCCACCCGACCGGCGTCGACGTGCTCGACCAGGTCGGCCTGCTTCCTGCGCTCAAGCAGGCCGGCGGCGTCGAGCTGGGCGGTTTCGCCGTTGCCATCGCTGGGCGAGCTACCACGCACCTGTCCTACGCCGATATTCGCAATGGCCGCGCGCACGGCTTTGCTATCGAGCACCACGACATGGTGGCAGTCCTGCGGCGAGAGGCAGCGGCTCGAACAGGCGTCGAGATTCAGTTCGGCAAGAAGGTGCTCGGGCTGGTGCGCGAGGGCGCGCGCGTGACCGGCGTGCGCACCGACGACGGCCAAGTGATCCGCGCCGACCTCACGCTGGTCGCCGAGGGCCGCCACTCGCTCCTGCGGCAGCAGATCCGCACCGACGAGACGTGCCGGCTGCTCGCCTACAACGCCGCGCTGCTGGTCGACGATGCCGTGCTGCCCGAGGGCCGCTTCGGCCACATCGTCCTCGGTGCGCCCGGCCCTATCCTCGCCTATCCCATCGCATCCGCCGGCGGCGAGCGCCACCGCGTGCGCATGTGCTTCGACTTCCCGGCACTACCCGAAGCCGGACGCGGCCTCGCCCGCATCGCTGCTGCGATTCGCGAGCTCTACCTGCCCTTGGTCCCCGAGCCACTGCGCACCGCCGCCAGTCGAGCCCTGGATCGTCACAAGCCCGAGGTCGCGGCTTGCCACGCCATTGCCACCCGTCGCTGTGTCGAGCCCGGCGTCGCGCTGGTCGGTGAGGCTGGCGGCTGCTCGCACCCGATCACAGCCGCCGGGATGACCGTCTGCCTCACCGACGTGCGCATCTTGGCCGAGGAGCTGGGCACCGCTCCCGGGCTCGACAGCGCGCTCGAGCGCTACCAGGCGCGCCGCTACCGCTTCGCCCGCGCCCGCGAAGTGCTCGCCGACGCGCTCTACGAGACGTTCCTGGCGAGCACCGACGGGACGCGGGCGATCCGCGAGGGCATCTTCAGCTACTGGGAGGGTGGACGCCGCGCGCGCGCCGCATCGCTCGCGCTGCTTTCTGGCGCCGACAGTCGCCTCGGAAGCTTCCTCGCCGAATACTGGCGCGTCGCCGGCCACGGCTTCGGGCGGTCACTGCGCGGTGCTGTTCCAGGCGGGGACGGCCGACCGCTCGGACGCTGGAGAAGCGTGCGCGGGCTCGTCGAAATGTCGCTCGACAAGCTCGGACGCGTGGCTGCGGCCCGCTGATCTATCAGCGGACACGCGCCGCCGGCGCGAAAGCCGAGTCTCTCTTGCAGTGATCGAGCAATGCCGCGAGCGCGCGGTTCGAGGCGGCGGCGCCCGTTGCTCCGGCGAGGACGCGGGCCACGGTGGTACGGCTCACCTTCGGCTCGGTTTCGGCCCGAAGGGTCTCGTCGCCCTGCTCGACTACCCGGAGCGTCGCCAGCGCGAGCGCGAGCGGCACCACGCAGAACAGGCGCACCGAGCGCCCGGCCTGTCCGCCGCTGCCCTCTGTGGGCCATAGCTTCACGTACTCCTCGGCGCGACGAAGATGCTCGCGCGCCCGCGCGCAGACGGCGCAAATCACCTCGACACCTGCGCTCCGCATGCCCGGATCCAGCAGACGATCGATCTTGAGCCCATGTTTGCCGGCCAGGTCGAGCGGCAGATAGCACACGCCTCGCTCGCCGAAATCCGCGGCCACGTCCTTGACCACGTTCACCATCTGCAGGCCGATCCCGAAGCTGACCGCGCGCTCGCGCAGAGCCCGGCGCAGCTCTTCGGAGAGGCCTGCGACCGTGTCCTCGAACAAGGCCGTGAGCAGGTTTCCGACGGTACCCGCGACGAAGTAGCAGTAGCGCTCGAGATCCGGCAGATCCGCCAGACGTAGTCGGGAGGCGCGGGCGCAGTAAGAGCGCATGCCGCCGGACATTTCCAGCACGTGTGGCCGGATGGCAGCGCGCTGCAATGCTGGCAGCGCGCGGAACGCCCGAAATACTGAGCCTGATGCGCGACACAACTCGCCATCCGGTCCTGTACTTCCGACCGAAGCACGGGCGCACGCCCTCTCGAGCTCGGCCGCATCGCTCCCGTCCTCGAGGAGGCGGTCAAAGATATCGAACAGCTCGTTCCGGTGCGAGCTCGTCAGCGTCGGTTCGTCCTCGATCGAGTCGACCACGCGACAAAGGAGGTAGGCGCTTCGCACCGCCGCCCGCAGAGGCTCCGGCAGTGCCTCGATGGAAAGAGCAAAGGTGCGCGATACCCGCGGAAGGATCGTGCTGCAGAACTCGGTGTCCCGAGCGGCTACTTCGGTCACGGACGACGTGTGGCAATCCTTCTCCGCGTGTTCTCCCGTGCGCCCACCGTCGCGAAGCGCAGTGGCAGTCTTCATCATGCTTCTCCCCTTTTCCTCGGTCCGCCCGGCTGACCTGCAAGGGAGGTGCCTCTCGGTCCTGCGCGAGTCTTCCTGTAGTCGGTGTTTTGCCCCGTGCGAAAACGCACCTAACGTGCGCTTACGAACGTCGCGAACCCAGGCCCAGCACCCGACGGCCACGCCTAGGCCGATCACATCGGTGTTTGACCCAGGATCGTCCGTCAGACAATATTTGCCTTCGTTCTTGGAGGTTCAGGTGAGCTTACTCAAACCGATCGAGGTCGAGCGCATATTGTTCGCAGGGGTATTCATGGCAGTACTGTGCGGATCTGCCTGCGTAGCGCACGACACGGCCGCACAGTCGGCCGCGCGCATGTCCAAGAGTGCCGGAAATACCGTCTACCATGCCAGTCGGAAAGAAAATGGCGGGACCGAAGCGCATGTCAGTCTGCTTGCCCGGGCCTTCCTTCCGGCTGCCAGCGACGTCCAGCCCGGTTTCGCCTATTACGCCTATCTTCTGTTCACAGACAGCTCTCCGAACACTGCCCCTGCGCGGCGGGCGGCGAGTGCGGCGTACCTGGATTTGCTGAATCACGTCCACGCCGCCAACGAGAAGACAGGGATCGGTCGCGAAGATATGGCCGTTCTGTACGTCCCGCTGGTCGACCAAGCACCTGCGGATTCTCTGATGAGGGACCGGGAGCCGCAGGCGTTGCTTTCCGCCTACAACTATGGCCGTGCTCGGAGCATGGCTGCGCGCCTTAAGCGCGCGGGCAAGAAAATTCCCGACGTGGCGATTGTGGGCAGCCGTCGCCCCGTGACTGTGAATGCCGCAGTCGACGCCGATGCGATTGATGTCGTCGACCTGACGGATCCGGGGACGGCGGAGGAGCGCGTGGAGCGATTCCGAGACTCTCTGCAAGCGGGCGAGCGTCACTTGCTTCAAGAAGGCCAACCCATCGTGCTCACGCGCTTGCACGAATTCTTTCTCTGGGCGAACGTGACGGCCCACGATGCCCCGCGGGTACTGACGTTCTGAACGCTGGCTAGCGCTGGCCAAGGCCCTCGACTCCAGCGCTCGCCAACGGAAAGCAGGGTCAGAAGAGCACTACCAGCGACGCGGAGCCCAAGACACTGTTCCAGGTGTCCTTGCAATCGGGCTCGCCGACGTAGCAACGGATTCCTCAGCGCAGAATCTGCGAGTCAGTCACCTGAGCGGGATTCTTCGCAATAACGTAGAAGCCGGGCAGATCCGGAGTCTCGAAGGTGCCGCGAGGATTGTTGCGGGTGATTGAGTCCGTGATTGAGATGGAGCCAGTCTTGTCGTTGCTGACGAAGAACACCGCGCTGCCGCCCTCGTTGGCGACATTGTTCTCGATCAGGCTGCTGGTGATGTTGAGGACGATCTCGTTGCCGTCGTTGTAGATGGCGCCGCCATTGCCGCCCTGGCCGCTGTTCGCGCCGTGGCCGACTGCGCCGTTCTCCGAAAGGACGGTGTTGAGAATATTCCAGGACACACCGATGCTGCTGAGCGCGCCGCCATTGGCGCACGAGTTGCCGAGGCCGGGCTTGCCGCCGAAGGTGCTGTTGACGATCCACACCGGACGGCTCGGACCGGCGCCCGCGGCGATCAAGTAGTCGAGCTTGCGAATCGCGCCGCCGCCGACGTCGGAGCCGAGGTCGTCGCACACGTTGTTGAAGAATCGCGAGCTCACCACCTTGAGGCTTCCGCCCTGCGCATGGATCGCGCCACCGCCGCCGTCGTTGTTCGAGCCCTCGGGAATGCCTTTCACGCTGCCGTCGACGAAGGTGAGATTCTGCACGACAAGCTGGACGCCCGGGTTCGTGTTGCAATCGCCCGGCCCCGGCGGATAGACCTGCGCCTTATCACAGGTGGCCATGTAGAGAATTCGGGTCGTGCCGCCACCACTCAGCGTGACCTTGTTGCCGCCGTCAATCACGAGCTTGGTCCCCTTGTCGTTCCATACCTTCGCCGTCTTGGTCAAGAGGATGGTCGCCGGATCCGGGCCACAATTGAAGGTGATGACGCCACCGCGGGCGACTGCGGCCACGAACGCATCACTTGTGCAAGTCTCGGGAGTTCCCGTTCCAATGACGGTGGTGGGCGAGGAGACGTCTTCGGCTTGCCCCGCGAGGGGCACGACCGCGTGTCCGTCCGGGTAACCGGCAGGTGGCCCGTCTTGCGGATTTGTTGGCGGCTTGGCGGCAGCATCGGGCGCAGATCCGCCGCAGTCGTCTGCGACAACCGTGACGAATGCCATAACCGAACCCAACGACAAGCCCGGCAGACGCTCACTGTCCGCGGAGCTGAATCTTGTGCCGTACATCGACTTGCTCACCTGCATGGTCGCATTTCTCTTGATTACGTCAGTCTGGGCACAGTTGGCACAATTGAAGACGAGCCAGCGAAGTCCGGGCATCGACGGAGACGAGACGCCGCCTGGCCCGAAAATCGAAGTCCTTGTCGAGCCCAACACCATCAACGTCGTCGTCGACAACGAACGGCAGGCGCTGCCCGACAAGAATGGACGGCCCGACGATGACGGTCTTGTTGCGCTTCTCAAGAAAGCGAAGGGACAGTTTCCCGACAAGGACGACGTTCAGATTGCATCGACCGACGCTGTGCTGTTCGATCGTCTAACCAACGTGATGGACAGAGCTATCGCCGCGGGATTTCCGTCGGTGTCGCTGCTTCCCGCCCGCGACCACGAGCTCTGAGCGTTCCGCCAAAGCGACAACACCCTATTTTCGGCCACTGGACCTGGGTTTGTAACGATATCTACATAGAACCGTCACGCAGCAGTTGCAAACGACGCTCGTCACAATTGGTAGGGACTTCGTCGGAGGTCCGACGTGCGAACACTATCTTCTTTCTCTGGCTCGAAGCTTTTGGCAGTCACTCTCGCGCTTGCAGGTGCAGCTTGCGGTAGCGATTCGGGGAACCCACCTGGCAGTGGCGGCGCGGCCGGTCACGATGGTGCGGTTGCTGCGGGCGGAAGCACGGGCAAGCTCGATGCGGGTTCGGGCGTAGGTGGTGCCACTGCTGCAGGCGGGGCAGCGACGACGGGCGGCGCAATCGGAACCGGCGGAATCACCGGATCGGGTGGAGCAGCCAAGCTCGATGCCGGCACAGTTGCCGATGCTCCGCAGGTCGTGGATAGCTCCAGCGCTTCCGATGCTCGGCCGATTGATGGCGGCGCGGATGTTCCATCGGCTCACCCGGAGAAAGTCATCATCTTCGTTTGGGACGGTCTGCGTCCCGACTCGGTCACGACGCAGAACACGCCCAACCTGGCAAAGCTGCGCGATCAAACTGGCGTGAGCTTCACCGACAACCACTCGGTGTTCCCGACCTTCACCATGATGAACGGAGCAGCCTTTGCGACCGGGTCGTATCCGGCCACGCACGGTTTTTATGGCAACACCGAGTACCAGCCAGGACCGACCGGCAACGACTCGGCAGCCCACAAAGTGGACTTCTCGCAGCCGGTCTTCACCGAGGACTGGTCGATTCTCCACGACCTCGACAACTACTACGTGGGGCAGAACAACAGCGCTCTCTTCCTGGTCGATACGCTTTTCCAGGCGGCACACCGAGCGGGGCTCAAGACCGCGGCCGTCGGAAAGTCCGGTCCCGCCTTCTTGCAGGACTACCGCGAGGATGGCAGTGGCGGCGTGATTCTCGACGAGAACATGGCCTTCCCGAAGTCGTTCGCGACAGCCCTCCTCAATGCTGGGCTCGCGGTCCCTGCGAACACGGTCAACGTTCCCTACGACGGCGGCGCCATCGCGGTCGATGCCAGTAACGGCAACCCGACGGCCACGACCTCGTCTCGCGTGATCACCTTGGGCGACGGCGTGACCTCGGATCCGCGCGCCACCGCGGGCTCGCCCCACGATGCCAAGAACGAGTACATGATGGGCATCTACACCAGCTACATCCTACCCACCCTGAATCCGGACCTGACCTTGATCTGGTTCCGCAATCCGGACAGCACGGAGCATACCTTCGGCCCGGGCTCGCCTGACTATGTCGACGCGCTCAAAGACCAAGACAAGCTGCTCGGCCAGCTGCAGACCAAGCTGGTCGAGCTGGGCCTCGACACGTCGACGGACATTATTGTGGTGTCCGACCACGGCCACAGCATCGTGGCTGGTGACCCGACGATCTTCCCGCTACGGGGGATTGATTCGCCGGACGGCGGCGCAGGAGTGGTCGGCGCGATCGATCCACAGGGCTATTCGGTCTCGGGCGATGTACGCACGGCCGACCTCCTGACCCGGGCCGGCTTCGCCCATGTCTACGACGGCGTGGGCTGCACGCTCGATCCAGTCATGTCCGGCATCAAGGCCAACGGCGACCCGCTCTATCCAGTGCAAACTGACGATGCTACCGGTAGCGCGTGCAACAAGGGCGCAGGCGCCAAGTACAATACCGGCTCCTTCGTGGTGCCGAGCACCCTGCCCACGGACGCGATCGTCATCGCCGCCAACGGCGGCTCGGACTACCTGTACATTCCCAGCCACGATGGAGCGACGGTCACGTCGGCCGTGACGGCGCTGCAGCAGCGCAAGCAATATGGCCCCATCTTCGTGCGCAGCAGCTACGGCACGGTACCGGGAACGCTGTCGCTCAAAGACATCAACGTGGAGGGATCGATCCGTCCGTCGCCGCCCACGCCCGACATCATCGTCAGCTTCGACTGGAACGACACGGCGGTCACCGGATCGAGCGTGGGATTGCCTGGCACCGAGTACGAAAGCGCGCAGAACAATCGCGGTATGCACGGCAGCTTCGGCCCGAGCGACGTGCACAACACGCTCATCGCCGGTGGTCCCAGCTTCAAGATCGCCTATCAGGACACGTATCCGACGGGCAACGTCGACGTGGCACCGACTGTGGCGTCCTTGCTCGGGCTCAGTCTGCCGCAGGCCAATGGCCGCGTCTTGAAAGAGGCGCTCCGTGGCCAGACAGTCACCTATACCGTGACCAACGGCTCGAAGTCGGCCGGCCCCGTCACACTGACCAAAGTGTGCAATCCGGACGACGTCGCCTGCAGCACGCCCGCGACCGAGACCACCTACTCGATGACGTTGACGACGAAAACCCTCACCCTGGAAAACAACGCCAGCGTCACTTACTTCGACAAGGCGAAGGCCACCCGGCAATGAAACACGGCTGCCCACGGGTCTCCGCAGCTCATCTGGCTGCGGGGCTCTTGCTCGGCACCTGGATTTTCGCCACAGATGCTCAGGCTGCCCAGCCGACATCGTCGGCGTCGACGTTGACATGGGACGAAGCCTTTCCCGTCGCGCGCGCGGCCGGTGACGTGCACGTCGATGCCCATTTTCAAGGCAGCGACGGGTTGCCCCATCGGCTGCAAGTGTGGCGGCACGGCACGGCGTTTCTGCACCGCCGCACCGACGAGACGCTAGATTTGTACGTTCATCGTTCCGATACGGGCGCAGACTACGCCTACCGCCTGCTGGACCACCGGCGACATATCGTGATGGACGTGCGTCGCAACCAGCTCTACCGCATCGGCGTGTTTTCGGATTGGTTCGGCTTGGCCCACTTGATCGACCGTCCCAAGACGGCGTTCTCGGTGCGGGCACTCTCGGTTCCGCCGCACGAACGGCGGCCGGACTGTATCTGGCGCCTGCTTGTTCGAGGCACCAAGACGGCACCAGACGAGTCACACGTTTGCTGGTCCTCGACTTGGGGAATACCGCTCGCCCTTCGAACAAAGGACGCCAAGGGCGAATGGATCGATCTTCTCCGGGTGGATCGGATCGAAGCGATTCCGCCGTCGACCGAGAGCACCACGATGCCCGCCTCGCCCGACGGCTATGCCACCTTCGATGCCAGCAACGAAATCGATCCGAAGGAAGGGGACTGAGTTCCGGAAGCCGACCGCCAGGCGGTCGCTACGGGACGAACTTGATATTGGCAAAGGTCGCGTCGATCACACAGTCGCTGTTGCCGCTGCGGAGGAACTGCCACTGCATCCCGACGATCTGCCCAGCCGCCGCTGTCGACCAGTTGGTGAAACTGGCCAAATTCGCGGATACCGTTTTCCCCGGAGCTGCCACCGCCGTCGAGAGGTCCACGATATTCTGCAGCGCAGGGAAAGCGAAACAGCCGGCGCCCCCATCGGCCTTACAGCTGCCGGGCGGGCTCTGGTCGACCGGACGTTGAGCAAAGGTCTGGAGCTGAAGCTCGATCTCGCAGTGCGAACCGCTGCCGTAGACGTCGAACTGGATCTTGCTGAAAGACGCCGCGTTCACGCACGCGAAGAACGTCAGGCCTCCACCGCTGTAGCTCTGCAACGGCACGGTGCCGGCTAAATGCAGACCCTTGGGTGTCCCTTCCACTTTCGCCGGGCTTGTTGTCGCTTTCGGGTCGGCATACCCATAGATACTTCCGGTTAACGTGCCCGACCCCCACCTTGCGGTGGTGGCATTCCAATCACTGAAGTCCGTGACCACGCCGCTCACCGGCACGATTGCATTCGCGCAGTTGTAAGCGGGCGTACCGCCGGTGCCGACTGACCCGTCATACGACGCACCATCCCTGCCCGGCGAGGCGTCCATTTTACTGCCGCCAGTTCCGGTGCCCCCATCGGAGCCGGCTGCGCTGTCTTGGCCCGTGCTTCCACCGCTGCCCAATGTTCCGCCGCTGCCCAAGGGGACATCGAGCGCGCCGCCAGCGGTGTCGGCGCCGCCAGGCGCATCTGGCGACACGATTGGACTATCCGCTCCGATCGCGCCACCGTTCGCGACGACGATGCCCACGTCAGCCACTCCACCCGAATCCGGCAACGTAGCGATGCCGCCGGTCGCTCCCCGACCAAGCGTGCCTCCGCTCGCGATGATGCCGCCTCCGTCGATGCTCGTCGCGCCGCCCGTGCCGGCGGCCTGCACGGGGTTCGCGAAGCTATAGCAACGGTTGTTGAGAGCCGAACAAGCGTAGCCATCGGGACACCTGCGATCGGTCGAGCACTGCTGTACGCCATCCTTGGGCTGTGGACTGTAGCTGCAGGCCGCAACAGCGGAAATCGCCCCAAAGACGACGCCGAGCCGCCAACGTCTCGTCTTGGCGGCAGCCATTAGAAGGCGCCTTGCGCTGCCAAGCCAGCGCCGCCCGGAACGGCTGTAGTCACCAGCGCGACGCTGGTCTGACTTGCCGATTGCCTGCCGAACACGTACAGCAGGGCCCCCACCGCCACAAGGCTTGCGCCAAGATCGTAGCCGACCCATTGGAGGCTCTCGAACGTTTTGCCCCGGCTGTCCTGGCTCGGATTGAAGGTCGTTCCGTTCTCGACGTCGTGCGAGTAGGCCCTCGCTGTCAAGCCAAAAGCGATTCCGGTTACAATCGCCGCGGCACCGGTGGCGGCGCAGGCATAGCCCGCGATGCGCAGTCTGCGCCCTGGCGAGCCGGGAAGTTGAGCCGCGGGCGCCTCGGAGAGATAGGGTGGCACGAGGGTCGGCCTGGGAGTCGATGCGGAAGCCGCAAGACCACCCGTTGGAGCGGCCGCATCGACGACCTGATTATCCTCGGCCGGAGATGCGCCGTTGTTTTCGGCTCGAAGCGTTCGTTCCGCGCACAGCAATCCCAAGAGAAGGACTGTCGCGACGGAGCACTGGCGTAGGTACATAGGGCGGGTGCGAAAGAAAGATCGTTTGGGGAAGGACGTTCGGCGAGAAAGATGTCGGCGAAGACCAAATGGTTTCCAAGCACCGAACGAAGGGATCACGACGGCATGGCCGCGGCCGCGGGCGTCAGCGATTTTTTCGGTTTCGGCAGCGGCCGGCAGGACTCCGCCATGTCATGCATCCGTCCAAAGTCGGAGGAACCGAGATGGCGAATGCGCATGCTACGGGCCATACCTTGAACACGACAACACTCGGACAAAGCGGACCGCAGGTCTTTCCGTTGGGACTCGGCTGCATGGGCATGTCGGGCGCGTACGGGCCGACCGATGACACGGAGAGCGTCGCCACCATCCAGGCCGCCATCGACGCGGGCGTCACCTTGATCGATACGGGCGACTTTTATGGTATGGGCCACAACGAGCTCTTGGTTGGACGGGCCATCGCCAGTCGGCGCGAGCGCGTGCAGGTGTCGGTCAAGTTTGGCGCGCTTCGCGGCCCCGACGGTGCTTGGCTAGGCATCGATACGCGCCCGGCGGCGGTCAAGACGTTTGCTGCCTACAGCCTGAAGCGCCTTGGCGTGGAAGCCATCGACATTTACCGTCCTGCTCGCCTCGATCCCGCTGTGCCCATCGAGGAGACCGTCGGCGCCATCGCGGATTTGGTCAAGGCCGGCTACGTCCGCCACGCTGGCCTGTCCGAGGTCGGGGCCGATACCGTCGCGCGCGCCCAGCGCGTGCTTCCCATCGTCGATCTTCAGATCGAATACTCTCTGGCCAGTCGCGGGCCTGAAGCGAGTATTTTTCCCGTCCTTAGGCGCCTGGGCATCAGCGCGACCCTTTACGGGATCTTTTCCCGTGGCCTGCTCGCCGGCAGCAAACCCAAAGGCAGAGGCGACTTTCGCGCCTATCTGCCCCGCTTCGCGCCCGTCCACCGCGAGCAAAACGACGCCATCGCCAGGTCCTTGCAGCGCTTCGCCGCCGAGCGCGACATGAGCGTCGGGCAGCTTGCCATCGCCTGGACTCTGGCACGCCAGCCCGGCTTCGTGCCGCTCATCGGTGCAAAGACGCGGGCCCAGCTCGCCGACGCACTCGCGGCCTTGGACAAGCCGCTATCGGCGAGCGATCTCAATGCGCTCGAAGCTCTTGTCCCCGAGGGCGCCATCGCTGGCACCCGCTACGGCGCCGAGCAGATGGCCCACCTCGACAGTGAGAAATAGCGCCGCCGCCAGAGCGCAATGAGGCTGGCTATTTCCCGTAGCCCACGCCGACGATGTTGGCCTGAACCGCGTCGTCGGTCGCATCCGTCGGAAGGCCGTTCGTGATGGCGCCTTCGAACCAGATTCCGGCGCCGGTGTTGCTGCCGTCGCCGCCGGTTCCTAGGATGATGGCACCTTGCTTTTTCATGGGGCTGTAGAGGGGCGGGCGCGCGCCGTCCCACTTAACCTGGAGCTTGCCCGACTGCGCATCGCCGGCCTTGATCCCCATTTTGTTCCCGGATGGGCCTCGGAGCATTCCCGTGACGTAGGACATTCCGGTGATGGAAGTGTTACTGGCCACCGAGCCCGTTTCGCTCGCCGAGTCTCCCGCATACATACCGTCTTCAATGTCCGCCAAGAACCATGGGCCGGCGCCGCTACCATGGGAGCCAAACTGTGTGGAATTGCCGAAGTACAGCGCTTCCATCGTGGCCTTGCCGTCGTCGACGCCGTCGAACTCCGCGCTTCCGTAGTCGAAACAGCACCACTGACTGTAGACCCTGGCGTCCAGCACCGAATACATGGCCTCGGGATCGTCCCCGCTGGCGAGCCCCTTGGTTCCTTGGTTCCAGGCGACGGTGTTTGCGCTGGCGGTGCCGTTGTAGGCGGTCTTCAGCGTCACCGTCGTCGAGGCATTGGTCGCATCTGCGGTGTAGCAGGGGTGGGCGTTGCAGTTGTTCGGCCACGAGTTTGGCAAACAATCTTTGGCCTGTATGGTAAACATCAGTGGCGAGTTGGCGGGGATGGTTTGCGGGCTCGTGAAGGTGACGGTCGTCGATCCCTTTACGACAGCGGCAGTCCCGTCCAGCTGCGTGCCTGTTCGATAGGCGACGTTGGTACCGGACTTGATGCCGTAGACGGTATGTCCCCCCACCGTGATCTTGGCGGCGTTGGCGGTTGCCGGATTGCCTCCACTCTGCAGCCAATACGCCCACCAGGTGACTCGAAGGTGGTTGCCGTTCGGGGACTGGTCGTAAATGATCGGAATGGTGCAGGTCGTACCGGAGCAAAACGAGTCTTGAACGGTGGTGTCGGCGAAGCCCCCGGAGCCGATCGGGATGTCCTTGGTGGTCTTGTCGGACGCGCGCTGGACCTGGTAGAGCGGGCCGCTGTACGATGAGTAGAGTGCGCGAACCGTGCTGTGGGCTCCTGCGCACGGCGTATTCCCCGCTTGATAGATATCGCATGGTCCCTGCGGCCAGGCCCCGCTCGAGGTGGTGGTTCCGCCCGAACCGGTCGCACCGCCAGCAGCAGCAGTCACACCGCCGGCGCCTGTGACACCGCCTGAAGAAGTTGCAGTTGCGCCGCCCGAGCCGGTCTTGCCACCGGAACCAGCCGCGCCGCCCACGGCGGTATTCCCGCCGGCATTGTTCACGCCGCCGGCGGCAGAGCCGCCTTGGCCGGTGGTACCTCCGGGTTGAGTCGCGCCGCCCGAGCTTGTCGTACTGCTAGTCCCCCCGGCCCCACTGCTTCCGCCGGATCCTACGATGTTGCCACCCGAGGCCGAGGTGCCGCCTGCGCCGGGTGCGCCGCCGCCGGAAGACGTTCCCGCCGGCCTGCTAGGCGCGCCGCAGCCCATGAGGATCGACAGCACCACAGGCGCTGCCAAAGCAACCTTCGATTTCATCGCATACTCCTTTGCTCGACCGAAATACATCCGTAGTCAGCCACACAGCTCAGCTGCGAGGGTCCGCAGAAAACTATAATACAAGCCGTGCTTCTTGGGCATCTTTGATCGCTCGCCGCGGTCTACCCTTCTGTGACTACGGTTGCTAGTAGTCCGTCCCGCAAGTGCTGCGGATAACCTCTCGTGGGGCGAGCCACGGGCCGAACGTTCGTACGGCTTCAGCGATGACGTTGACCAAGGCGCCTGAGATCGGCACGGGCTGCCAGCGGCCG
>Ga0265339_10000057_pt1 | contig 98767 bp, 82 predicted proteins | sample 4CB219metaG_FD_202085 | JGI IMG/M metagenome (GOLD analysis project Ga0265339, IMG submission 202085) | Rhizosphere microbial communities from Carex aquatilis grown in University of Washington, Seatle, WA, United States - 4-CB2-19 metaG | ecosystem: Host-associated > Plants > Roots >...
TTGTCTTGCTCGAGCAACGTGGCTACGGTCTTCTTCGTCCCTTGAGTCATGGCGGCCCTCCTTTGTTTCGCAACTAGGAGCTGGCCATGACTCGGGGACATTTTGCTGAACTATCGCAACAGAACCCTTCGAGTGAGCCGCTTCTACCCTCTCAAGGCTCTTTCAGGTACCCCAAAACTCGTCTTCCAGGCGGGCCCTTTGAACGCCGCTGAGGCAGAACCCAGGTGAGCCATGAGATTCAAAACCGGACGTTTGATTTATAGCATCCTAGGCCTGACGCTAGCAGCCACGCTGGCGACCAGCTGCGGCCAATCCACCACAACCCCACCGCAAAGCGGTGGAGCCACAGGCCACGGTGGCGCGGGTGGCAGTGCAGGCTCCGGAGGATCGACCGTCTCATCAGTAGCAGGCGGTGCGGGTGGCCGCACTCAGTCCGCCGGCGGCGCGCAGGGCGGCGGCGGAATTTCAGCCACGGGTGGCAATTCGCAGGGTGGCTCGGGCGGTAACGGAGCTGGGGGCGCTGCTACCGGCGGCAAAACTGGAGGCGGTGGCTCCGCGGGTGCCGGCTCGGGCGGCACGCCAGGCAATGGCGGCCAGACTGGCGCCGGCGGATCGTCCAGCGACGGCGGGCAGCCGAGCGGTCCTCGCGTCATCCAGAACTTCAACCAGTCCTGGAAATTCAAGCGCGCTGACGTCTCCGGCGCGGACGCGACCACCTTCGACGATTCCTCGTGGGACAACATCGGTCTGCCGCATTCGTTCGGTCTGCCCTACTTCGCGTCGACGAAGTTCTACGTCGGCTACGGTTGGTACAGGAAACACTTCACGGTCCCCGCATCCTGGTCAGGCAAGAGCGTGTTTATCGAATTTCAGGCGGCCTTCGATCAAGCGGTGATCTCCGTCAACGGCAAGCAGGTCGGTCAGCACATCGGCGGCTACAACGGATTTTCGATCGATATCACCTCGGCCATCAAGACGGGCGATAACGTCGTCGCCGTCCAATTGAACAACAAGTGGAATGCGCAGCTCCCGCCGCTCACCGGCGATCACACCTTCCAGGGCGGCATCTATCGAGACGTGAACGTCGTCGTCGTCGACCCGCTGCACGTCACCTGGTACGGCACCTGGGTCACGACCCCTACCTTGGCGACAAATTCGGGCTCGTCCAGCACCGTGGAGATCAAAACGGAAGTGCAGAACAGCCGCTCGGCCGCGGTCAACGCCACCCTAAAAACCGACATCGTGGATAGCACCGGCAAGGTGGTCACCACGATTTCGTCGCAGCAGCAGATCGCCGCGGGCGCGACCGCGACTTTCGACCAGACGACTCCCGCTATCAGCAGCCCATCGCTCTGGCACCCCGACCATCCGACGATGTACCAGGCGCTTTCTTATCTTTCCGACGACACGGGCGTCGTCGACACGTTCACGACGCCGTTCGGGTTCCGCTGGTTCAGCTGGTCGGCGAAGGAGGGCTTCTCTTTGAACGGCGCGCACTACTGGATCCAAGGCGGGAACGTCCACCAAGACCACGCGGGCTGGGGCGACGGCGTGTCCGACTCGGCACTCTACCGCGACGTCAAGATGGTCAAGGACGCCGGCATGAACTTCATTCGCGGTTCGCACTATCCGAAGGCTCCGGCCTTTGCTGATGCCTGCGACCAGCTGGGAATCCTATTCTGGTCGGAGAACTGCTTCTGGGGCGGCTTCGGCGGCAGCGGTGGCTGGCCCTACAACGGTGCCTACCCGAGTACCTCTGCCGATTTCGATGCGTTCGACAAAAACGTTCTCGCGAGTCTCACGGACATGATCCGCATTCATCGCAATCACCCGAGCATCATCGTGTGGAGCATGGGCAACGAGGACTTCTTCAATGGCGGCCCCGCGGACAGAGTCATTGCGCTGCTCAAGAGTGCGGTCGCGTTGACCCACCAACTCGATCCTGCGCCGATCGGGCGCCCGGCCGCCATCGGCGGCGCGCAGTCGGCCATCGGCGGCACGCAACCCGACACCCTCGGCGACGTGGCCGGCTTCAATGGCGACGGCGTCGGCTACAACGATCCCGGCATGCCGAACATGGTGTCCGAATACGGCAGCGTGTCCTCGACTCGACCGGGAAGCTACGATCCCGGCTGGGCGAACCTGACGGTGTCGAACGGCATGCCCTCCCAGCTCGCGTGGCGCAGCGGCGTTTCCAAATGGTGCATCTTCGATCATGGCACCCAAGCCGACGCCTCGTACGGCATCATGGGCATCGTCGACTACTTCCGCATTCCAAAGCGATCCTACCACTGGTACCGCAACGCCTATGCGAAGGTGGCGCAGCCGACCTGGCCGACCGCGGGCACGGCGGCCGGGCTCAAGCTCACGTCCAGCACGACGACTCTCTCGGCGGTGGACGGCACGCAGGACGCGTGGCTGCTAGTCACCGTCGTGGATGCGAGTGGCAAGGCGATCAACAACAACGTTCCGGTCACCCTCACGATCACCTCCGGACCGGGCGAGTTCCCGACCGGACCCACCATCACGTTCACTCCGCCGGGCAGCGGCGCCGCGTCCGACATCGCGATCCTCGACGGCCAGGCGGCGATTGACTTCCGAACGTATTACTCCGGCACGTCGGTCATCGAGGCCAGCTCGCCGGGCCTCACCAGCTCCAGCGTCACCATCACCTCGCAGGGCAGCCCGGTATGGGTGGAGGGAACGACACCCAAAGTCGCGCCCCGCCCCTACAGCCGTTAGGACTCAGCCGGCGATCTTATCGACATCTTCGCGCCTTCGCGGGGCTCGTCGCCGCGAAGGCCGCTGGCATTGTCATGGTCGCGAGCGGCATCCCCGGACAACGCACTCGCGATGGCTTGAGGTCTGTCTGCTGAGCCTAGCCTTTCGGTCCACGCAAGCCGCGGTCGCCGATCTTGCAGCGGCCCGCGTTGCGCGTATTTTCGCGTAAGGTTCTCATCCTTCGCACGATCAATGGGATGGGTACTTCGCAATGAAACCGCGTCTGGCTATCGCTTCTGGTACGTCCGGGCCATCCGCACAAGGTGCGGATTCCACGGACGCGATGTATGGCCAACACGTGGCGAAGGTGAAGCGCTGGGCGCGGCGCCTGGCGGGGCCGTCCGCTGATCTCGAGGATTTGGTCCACGACATTTTCCTCATCGCGCTCCGCAAGGGCTTCCAGTTTCGAGGCGAGGCTACCGTCGACACCTGGCTCTTCGGCATCGCCCAGCGGGTGGTGTGGACCAAACGACGCAAGAGTGGGCTTCGCCAATGGTTGTTCGGACAGAACCAGACCATGCTGGTGCCGCCCGAGCCGCGCACGCCTCAGCACGAGCTCGAACGGCGTGAGCAGAGCGCGCGGCTGTACCAGGCCCTCGATCGGCTGCCCGACGTCTATCGGACCGCGCTGATTCTCTACGAGCTCGAAGAGCTGCCCGGCGAAGAAGTGGCGCGGCTGACGGGCGTGCCGCTCGGCACCGTGTGGGTGCGACTCCATCGGGGTCGCGAACGGCTGATGCAAATCCTTTCGCGAGGAGAACAGTCATGAGCAAGCGTGTGGCCAATCCCACGCGCCTTTCTCGTCTGCCCGAAACCGAGGACCCGCTCGGCATCGGGCGTATGTTTCGCGCCACACGCGAGCTTCCAGACGAAGAGCTACCAAGGCTGTGGTGGCGGCTGCGCACGACACAACGGATGCGCGCCGTGCGGCCTCGGCTTTTTCTGAAAGTCGCCCTCGTGCTCGGTGTCGTCTTCTGCCTGGGCGGCGTCGTGGGCGCGGTAGTTCCACCATTTTGGGCCAGGAAGGAACCGGTCGTCGTCGGCCCAACGCCAGCCGTGGCACCGACCGGGCGCCGGCAAAAGCCGCGGCCGGCGACCGTTTTTCCAGCCACGCCCGCGCTGCCCGAGATCGGCGCCGACGAGTCCGCGTCCGTGGCCCAAGCACCCAGACCCGTCACCGACGAGCCGAAGCCTGCCGCCGCACCAGCGAAACATCGCACCGCCGTCCGTGTGGCCATCGTGAAGGAGCCCACTCCGCCACCCGCACCCGCCCCCGAAATGGCACCGCAGCCCGCGGAGCCTGCACAGCCATCTCGCATCGCCATCGAGCAGGCGCTGCTCGCCCAGGCCATGAAGACGCTGCGCGATGGCCACGATGCCCGGACCTCGCTTGCATTGCTCGCGCAGCACGCGGAACAATTCCCCGACGGCGCGCTGGCCTCCGAGGCAACCATGCTGCGCATCGAGGCTCTGCTCGCCCTCGGACTGAAGGACGAAGCGCTATCGGCCTTGGACAAGGTTCCACTCGCTTCGCTGCCCAACCGCGACCAGCAACGGGTCGTGCGCGGCGAGCTGCGCGCCGCCAAGGGCCGCTGGCGAGAGGCAGAGCAAGACTTCGATGAGGCGTTGCGGGACCGAAATTTGCCTGTGACGAGCGCCAGAGCTCGCACTATCCAAGAGCGCGCGCTGTGGGGGCGCGCCTCCGCGCGCAGCCGACTTGGTGACCAGCATGGCGCCCGAGCCGACCTCGACCTGTACTTGCGACGTTTCCCCGACGGGCGGTTTGCCAGCACCGCCGCCGCGCTCTTGAAAGGCGTGCCATGAATCTACGCTGTCTCTCTGCGGGCATGGTTGCCATAACCTCGGCGTTTGCCAGCTTTGCGCACGCGCAGCAGATGGTGGCGGTGCTAGGCGATGTCAACTGTCCGAGCGTGGACATGATCCGCGCTGCTTTGCCAGCAGCGCGGCCCGTAGGTGATTTGTCGGCACAGAAAGTAACCGTCGAGGTCGTGGACGACCGGCTCTCGTTGATCTTGGGCGAGGCTCCGGCCGTGCGACGAGAAATCCCGGCCGACAAAGACTGCTCGGTTCGCGCCGAGAGCGTGGCCGTGGTCATCGCCGCCTGGTCCGGCGAGCTCGGAGCCCGCCCCACCGATTCACCCGTGTTGACGGTGGCCAGCCCCGCGCCGCTGCTGATCCCAGCGAAGAAGCCAAGCCACATCATCGAGCTAGAGGGATCGGCTTTCTATTCCCCCCTGTGGGGGCATGCGTCGGGCGCTTCCCTGGGTGTCAGTCGCACTCCACTCGGTGGTGGCATCGGTGTCCGCGGGTTCGGCGCCTACCAGTCGGCACGCGACGTGGCTCTCGAGGGCGGAACGAACCAGGTTCTGCGCTTCCTCGTCGGCGCCGCGCTGACGTACCAGGTTCAGCGCACGCACGTCTTTGCCTCGGGCGATATCGGGCTGGTCGGGACCTTCACGCGCGCGCAGGGCACCGGATACGAGCCCAACCAAGCAGCCTCGACGACGAATTTCGGTGGCCTCGCCGACCTCCGAGGCGGCCTTCGTCTTGGGCGATTCAGTCTTTGGGCCAATGCGCGAGGGTTGCGCCTGGTCCATGCGGAAACTGTGAAGGTCCAGTCGAGCAGCCCGGGTGTCGCCGACAGGGCCACGCTGAACACGTGGGATTTACAGGTCGGCATGGGACTTGGTGTTCGCTTCGAATAAATCGGAAAGCTCCCAACCCTTCGAGGAACAAACCCAGCATGAGAGCCCAACACTCTTTTACCAGCGAGCTCGTGATTTGCCTGATGGGCCTTGTCGTTGGCTGTGGTGGAACCATAAACACCGGCACGGCCAAGAAACCGGTCAACAACAAGCCGGCCGCCGATGGCACCTGCCCGATCGGACAAACCCTGTGCGGCGTCGGCGTCTTCGCCATCTGCGTGGATCTGCAAGACGACCCCAATCACTGTGGCACCTGCGACCGGGCGTGCTCGCCCGGGATCGCCTGCCAAACGGGAATCTGCCAGTAGACCGTGTGCACCGGCACGACGATCCCGTTCTCCGGCCAGCCGACGACGGGGACCCCCACTACTGGCTTCGTGCCGTACACGCCTGGGTACACGCCTGCCACCCAGATCCTTGCAGACGTGAATGGCGACGGTCGACTGGACCGCATCGAATGGCTCGCTGCCCCCTACGCGTGCCAAGATTGCAGTGCGACCCTCAGCGAGTTTCGCGTTTCATTGGGCCAGCCTGGTGGAACCTTCGCACCTCCCGACACTTACAACGCGAGCGCTACCATCAGCGGAATCTTCACCACCGACGCGAACGGCGACGGACTGGCCGACCTCTACGTCCTCTCATCAACCTACGTGACTGATCAGAATTCGCGATACTACGCGGAGCTGTGGCTCGGCCAGAAAGATGGTCACCTCCGGCGGTCCGATACCGCCGTTGACGGTGCCAACGCGTCTTTCAGCTACTTCTCCGAAACCGCGATTGGCGACCTTTCCGGTGATGGCTGGCCCGACCTGGTCATGGCGGCTCCCTTCACCGACTTCGACTCTCCTCCCAAGATCAGCGTGTATTTGTCGGACAGCACAGGTGCGCTCCACTTGTCGCAGACCTTCGTCGCATGGTCCAGCCGTACCTTCATCGGCGATTGGAACAGGGATGGAAAGCCCGATCTCATGCTGCTGTCGGGCAGCATGGAGCTTCTCTACAATCGAGGCGACGGCACGTTCGATCAGCCTCTGGACTGCGGCCTTGAGGTGGGAGGCCAGTCGATGGGAGAACAGGATCTTGTGGTGGAGGACTTCAATCGCGACGGCCGGATGGATATCGCGTCAGCCGATATTATGTTCAACTCGCGCGTCAGTGTCATGCTCGGCCTCGGCGGATGCCGATTCGCGCCCATCAGCTACTATGACGTTCCCGGATCGTCCATCTTTGGTTTCCTTCGTGCCGCGGACATGAATGGCGATGGAATACTCGACCTCGTCAGCGTCGCCTCGGTCTCGGGCCCTGACCCGAAGGATCCGAACGGCCTTGTCACCACGGACAACCTTCTCAGCGTGCTCATCGGTAACTCCGACGGAACCTTCCAGCTACAGGACGCGGCGATCTCGCTCGGCCCAAACTGGATCACGAATGTGACCATCGGAGAGGTCACCGGCGATCAACGTCCCGACATCGTTGTCTCGAGCTCCGACGGCCAGACCGGACATACCAGCACATGGGAGAACACCTGCCAATGACAGCGAGATATGTCTATACCATCTGGTTGCTCTCGACCGCCCTTCTGGCGGAAGGCGCTTGCGATTCAAGAACTCTCGTGGTGCACTCCGATGCTGCGATCAAACACGACGGCTCGCCGAACGGGGGAGGAGCTCCCATAGCGCCGCCGCCGATTGACGGCGGCGGCCAATGCCCCGACGGCTACGCCCCGTGTGGAAACGGCGACGGGCTTCGTTGTTACGATCTCAGTCGGTCGCAGGATCACTGCGGCGCCTGCGAAAATGCGTGCGCCTCGGGTATCTCCTGCCAGTCAGGGAGCTGCCAATCATCCCGCTGCAACGGAGCCCTGAGCTTCAAGACACTCGTGTTCAATTCGACTGGCATCGTCATTGCGTTGGGCGATTTTGACGGAGACGGCATCTTGGACCTGATTGGCGCGGCCGACTACGCCAGCCCAATGAGTTTGTTCTACGGGGCGGGCGATGGAACCTTTTCTGCGGGTCAAGTCATTGACCAGACCAGTGGCTGGAGCTCGCCGGACTCGGGCCTGCCGATAGTGCCCATGTGGGTCGGTTGGCAAGCGCTCGCGGCGGACCTGGACGGCGACGGCCTCCTGGACCTCACCAGTATCGCGAGCGACGTGACTGCCGCCGTCACCGTACGCCTTGGATCGGGACGTCGCGATGCCCCTTTTGGCGCACCCACGAGCTACCCGACCAGCGCGGGCCTGTCCTCTTTGCTCTTGGCTGATTTCGACGGCGACGGCCGACTCGATCTGGTGGCGGGCGTGAGCAAGGCTCTCGAGTACTGGCGCGGACAAGGGGGCGGACGATTCGAGCGCCATGCGGTTCTGGATTCACGAGACATATCTACCGAGGGCCCGGGTCTCGCGCTGGCAACGGACTGGAACGGCGATGGCGTCTTGGATCTCGTCTACGGGCTTTGGGGGCAAAGTGGAGGAGTCATTCTCGGGGGTGCAGGTCGACTGCACTACCGTTTGGGTCATGGGGACGGCAGCTTCGACGCGGAGGTCGCGTGCGCTCTTACCGCGGGCATTGTTGGCGACTTCGACCACGACCACCGTCCGGATCTCATCAGCTCATCGAACATCATGGGAGCAACTCTGTCGCTAGGAATCAACGGCTGCAGTGCCAGCAAGACCGTCCCAATCACCGATTGGACCAAGCAGGGCGGCGTGGCCTTGGCCGACTTCAACGGCGACGGCAATCTGGACGTCGTCATCGACGACAACCTGGCCATCATGGTCCACGTGGGGGACGGCAAAGGTGGCTTCCCTCACGCGTTGACGATCTCCGCTCCCACCCCAAATGGACAGTGGCCCATCGGCAATTTCTTGGTGGGAGATCTGAACCGGGATGGCAAGCTGGATATTGTTTTCGCCCGGGATGGTGGATGGGGAGTGCTCCTCAACACCTGCCAGTAGCCGCTTACAGAACCGACTCAAGGAGCATAGATGCGAAGACTAAATCTGATCGTTGCTCTGGTGTTGCTTGTACCAGTCAGTACCGCTCGTGCCCAAGAGGAAGCACCGGCGGCGACTGAACCCGATGCCGTGCCCGCTGAGGCGAGTCTCGCGCCAACCGTCCCTGGCGCGCCCGCGAAAAATTTCCAGGTCGGCCTCGCGTTCTTACCGATGCTGCTCGGCAAAGTCGCGACAGGTCCAAGTGGCGAAAACACGTCCTCCAACTTGGATTCCACCTATGGGGTTGGCCTCTCGTTTGGATACAGAGTCTTTGCGGGACTGAGCGTAGGTGTTGCCCCGCAGGTTGTCTTCCACCTGACCTCCAAAGATTCCGCCGGATACAGTGTCATTGACTCCGAGAAAGAGTACGACCTCATGGCAAGGATCGCGTACGCATATACCGTGGTTCCCAAGCTCGATGTCTATGCCGAGGTCCTGCCTGGATACTCCTTTGTTACTTACAACGAGATCATCCAAGGATCGAAAGCGCCCAAGGCCCACGGAGTCGTCCTAGGCGGCGGCTTGGGAGCGGCCTTCGCTATCACCGAGCGGCTCTTCGCAAACGTCGGCGTCGGCTACCAGGAGGGTTTCCAAGTGTCCCACGGAATCGGCGACAGGGATGTGAAGACGAAGTTCCTCCGCATCGCCCTTGGCGGCGGCGCGAAGTTCTAGCTCGCCCGGCGCGACCTTTCTGTAGCGACAGCAACGACAGCCGGCGGCCTCGTCGTAAACGCCAGCGCCGCTCCTACGAGCAGCATCACCGCAGAAATCACATACGATGTCCCGTACGATCCCGTCAGATCGCGAATCTTTCCACCAAGCAGCGGCCCCGCCACCCCCGCCACGCCGAACCCCGTAAACACCAGCCCATAATTCACCCCAAGATTGCGTACACCATAGAAGTCCGCGGTGGCCGCCGGCATCAACGTGAAGATCGTCCCGTAGCAAAGGCCCGTAAACGCCGAGCCAAAGACCAGCAGGGCCGGCGTGGTGTAGTGGGCAAAGGCGAACATGTTGCAAGCCTGCAGCGCGAACGCGAGGATCATCGTTTGCGTCCTGCCGATTCGGTCGGAAAGGAAACCACTGACCACCCGCCCCGCGGTATTGAAGATGGCCAGCAACACCACCGGCACGAAGCCCCACTTCCAATGCGCCTGCTCACCGGCAATGATGGCGACGTGGGCAATGATCATCAGCCCCGCCGATGCCGCCAGGATGAACATGGCCCACAGACGATAGAATTGCGATGTTCGCAACATTTCATTCCAGTCGAGCGCCTTGTGCGCCGCCGGGGTCGCCTTGGCGGCGGTCTCCGCTGAAGCGAGCGCCACAGCTTGGAAGCCAACGGGCGGATTGACCAGCAATTGCGCCAACAGCGCCACGACCACGATGGTGCCGAGACCAAGCGTCAAGAACGTATGGTGGACATCCGTCGCCTTCAGCAAGAATTGTGTGAGCGGCGAAATGTAGACCGCGGCCAAGCCCACGCCGCTGACCACGATGCCGGTAATCATGCCCTTCTTGCTGGGCGGGAACCATTTGATCGCCGGGGGCGTCGTCGCCGAATACCCGAGACCAATCCCGACGCCACCGATGATGCCGAAGGTTGCGAGCATGACCAGCGGCGATTGCGCGTACGACGAAGCGATAAGCCCAAGCCCCAGCACGATGCCGCCCAGAGCCGCGATCTTGCGCGGTCCGATCTTGTCTTGTAGCCGTCCGGCAAAGACCATCATTACCGCGAAGGCTGCGGTCGACACTGTGAAGGGAAGCGCCGCATCCGCCTTGCTCCAATGCCATTGCACCACCAGCGCTTTCGCGATCACCCCCCAGGCGTACAAGACACCCAACACCAAATTGATGGAAAGGGCGGCCAGCGTAACAGTCCAACCCTTGTTCTTGATTGGTCCCTGATTTTCAGCCGACGGGTAGGTGGTCATGGCGCCTCTCCTTCCAACTTGCCAACTTGGTCCAGCGAACAATCCTCGACAGGTCAGACTGACGAAGTCAGACGACGGTAAGTCAAGGCTGCCGACAGAACAAGCTTTAGAAAACGAATTCTGGCAGAATAGCGGTCCGTCAATGCCGCTTTTGCCCCAACCCCAAAGCTATTGGGCTCCGCGAGAAGAAACACTCGCACGCCCCTTGCTGGAAGCCCTTCAGCTAAAGCGCCTTCAGCAAACGGTGGCGCGTGTCTACGAGCGCGTAGCGCCTTACCGGCAGAAGCTCGAAGAGGTTGGTGTCGTTCCCGGCGCCGTCCGAAGCTTGGCGGATCTTGCGCGCCTGCCCTTCACCACCAGCGCCGACCTGCGCGCAAGCTACCCCACCGGCATGCTGGCCGTGCCGCTCGACGAAACCTTGCGGTTGCATACATCCAGCGGAACGACGGGCAAGCCCAAGGCGCTGTTCTTTTCCCGCCAGGATTTGGACAACGGCGCCGAGCTCTGCGCGCGTTGCTTCGTGGGCACTGGCATGAGCCGCCAGGATGTCTTCCAAAACATGATGACCTACGGCCTTTTTACCGGCGCGTTCGTCACCCACTACGGCGCCGAGAAGCTCGGCTGTCTGGTCATTCCGGCCGGGCCAGGCAACAGCGAACGGCAGCTCATGTTGATGCAGGACTTCCGCACCACGAGCATTCACTTGACGCCGAGCTTTGCGCTCTACTTCGCCGACTTCCTGGACAAGAAGGGCATCGACCCACGCAAGGATTTGACCTTGAAGCGCGCGTTCGTAGGCGCCGAACCCTACACCGAGGAAACCCGACGCAAGATCGAAGAGGGATTGGGCATCAAGGTCTACAACTCGTACGGCCTGTCGGAAATGAACGGACCGGGAGTAGCCTTCGAGTGCGTGCACCAGTCCGGCATGCACCTGTGGGAAGACCACTTCCTGATGGAAATCATCAACCCCGACACGGGCGACGTCTTGCCGCCCGGCGAGCGCGGCGAGCTTGTCCTGACCACCCTCTGTCGCGAAGCCATGCCTCTTCTGCGCTACCGGACCCGCGACATCACCAGCATCGTCGAAGCCCCTTGCCTGTGCGGACGCACCAGCCGGCGCATCCAGCGCATGGTGGGCCGGGCCGATGACATGCTGATCGTTCGGGGCGTGAACATCTATCCCCAGCAAATCGAGCGTATTTTGATGAGCGTGCCTAAGGTCGGGCGCAACTACCTCATCGTGTTGGATGGCCTGGACGAGATGACGGTCAGAGTTGAGCTGGCCGAGGCCGGCTTCGACGGCCAGCTCGAACACGTGGTGGCCTTGCAAAACGAAATTGGCGCCCTGCTGCGCGCGGAAATCCTGACCAAGCCCAAGGTCGACCTGGTCGCCCCCGGGACCTTGCCCGTCAGCGAGGGCAAAGCCAAACGCGTGATCGACAACCGGACCCTTTGATTAGGAGTGCGCATGCAACCCGTCCGCCTGATCGCCACCTTCGTCGAGAACAAGCCCGGCCAGACAGCGTTCATCACCAAGCTGCTGGCCGATGCCCACGTCAACATTCGCTGGGTGACCATCGCCAACAGTGGCCCTTTCGGCGTGATGAAGTTTCTAGTCGACGACCAGGACCGTGCCCACGATGCGCTCAAGCAGCACGGCTTGGTGGTCAGCTTCCTCGATGTGCTACCGGTCGAGGCGGATGATGTGCCCGGCTCGCTGCAGCGGGTAACCCAGTGTCTGGCGCAAAGCAAGGTCAACCTCGATAACGTCAGCGGTTTCGTCGCCAACCGGCGCGCCATCGTGATTATCGAGACCCACGAGACAGACCGCGCACGGCAAGCCCTGGCCGCCGAAGGGCTGCGCATCTTGACCGGCGAGGAGCTACTGCGACTGTAGCCGACGTATAGCCCGCCAAAATTAGTATTGACGTCCCTTTTTTCCTGAATAGCAATCGTGCTACGTTGAGCCGTTGTCTAGTCGGGCCTTGCCCGCGGAACCTCACCAGGAGAAGGACCAGATGAGAAGAAGGCTGTTCGGTGCAAGTGCGGTGCTGGGTTTCTTGATGGCGTTGCCAGCTGCGCGCGCAGCCGACAAACCCGCCGAGCAGGAAGGCAGAGTCTGGTTCTACGGCAATTTCACCACCGCCTTGACGCCGCACTGGAGCTTCACCGTGATGCCCGGTATTCGCTACGAATACGCACGCTGGGACGTCCCCAATGTTCCGGGAACCCGTGAAGTGTATATGTACGAGACCTTCGTCGGTCCCAACTACACCCAAAAGCTCGGCAATCTGACTCTCAAGGGTTCGCTCTGGTACTACTACATCGGCTATCCCCAGCGTAAAGAGTCGACCAGTCCTGCCATGGCCGACGACAAGTACAATTACTCGAGCAACATCGAGGTCATCCCTCAGGCCGAGTACCGGATCGGCCGCTTCTCAATCCAGGATCGGGTGATCTTCCACAACACCATCTTCTCGGACATCTACCACAAGAATTCCGAACGCTGGGGTTTCGGCATGGTCTTGCGCGAGCTTCTGCAGGTTCGATTCGCGGCCACCGACACGCTGGGCATCTCTGTCGGCGATGAACCCTTCTTCGGCATCATCGAAGACGGACAAACCGCCAAGCTCAACCCGCCACCCAACTACAGTCCGCTTGGCTACTGGAAGTCCGGTTTCCGACTGAACCGCGTCTACGTGGGCGTCGACTACAAGATTACGCCGGCGCTGACGGTCACGCCGATGTACATGTTCGAGACGACGGTCAGTCCAACCGACTCGACCGACGTCACCGCCAATGCCCACTACTTGTTCGTGACGCTCAGCTATCTGCTGAAACTGTTCCCAGATCCACCGAAGCCGTAGTCGGCCGCCGAAGCAACCTGGCCTGCCGCGCGAGCATTCCCACTACTTGGTCAATTCGCGGACCGCGTCCTCGACCGTTGCGACGTTTACGGAAGGATAGCCAACGTTCGAGCTCGTTCGATTGAACTGAAGGCCGGCAAGAACCTTGCTTCCAACGACGCGCACACCCTTTCGCACACCGGACGCAACAAAATGGGCCTGAATGCGTTCAATTTCTTTCACGACCTCTGGACTCGCCGGCGCGAAATCGGCGATGTCCGTGATCACGTCGAAACCGCGTCGCAACCTTTTCGTCGCGGCGATGGTCTCGTTCACACATTTGACCATTTCGTCCATTCCCATCGAGCCTACGAGCTTGATGTGAACGCGGTTCTGCTGTTGATTGCATTGAATGGTGTACATGGTCACTCTCTAAACAAAGTCCATGTACCCTATTCTCGAACCTTTGCGCCTGCACCTTTAGTCAGGGGCCGCCGTCGACGGCCGGCGGAGATGGTGCATCGACCGCCGCTGACCCTGCGGAAGCGTCGATCGCGGCCGACTGAACGGGCGGCTCGCAGCCCCAGGCCAGGACACCGTTGACGTACGCCGTGATCTTGGGGTTGGGCCCGAGATCCTTCGTCAGCTTGGCATCGTACGAGTAGTCGTTCGATTGGTCGTAGGTGCCGCTATAGCCGTTCTTGTGAAACGCGAAATTGAAGCCGCGGGTTTCCACCCAGGAGACGGCCGCGTCCGGCTGATCCGAAAATGAAATGTCGAGCACGGTGTCGGCGCCTACCCGAGGCGGATTGACGGGCGAGAATTTCATCGTGGTTGGAATGGGGACGTAGTACTGCTCGACGACGTTGGCCGTCGTGGCCACCTCGTCGGTGAACCAGTAGCGGATGGTGACCTGGGACAAGCGTGACGCGAAGGCGGTGAAATTCACGACGTCGAAATGCAGCTGGACCGCTTGGCCCGTGACCGCGCCATCGTCGTAGGCATAGACGCCGAGTCGCCCCGTGCTCTGCGTGTCGTCGCAAGCGACGGGCCCCGCATCGAGATGTCCCGTGCTGCTCCCGGCGTCTCTCCCGCCCGAGCCGCTCTGCCCACCGCTCAGGGTGCTTCCACCGTTGGAACCGGCATCCTTGCCGGGACTGCCGCCGTTGCCGAGGATCCCCCCGCTGCCGCCGGTTCCGACTCGACCGCCCGCGCCCGTGCCGCCCAGCGATGACTGGCCTCCGCCTTGCCCGACGCTGCCCCCGTTTGCCTGGCTCCCCGCGGAGCCGCCACTGCCCCTACCGCCACTGCCAACACTACCCCCGGTCTGGGTGGCGCGCCCGCCGCTGCCATCGGAGCCTCCGCCCGTGGGCTGGCAGGAACCCGAAGCAAAAAGGAAGAGCACGGGAATGACGGTAACGGCGGGTAGAGCAACGCGAACGGTCATAGTCATCCTCGATGTCTGCAATGGAACAGCTTCGCCACCGACTTTGTCCCTGCCTTCTAGTGCGAAAGGTAGCGTATACTACCACACTATGCCACGCAGAGGCGATGTAGCGCGGGCCATGCGAGCCGGCTTTGGCTTCGCGAGTTTTTTGTCGAGTGCAGCTCTCTGTCTCGTCGCTTGCCGGAGCGGCGGCGAGATCGTTGGGGTACAAGCCGATGCCGCTTCCTCGCCGGGCGGCTCGGGTGGCTCGTCGGCACCGACCGACGATGCCAGCGTGGTGTTCAACCTGGACGTACCGCCCAAAGACGCGCCTCCCAAAGGCTGTGCCCAAGACCCGAACAATTGCCCCATCCCCGCGGGCTGTGGCAACGGCACTCTGGGCAACGGCGAAGAATGCGACGACGGCAACAACGTTTCGGGTGATGGCTGTTCCATGACCTGCCGTCAGGAAACCGGCTTCGTCTGCCCCACGCCTGGCTCGCCTTGCGTCTCGACCGTTTCGTGTGGCGACGGCCGCGTAGGCGGCAAAGAAGCCTGCGACGATCACAACACCACCGACGGCGACGGGTGCTCGGCAGATTGCTCCAAGATCGAACCAGGCTGGGTTTGCCCGGCGCCCGGCGTCCGCTGCCAGCCCAAGTGCGGCGACGGCGTGCTCACCGGCTGGGAGGAATGCGACGACGGCAACACACGCGCGGGCGACGGCTGTAGCGACGTCTGCAAGATCGAGGACGGCTTCGCCTGTTCCAAGCCGGGCTCGCCCTGTCACAAGACCGTGTGTGGCGACAAGGTGGCGGAAGGCAGCGAGTCGTGCGACGACGGCAACACCCTGCCGGGCGACGGTTGCTCTCCCGACTGCAAGGCCGAGCCGATCTGTTCCGGGACGAATGGTTGCACTTCGCCCTGTGGCGACGGCCTCAAGCTGCCCGACGAGGAATGCGACGACGGCAACACGCGCTCGGGCGACGGTTGCTCGGCCGACTGCAAGCTGGAAGGCAACTGGGATTGCCAGCAGGTCATCGATGGATCGGACACGAACATGGTGGTGCCGATCATCTACCGCGACATGATCCCGCAGAACGCCAACACCAGCATCGGGCCACCACACCCAGACTTCGAGTGTCCGACAAACGGCACGCTCACCACCGGTGTCGTCCTGAACACCCTCGACGCTACCGAACGCAAGCCGCAGTACAACACAACCATCGATATCACGAAGTCTCACACTTCGACCAAGGCCAACTTCGATACCTGGTACCGCGATTCGAAGTACGCAAAGACGGTCGTCGACACGCTGACGCTGCTGGCACAGCCGGACGGAACGTTCCTGTACGACCACTCCAACTACTACAGCCAGGATCTCAAGCAATGGCTCCGGCCGCCCTTCTTCCCCATCGACGGCAAGGGTTGGGAGGCGATCCCTGGCGGCACCCTGTTCCAGGGCACGGCCGACGATGGCACCAAACACAACTTCTCGTTCACCAGCGAGCTGCGCTACTGGTTCGAATTCAGGGGTGGCGAATACCTGAGCTTCATAGGCGACGACGATGTCTGGGTCTTCCTCAATGGCCAGCTTGCCGTCGACCTTGGCGGCATTCACACCCCAACCGGAGGCAGCATCACGCTCGACAACGCCAACGCGACCAAGTTCAACCTGACCAAGAGCAAGGTCTACGAGATCGCACTGTTCCAGGCCGAGCGTAAGACGACCGAATCCGGTTACCGACTGACAGTCGGCCAATTCAATCGCACGCACACTGTCTGCACCGCCCGATGCGGCGACGGCATCGTCAACGGCAGCGAGTCGTGCGACAACGGCGCCGCCAACGCCAGCCCCGACAATGCCTACGGCGGTTGCACCACGGCGTGCACCCTCGGGCCCTACTGCGGGGACGGCAAGGTCGACAGCAACTTCGGGGAAGAATGCGACGACGGCTCGAACCTGGGCACCTACGGGACCGCCAAAGCATGCGGTCCCGGCTGCCGTGCGGTTCCCTACTGCGGCGACAGCAAGGTGGATAGTCTGTTCGGCGAAGAATGCGACGACGGGGACAAGAACGGCAGCGTGGGTAGCAGCTGCGATGCCGATTGCCATCTCATCATCGTCTTGAATTGATCGAGCTTTCTCCGGAGCTGCGCCCGTCCGCCACAGCAAGAAGAAGGCACGCGTCATGCATGGCATCGCCGCGGAGGACTAGCATGGCTAGACACTTAACAGACGAGTCCCAATTGCCTTGCCGTCACTTTCAGCAATGCTTATCAGGCTTCGTAGCACTCGCTGTGATCTTCGGCACCGGATGTTTTGCGCAGAACGGGCTGGACAATGGCGGTGGTGGAAACGACGGAAGCCTGACAGTCCTGTCGGGCACTGCCACGTCGACCACCAGCGGGACGGTGTCTAAGCCTGCCCAAACCACCCCCATCCACGACAGCGACCTCATTGCCTACTGGCCCTTCGATGACGGCAACGAATTCATTGCCGCCGACCTGTCGGGCAACGGCCACGACGGCAACCTTCTCGGCGCCCAGCCGTCGCCAGGAGTCTCGGGCTTGGGCATCGCCTTTACCGGAGATGGATCCGGCGTCGACATTGCAGACGGACCTGACTTCGAGTTGAAGGACTCGTTCACCATCGAGGCCTGGTTCAACGCCACCAGCTTGCACGATGGACACAACCTCATCTTCTTCCGCGGCGATTCGCGCCCGGGTTTGGACCCGTACTTCGTCACCATCTATCCTGACCGCACGCTACGCTTCGCCATCCAGAACGAAGCGAACGACGTCGCCTGGGCCACCGCGCCCATCTCCCTCGGCGAGTTTCACCACATGGCCGCGGTTTTCGACAGTCAGCTGGCAGCCCTCAACCTCTACGTGGACGGCAAACTGCGAACCACGACGTTCACCAGCATCAAGCCGATGCAGCCGTTGGTTTCGACCGAGGGGCCTGGCATCGGCATCGGCCATCATGCCATGCGCACGGGAAACGACTATGGCTTCATCGGAACGATCGACGAGGTCCGACTCTATCGGCGCGCGCTCAGCGCCACCGAGGTCAACCAGCATTTCTCCGCGCCGCACGGATCCAGCCCGGCGATTATGTAGTCACGGGCGGCTAGCGCCGGGAGGCGGGTCGTACGTTGCAAGCTGGCTGAGCTGGCGATCGAGCTGGTCGAATCTTTCTTGCGCGTGTCGTACCTCCGCAACGGCAGCTTCCGCGGCCAGCTTCGCTTGTTTGGCGGACGCGACCGCGCGTTGCTCTTCCCCGCGCGCTTCGCGGAGCAACCGCTCTCCGTCTCGCACTCGCTCGGCTGCCGTGGCGGCGCTGTTCTCGGCACTGTCGGCCTCCCGCTGCAGGCGCTCCGCTTGCCGGCGCCGCTCTTCCAGCAGAGACCGCGCATCCGCCCGCTCGTCTTCGAGCGCTTGGCGTTTCTGAGCCTCGCGATCAAGGCGTTGCTGCTCGCGACGCTCTAGGTCCTGCCGCAATCTCTCCTGGTGTCCGTCCTTGGCGATGTCTCGACGGTGCTCTAGCGGTGGGTCCGGTTTGCGCACGATTGGCTTGCTCTCCTGTTCGCGCTTGCCGCTGCCCGAGACGCTCGGCGCGCTGGCTACTGCTTCCAGCAGACTATCGAATCCGGGAGGCTCCAGCGCTTCCGAGAGTCGTCCGCGAAACGTCGCACTCGCCTGCGGATCGCGCGCCAGCGCACGCAGCGTCGCCATCACCTGATGCAATTCGATTGCCGGCGCACGACCCTGGGACTCGAGAAGCTGACGGGCTTCGTCCAGCAAGCGCGTCGTTGCCCTGCGCTCACGCTCCGTCGCCACAGCGAAGTCTTTGGAGCCATTCCCGTCAAGCAGCGCCTGCTGGGCCGACCGCAAAGCGGCCCCGGCCGCAATCAGCTCGTCGATCTCGCTTCTCTTCTCGCGGTACAGGCGATTCACGAGCCACGCCGCCACCGTGGGTCGGCGCAGGTCGTGGACAAGCTTCTTCGCGTCTGTCTGCTTGTCGGCGGCCAGCTCGTGCACCAGCGCATTCCGTCTCGCAACGAAGGTCGACGGCTCTTCCGCAAAGAGCTCGTCAATGCGCCGTTCAAGCTGCTCCTTGGTCACTCACGCAGGCTACCATCTCGCGCCCCACAGTCCATTCGCGCTCGCTGTTGCAGCAGGCTCGAAACGGGGGGACGATGTTGCGCATGGTCTCGAGTCGTCGTGCGAATGCGCTTGAGCTTTCCTTCATTTCACTTGGGTGTACTACCGTCAAACAAGGTGGGGACGCCGAAACCTGCGTTCCTGGCGCCAGCGCACCTTGCGCATGCCCAAGCGGCCAAACAGGCGCTCAGACTTGCACGCCTTCGGGCACGTACGCGGCGTGCGCGTGCACGCCAAGCGCGCTCGACGCCGAGTTCGATGGTGAAGGAGGAGGATGACACAATGACCGAGTTGGACTTGACCGATCTGGCCCGTGCGAAGAAGCTGCTCGAGAATCCGGGCTTCATCGCCAGGGCGGCGGATGCTGTCGGTACGCCGATAGAAAAGTTGCTGCACGCTTTGCCGGATAAGGCTTCGACAGCCATTCAAACCGCGACGAGGACCGCCCTCGAAAAAGCTCTCCGGGTTGCCGTGGCCACTCTCGGTGGAAATAGCGGCCATGAACCTTCGAACATCTGGCACAAGGTTGCCGCTTGCGCCACCGGCGCGGCGGGTGGAGCCTTCGGCCTCGCCGCTCTGCCCATCGAGCTGCCGGTGAGCACGACCATCATGCTGCGTTCGGTGGCGGACATCGCGCGCAGCAAAGGCGAGGACTTACGCACGCCAGAGGCCGCCCTCGCCTGTATCGAGGTCTTCGCCCTCGGAGCGACGACCAAGGACGATGCTACCGAAAGTGCGTACTACGCCGTACGCATCGCACTCGCCCGCTCCGTGAGCGAGGCTGCCGAGTATCTTGCGGGGAAGGCCGCCATCGAAGAAGGTGCACCCGCGCTCGTTCGCCTTATCGCCACCGTAGCCGAACGGTTTGGTGTGGTTGTGGCCGAAAAGGCTGCGGCAGGACTTGTGCCGATCCTGGGCGCGCTCGGTGGTGCCGCTATCAACGTAGCGTTCATGGACCATTTCCAGAATATGGCCGAAGGGCACTTCACCGTGCGAAACCTGGAGCGCAAGTACGGCACCGAGGTGGTGCGCGTAGCGTACGACAGACTGCCGCGCTGATCGTCGGTTGTGATCGGCGACACGCCAAACGCGAAAAGGCTGTCGAGCGCCTCGCCCGTTCTTTGCGACAGGACTATCCTGAATGTGGAAAACAGAGGACCTCGTGAAAGCCAGTCGCCAAAGCCAACAGTCTCTCTTCTTGCCAGGGGCACTCTTATTGGGAGCCGTGGCAGTCGCGGCTTGTTCGTCGTCCCAGAATGACAGTGGCCCTCCAGATGCCGATGGGGCGGACGTCGCGCGAACCGATATTCCATCGAGCGACACGCCCGCCGTTGAAGACATAAGCGCCGAGGTGAAGCAGACTTGCGCCGAGCGTGGTGAAGCCAGCTGCACGACGAGCGCAGGCTGCTTTTCCATTCGGGGCGTTCCGTTCGGCGATCTCTGCGAAGGGCGCGCGACAATGACCTTCGCAGGTTGTGTTTCGGGCGGCCCGGACGGCGGGATGATGATCACGTGGGCTCGCCAGCAGGCAACTGGGAGGATCTTCCAGTTTCCGACCACGCAGGTGCCGCCTGGCTGGGCGAGGATCGCGGAACCGGTTTGCCCATCCAATGGCGGAGCAGATACGACTTTCGATAGCGCCGGCTCGGTGGATGCCGGTACGTGCAAGGGAGAAGACACAGATCTTGAGGAGCTGGCAGCATGTCAATGAACATTAAATGGCTTCTTGTTTTCGCTTTTGCCTTTGTCCCTGCCTGCGGCAGCTCATCGCCGAGCTCAATCGACCGCACAAGTCTCGAGCTTGCCTCCGGCAGCCCCTACGGCATTGCGGTCGATGCGACCAGCGTCTATTGGACGAATCTGGGCGGCGGTCCGGCTGGACGCGTCTTCGACACGGTGATGAAGGTTCCACTGGGCGGCGGCTCGGCCGTCGCGCTCGCTTCCGGGGATGGTGCGTGGGGCATTACAGTCGATGCGACCAGCGTCTATTGGACGACTGGGGGCGGTGGCACCGTGATGAAAGTTCCACTTGATGGAGGCACACCCGTGACGCTTGCATCCGGGCTGAACGATCCCGAAGACATCGTGGTCGATGCAACCAACGCCTATTGGATCGATAAGGGCGACTTCAAGGTGATGAAGGTTTCGCTCGGTGGAGGCGGCGACGCACCCACGACACTCGCATCCGACCTGGAATACCCAAGTGGTATTGCCGTGGACTCGACCAGTGTCTATTGGACGAACGGCGGATACCCCGATTCCCCCGGCACGGTGATGAAGCTTCCTCTTGACGGAGGCACCGCCGTGACCCTAGTGGCGGGACAGAACAATCCGTATGGTATTGCGCTCGATTCTACCAACGTCTATTGGACGAATCTGGGCAACAGCACGGTCATGAAGGCTTCGCTTGATGGCGGAACCGCCGTCGTTCTCGCTTCCGGCCAGGATGGCCCCCGCCGCATTGCTGCGGACGCGACCAGCGTCTATTGGACAAATAGCGGGGCGAATGTTGCTAATACTGGGGATGACACCGTGATGAAGGTTCCACTGGGCGGAGGGACGCCTGTCACGCTCGCTTCTAGGCCGTCCTCGACTTTGGGACCGAGAGAAGCCTTTGGCATTGCGGTCGATGCCACGAGCGTCTATTGGGCGAGCGACATTCAATACGGTATGGTCGCAAGCGGCGCAGTGATGAAGGTGACACCCAAGTAGGCCTGAGGCGGTTGTTCCGTCGCATGATACGCACCCGAGGAGCCGCACGATGACCGTGCCAGGATCGTAGTTGAAGCCGGCGTCATAAAAACACTGGCTGTCTTGCACGTTCAGCCGCGCTCGGGCGCGCAGGGCATCGCGGTCGAGCTTGCGACCGTTCTCCGCCAAACCATCGGCCTTGTTTCGCATGGCCACCCACGGTACGGCCAGCGACTGAATTGCGGGATCGCTTTCCACTGCTGCCCAAGTTGCATCGACGACATCCACGACTAGGTCAATTGACGAACTCTCTTTCATCTTCGTTGAGGGTAGCTGCGCGTCAGCAGCGCGGACGTTTGCACTTACAATCAAGGACGCCAACGATCGACGGAACCACCCTCAGTCGGCTCAGCTCGGGCGCTCCCAAAACTACCCTCGGTCGGGCCATCACTGTGCGATCGAGCACCAGCGCTGGAGTCTTCGGAGGCTTTCCAATTGATCGGGTCAGCTTCCACGGGGACAATCGTCTGGTGAAGATCGCGCGTCATCTTTGGTTGTTGACCATTTGGGGCAGCACCCTGTCGCTCGTCGGCAACGGCTGTGGTGGCAGCACGAAGACTCCTCGGAACGACGGTGCGATCGCGGCCGATGCACCGAAATCCACGGGCGGAACGGCGGGAGGCGGCGTCGGTGGTGGCGGGGCTGGCGGAACGACAGGCACGAGCTCGTCGAGCGGGACGCCGAGCACTGGCGGAACGACGGGTTCCAGCGGGAAGATCAGCAGCGGTGGAACGACCGGCACGAGCGGCACTAGAAACACCGGCGGGACGACCACCACCGGCGGGGCAGTCGATGGCGGCGCCGTCGATTCTCTGGGAACGGTGGACACCGGCGGAACCATGGACTCCGGCGCGGCGATGGAGGGCGGCACGGGCTCGCATTGCGCGGGCACGCCGAGCAACACGGCTTGCCCGTACAGTCTCAGCTTCTGTTCGACGGTGCCCGGGTGCCGATACCCCAGCGGTGCATGTTTCGGGACGGCGCAGCCCTGCAGCGCCAATTCGGCGGCCACAACCTGCGCGGCGGAAGGCGGGTGTACCTGGTCCACCAACGGGGCGTGCTCGGGCACGATTGCCCCTCCTCCATGTGCGAGCGCAACGAGCTCCACCGCGTGCTTAGCCCAGCCTGGCTGCTATTGGAGCCCGACCACCTCGTATTGCGTGAATACGCCTCTGCCGTGCAGCTCGATGGCCAGCTCTTCGGCTTGTTCCGCGCAGCCGGGTTGCGCGTGGAACACTGCCACGGCTACCTGCGGCGGCACGCCCGCCAGCTGCGACCGCAACGTCACCAGCTCGACATGCAACGCCGAGAGCGGGTGCGCCTGGGTGACCTATCCACCCGCCCCAGGGGCCTGCACGGGCACGCCCACGGGTTGCTCCGGCTACACGACGAGCGCCACTTGCGTAGCGGCAACCTGCACGTGGTCCAGCGCTCCATCCTGCACGGGGCATCCGTCGGGATGTACAGGCGGAAGCCTTTCCGCGTGCCAGGCGAACGGGCCGGGGTGCAAATGGACGGCCGACCCGCCCTGCGACGGGACGCCGACACCTTGCAGTCAACTCTCGGTGGCCGACTGCACGAGCCAGCCGGGCTGTGCAGTCAGCGCGCCGTAGCGCGGGCGCCCTAAAGCGGAGACAAGAAGTCCCACACGGCCTTGGGCACCCACGAGGTGGACGACCCGGAATCCGTGTCTTGGAAGCCGTGACTACCGTCGTAAGAGCACCAGGTGACCGGGAAGCCTTCCTTACAGCCCTTATAGGGCGTGCACACGTGTGTCCCGCTCCCGGTGGATGTCGTGGGTAGGGTCTCGAGGGTGCAGCCGTTGGCCTTGGCGAATTGATCGGTTTGGGTCTTATAACCGTCGCTGCTCTCCTGGCTACCGAGCGATCCCCAATAGGCGACGGGCGATAGGGTCGGGATCCCTTGCACGCCACCGCCCGAGTGGCCGACCACCGCGCGGTACACCCCGGGGCGCGAGCCGGTGATGTACCAAGACATAGCTCCACCCATGCTGAATCCCTCCAACATGACCCGCGAGGTGTCGATGCACAGCTCGCTCTCGACCTGCTTCAGCACCGCATCGGCGTAGAGCAGATCCGAAGGGCCATCCCAGGCGCCGTTGACGGCGGCGAGGGTCACGAAAATGGTGGTGTCGTTCGAAAGGCTCCACAGCCCGAAGTTGTCCTTACCGTTTTCCGAGAGGTTGCCACCGTACCCGTGCAGGCCCATGTGCAGCCGATACGGCTGATCGTTCTTGTAGGTGCTCGGCCAGCGCACGAGGAATTGGCGGCTCGCGCCGCCCACCGAGATGGTGTTGACGGGTGTGGCCTGACCGACGGTCGCGCTCTTCAACGTGGGAGGCGCCTTGCCGCAGCCGTCGCTCGCCTTGGCGCCACCCGAGCTGCCACCGCCACCGGCGTCGATGCCCGAGCCGCCGCTGGTGCTACCGCCGGCGCCCGTGCCGCCGGTGCTGGCGGACGAGCCACCTTTCGCGGAGGAACCGCCCGCGCTCGTGACTCCACCCGCTTGGCCACTGCCGCCCGACGAGGTAGCGCCGCCCGCTCCGCTGCCGCCGGCAGCGGACGTCGTTCCGCCGGCGCTAGTCGTACCCCCCGAGGCAGAGCCGCCTGCGGAGCTCTTGCCGCCGGAGCCGCCGCTGGCCCCGCCAGAGCCGGTCGAGCCTCCTGTCGACGAGGAGCCACCCGAGCCCTTGCCACCGGACGCCGAGCCGCCCGTACCACTGTCCGCGCTGCCGCTGCTGCAGCCCAGCCCGGCCGCAAGACAAAGCGCCAAGAGTCCCTGACAAATTGGAGAATTCACAAAGGGGATCTTTTGCGACATGACGATTTTCCTTCGCAAGTAGACGACCAGAAGCATGCCAGAGCAGACCTCACACTGCCGCTTTTCTCCCACCCATCACAACTTCAATTGCGCGCGCGGCCCGCACATTGTGATTCGATCTCGTAAATTTCCCAATTTCGGCGTACTTCCGAGGGATCATGACGCAACACTCGCAAACAGCGAGTCGTCGCCCCATCCACCACAGGTTAGACTCCGGCCATGCCCGGAATGAGGAATCCCTTCGGTATTCTTTGCTTGGTCGGCTTTTCCACCGTCGCCTGCTCACAATCGGCGTCTCCATCCGGGAGCGGCGGCCACCTGGCGCAAGGCGGCTCGGTCAGCGTTGGAGGAATGGTCACCAGCAGTGGCGGCGCGGTCGACGCGAATGGAGGATCAGGTTCAGGAGGGGCTATCGGAAGTGGTGGCCGTGAGGCAGTAGGCGGGGCCACTGGCGTCGGGGGCAATTCCGCAGGCAGAGGTGGCCCGTCGGGCGGCGGCGGGACCAAAGCCGGAAGCGGCGGCGCATCGACGGGAAGTGGCGGGGCTTCCGCCCAAAGCAGTGGAAGCGGCGGCGCGACCGCAGGCGCGGGCGGCGGCAAAGCCGACGGCGGCGGGAACGGCGGAACCAGTGCCGTGGACGGTGGCGGCAAAGACATTACCGTGACCATTTCTCCGGGTACTGTCTGGAACGATACCCAAGGCAAAGCCATCCAGGCACACGGCGAGGGCATCACCAAGGTGGACGGCACCTACTATTTGCTAGGCGAAGACAAGACCAACGGCTCGGCCTTTCAGAACGTCGCGTGCTACTCGTCGACCGACCTGAAGACGTGGACCTTCGTCAACAACGTGCTGACCAGGCAAGCGAGCGGAGACTTGGGACCCAATCGAGTCATTGAACGCCCGCACGTGATTTACAACGCTTCGACCTCCCAATTCGTCATGTACATGCATGTCGACAATTCGAGCTACACGGATCGCAAAGCAGGCGTGGCGACGAGTAGCAGCGTGTGCGGCGCTTATTCCTATCGCGGCAGCTCCAAGCCCCTCGGCCACGACAGCCTGGACGACACGCTTTTTCAGGATGGAACCACGGCGTACTTCATCAGCGAAGATCGCACCAATGCCAAGCTGCAGATCTACCAACTGTCCGATGACTACCTCACGCCTTCATCGCTGGTTGCCACGCTCTCTCAGTATGAATCGCCGGCCGCCGTCAAAATTGGCGACACTTACTTTCTGTTCGGCTCCCATTTGAGTGGTTGGGCGACCAACGACAATCAATACAGTACGGCAAGCTCCCTGGCTGGACCCTGGGCAACCTGGAAGAGCTTCGCACCTTCCGGGACCAACACCTGCAATTCACAGACGACGTTCATTCTTCCGGTGGCCGGTACCAGCACCACGACTTATGTGTTTCTCGGCGATCGATGGAATTCCGGCAATCTGTCGGACTCGCGCTACATCTGGCAGCCGCTCACCATCAAAGGCACCACCGTCTCGATGACGTGCGCGACCAGCTGGACCCTCGACCTGACGACGGGAGTGTCGGGGAGCTGAGCTCGCCGGCCCGCGCTCCTCTCAGCTCAGATTTTCCCATTCGGTTCGGCTACGGCCATGCTCGACTCGCCATTTCGTCCCTAGATCGACTTCGCCGTACCGCCGAGTACCACCTATCACGTCGACCCCGACGCCGCCGATAGCAGGGAGCCACTGCGACCGCGTCAGTCTTAACCGGACACGTCACGATCCCCGGCGCTTCGCAAAAAGAGTCTTGTCCGGTGACGCTCTATTAGCAAGAATTTACCGCTCGCTCGCCTTCACGCCGCTCGATGCGGATTTGCAGCGCATTCTCGACGAGGCAAAGAAGTCCTTCAGGACGAGTACCCCTCGTCGGATCCCAGCGTCGTGGGGGTGGGCGGCACGTCGCTGACCCTCAACACGGACGGCTCGATCAAGAGCGAATCCGGCTGGGCTGGCAGCGGCGGCGGCAAGAGCGTGAAATTCGCGCGGCCGTCGTGGCAAGCCGGCAAGGGCGTCACGGCGGGAAGCACGCGCCTGGTGCCGGACGTTGCAGCCGCTGCGGATCCGAACACCGGCGCGCTCGTGATCCTGAATCAGCAGGGACAGCAGATCGGTGGAACTAGCTGGGCCGCGCCGACATGGGCTGCCATTGTGGCTCTCATCAATCAGGCGCGGACAAAGGCCGGGAAAGCAAGCCTGCCATTCCTGAACCCACTGCTCTATCCGCTCAACGCCTCGGACAGCTTCCGCGACGTCTCGCGCGGCTCGAACCGCGCGTACCACGCTTCGTCCGGCCACGACCTGGTCAGTGGCCTCGGCTCGCCCAACGTGAGATCGCTGCTCAAGGCATTGCTCGAAAAGGCGTGATCTCGAGGCAGTGAATCTGCCCAAGCCACGCGACCCGCGCCGCTCGCTGCCGCTCTTCCGACGGCAGCGAGCCCGGGCGCGAGCCGCGCAGGTCAGGACTTGGGGCTTTCCACCGGGCGCCAGAAGCCAACACTGCAGAAAACCAGCGCGAGCAGGAAGAGGCACCCACCGACGACAACACCGGCCCGAATAGACTCGACCTTGGCGATCGTACCTGCGAGGCCAATCAGGCAAGCGCCGCCACTGAGCGCCAACAGCACTCCTCCTGCCCGCAGAGCCCGTTCAGCGCGACCGGCGAGCACCTTGCCGAAAACAATGGAAGGAATCGCCAGGATTGCGTACGCAAGCACATTGAAGAACGCGACAGTCGAATCGGGAAGCTCCTGTAAGGTCAGTCTGAGAATCAGGTCAGCAGTCGGTCGGGTCTCGACTTGCATCCGCATGGCGAGCAGTGCGGGAACCACGCTGATCTGCGATAGGTAGACGACGAGGTTCAGGACACAGTAGACCGGCACGAAGGCGACAGCGACATGGCCGGCCCAGCCGGAAAGGTTGGGCTGGCAGTATCCGTAGAGGGCCGCCATCAGCATCGTGGCCGGTACTGTCGTCAGAAAGGCGGCATTCAGGTAGGTCAGATAGTAAAGAAGCCCCAACCCTGAGACTTTGAGCAGCGCTTGTTCGAAAGTACGAGGAGGCGGTCCGCCCGCAATCATCAACGCCACCCAAAGGACCGTTCCGACCAGGGTCACGATGGCGAGGGTAAAAAGTGGCAGATTGGGTCGACTGTTCGGCATCGCTGGTACTGGTGACCCTAGGACGACGGATCGGTGACGTGCCCCAGAAACAGCCAAGTCGACGTGGGTTGGTCGTAGATCCCGAAGAAGAATGGGCGATTCACGTCGACCTGCTTAATGTCCGTCGGGAGACTGCTGCCCGCCAGCATGACGGCTGTCGCCGCCGCGGCTTCGACACCATGCTCGTCCACCCCCACCATGGCCTTGTGGACGACCTCGGAGATGAAGAGTGGCTTCTCCTTCGAAATGCCGGTGAAGTCGGCGTTCGGGGTGAAAGCCTCGGTCATTCCCAAGGCCGTGAGCACGCTGCCGAGGCGCACGGACGCGGTCGTGAAGGCGAACTTCGGCAACGTGAGGGAGACCTGTTGCGAGCTCATGCCCGACACGAGCGTCGTCGCATGGCCCTGCGACAGCGAATCTTCGAGCTGGGCGAGCGACGAGGTCGCCTTGGGTAGAAAAACCACGAGATTGACCGAAAGGCCCGACAGCGGGATGGCAACCGCCTGGGTCGTGTCATCCTCCGCGTAGGACCACCTTCCGCCTTTGCTCATGAAGGGGACGCTGGCCATCGAGCCGTCCGTCTTGGTGAAGGTCGCGGGCTTGGTGGCCGTCTCGAGGAAGGGATCGTACCAAGGAAGCTTCAGGTGGATGGCGTTGACGAGCACCGTGCGCGTGGTCGTATCGATGGCTCCGGCAGGAATGAGGTCGTTGATCCGGTTCAGCGTCTCCTGGCTGACCCACGTGTTGATCGCGATTCGCTCGGTGTCCGGCTGGGTTCTGAAGTCCGCCAGGTGGACGCCGCTGCCGAAGTCCGTGGCCAGGGTGTCGAGGTAAGGCTGCTCGAACGTGAACGTGCGATCGCCCCAACATGCATTCACGACATGCAGGCGGAAGTTGGCCGGATCCGGAGCCGTCCCGGAGCTGCCGCTGCTCTTGTACAAGCTTTGCGCCTGGCTCAGCGCCGCGTCCGCCCTCGACTCGAGCTGCTCGTCGAGCCAGTTGAGCGAGCGGAAGCAGACCTCGTTAGCGCTCGCGATGTGCATCGTGGTCTTCATCTGCACAGCCGTATTTCCGTTGGCTCCGGCGTACGCCATGCCCAAGGCGAGCGAGATGCTGGTTGGCGAAAAGGCGAAGTTGGTCTGGGTGGACGGATCGGCGCGCAGGCCTTGCCACAGGGCAAAGGCGAAGCCCGACAAGCCCGTGGCGAGATCGCGCTTTTCCGTGTCGGTCAGCGTGGCCGTCGCCCGTGCCAACGACGAGCTGGCCATCGCCCCCGCACTGGCGCCCGCTTCGCCCGCTCCAGCCTCTGTCGCTGCCTGCGCGTCGACTCCCGCGACGTCTTGCGGACTCGTCTCCAGCGCGTTCCGCGTGTCGGGTGCCGCCATGTCTTGCGAGGGCGCGTCCGGGGCATCTTGCGAACTGTTTGCCACGACGTCTTGCCGGAGATCCACCGCCGCGTCCGGCAGGTTGACCGCCGAGGAATCGTGTTGGTCAGTCGTTAGCGCATCCGCCACGTTGTTGCCCGGATCCGATCCGCACCCGGCGAACAGAAGGCAGGAACCAATGAGTGAGGCGAGCAAGATAGAAACACGCATGATTGTCTCCTTCGATGACCCTGAGGCGAACTGTACGCCCGTCCGCACCTGAGGCGCGCTCAGAGGCTGTGATCGCCACCACGGTGGGACACCGTAGAGTCCGTCTGAGAATTAGGTCGACAGTGGGTCGGGTCAGGCGTGGGTCATTTCCCGTAGGCAGCGGCGGCGATGTTGGCAGCCACGGCATCGTCGGTCGCATCGGAGGGTTGGCCTGCGGTGATGGCGCCTTCGTAGAACGTCCCCCACGCCGAATTGCTGTTGTCACCGCCGGTGCCCAGGAGCACGGCGCCCTGCAACGCCCAGTTGCCGGGAGCGGTTCCACTGTAAGCGGTCGTGAGGGTGCCCTTGGTCGCGTCCGCAACCTTGAGCGTGTACTGCGGCGAATTGTTCGTCGTGCCGGTTTTGAGAATGCCGAGCGCGTAGGAGATCCCTTTCATCGACGGGTTGTCGGGATTGGCCTTGCGCCCGTTGCACGTGAGCTGGCCAGATCCGGGAGTGCCGCACGCCGAGCCTCCGGCCCAAACACCCGCCTCGAAGTCACCCTCGAACCAGGGCGCGCTGCCGGCGCCTTGACCCCAGTAGGAGGTTCCCAGGTTGACAGCCGCCATGGCTCCGGTGGGGCCGTTGCCGTTGTTCGTTTCGGCGTTGCCAAAGTCGAAGCAACACGCGTTGCCGGCATGCGTGCCATCGGCGAGCATGTAAACGCCCTGTGCGGCGCTGCCCGTGGAAATCCCGACTGTCTTGTTGTTGCGATAGCCGTACCCGGACGGCGCCGAGCCGGAAGGCAAGCTCGGCGGGTTGGGGAAATAGACTGCGTACACCTTGTGACCACCGACCGTCACTGAGTGGCTCGCGGGCACCTCGTAGTCCGGTCCAGGCTCGTACGTGCCCGCCGGCGCCTGGATGAGATCGTTGCCCTTACCGGACTGGTCGTAAAACTTCGAGAAGGTGCACGTAGCCGTGCCACAGAAGGTATCTTGCGCTGCCGAGTCGGCGAAGCCGTCGTCGGTGAACCCGATATCCTGGGTCGTTCCCCCCGTGGTGCCGCCGCCGGTCCCGGCTGGTTGATTGCCTTTGAAGACGTTGTTCGTGCCGCCTTTCCTGACCTGGTAAAGGGGCCCCTTGTAGGTGTGCAGGAGCACTCTGATCGTACTGAAGGCCGCCACGCACGGAGTGTTCGCCGTCGCGTACAAGTCACAAGGTCCCGTGGTGTTCAACGTGGACCCGCTCGAACCCGCGCTGCCGCCCAAAGCCGAGCTGCCGCTCGAACCAGTCGTTCCGCCGCTCGCGCCCCCAGCGCTGGAAATTCCGCCAGAACCTTTCGCGCCACCCGAGGAAGCGCTGCTGCCGGAACTCGTCGTTCCACCAGTCGAGAGACCGCCACCGACGCCGGTCGCGCCGCCTGTCGCCCCGCCTGTTCCGCCACCCTGCGCACCTCCCGACTCGCTGCTCGCGCCACCCGAGCCGTCGGAGTTGCCACCCGCCCCCGACCCACCTGTGGCGCTCGAGCACGCGGAACCCGCGAGCCAGAAAGACGCGACCAGAATGCCAGGCGTGATGCGGTAGATCATGAAGGCCTCCTTCGATGCGAGCGCCCCGTAGCCCGCGCGGCCTACAGAGCCCCCCACGTTTCTCTTTGGAATTGCCCAGGCCCAGGCAGCCTTGTCAGGAATTGTGCCGACGAGGAAGGAAGGCGACGCAGCGCCTACTGAACCAGCGTCATGAACGGCGCGGGCACGATGCCGAGGCCGAGCACGAGCAACGCTAGCACGACGAGCACGACGGCGTTCGCCCACGAGCGGTACGCCGGCCCGCCCTGTCCCTCGCGGAAGTACATGGCCGTGACGATGCGCAGGTAGTAGTAGACGCTGACCAGACTGTTGAGCACGGCCGCGACGACCAGCCACACCAACTCGGGCCGCTCGACGGCGGCACGGAAGAGATAGAACTTCGCGAAGAAGCCACCGGTGGGCGGAAAGCCGGCCAGCGACAACATGAAAAGCGTCATCACCAGCGCGATGGCGGGCCGCCTGCGCGCCAGCCCTGCCCAGTCGTCGACGTTCTGGCATTCGTCGCCCTTGCGCCCAACCCACGAGGCCACCGTGAAAGCGCCGAGGGTCGTTCCGACGTAGGCAACGAGATAGAAAATCACCGTCGATTTCGCCGCGGTCACGCCGAAGCCCGCCGCGGTCACGCCGATGAGCAAGTAGCCCGCGTGGCCGATCGACGAGTACGCCAGCATGCGCTTGATGTTTTCCTGGCGAATGGCGGCCAGGTTACCGAGGGTCATGCTGGCAAAAGCGACCATGCCCAAGATGCGCGCCCAGCCGGCGTGGCCCAAGGCCACGCTTGGGTGCATGAACGCCGAGCCCAGCAAGCGAAGCATTCCGCCGAAGGCAGCCGCCTTGATTCCGGCCGCCATGAAGCCCGTAACCGGCGTCGGCGCGCCTTGGTAGGCATCGGGCAGCCACATGTGAAACGGCACGCCCGCCACCTTGAACAGCAGCGCCACAAGAATCAGAAACATGCCGATCACGAAGAGGGGATTGTTACCCGCTTGGCCGGCACGACTGGCGATCCCCGCCAGCGACATTTCGCCGCCGGTGGTGCCGTAGACCAGGGCAATGCCGTAAACCAAGAAACCGCTGGCCAGTGCTCCCATCAGGAAATACTTGAGCGCGCCTTCGGAGCCCTGCTCGCTGTGATAGCGGCTCGCCACGAGCACGTACGCCGCCAGCGACATCGTCTCGATGCCCACGAGCAACGATACCAAGTGGCACGCGTGAACGACCATCACCATGCCGGCGGCCGAGAAGAGCACCAGCGCTGGGAACTCGTCCTGCTGGAACGCGTGCTCTTCGGCAAAGGCGCGGAACACGACTACGGTCACGCCAGCGCAAAGTGCAATCGCCAGGTCGAGCACCAGCGCCATGCGATCCGCGATCCACATGTCGGAAAGCATGGGCTGCGCGTGCCCGGCTAGCGGCAACGCAACGACCGCCGACACGAAGGTCGCCGCCGAAGCCAACACCGACAGCCACACCACCGCGCCGCGCGCGCGCACGCCGCCGAGCACACCGACGAGCAGGACCAAACAGGCCGCGCCTCCTAAGATCAGAAGCGGGGCCAAGGCCAAGCTCAACGTCATCGCGCCGCTCATGGCTGACCTCTCCGGAGCTCAGGCTGGGGTGGCATGAACCGACGGTCCATTCTCTGCGTGGGCGATCCGCCGAGCATGCGCGCCGGCGCGTCCGGGCGCACGCGCGCCTGCGCAAGGCGGCTGCGATAGCCCACCAGGGCCGCGTCCACGGAGGCCAAGCTGCGATTCAGAATGGGCCCAGGCGCCACTCCCATACCAATAGCGGCGACGACAATGATGGCGAACACGATCTTCTCGTTCCACCCGAGGTCGCGCATCTTCTCGCTGCGATTCTCGGCCTTGTCGAGCGGACCAAGCATGACCTTCTGGTACATCGTAAGCAGGTAGACGGCGGCAAGAATGACGGCGGTCGTGGAAATGGCTGCTAGCAGCGCTGGATGCGCGAACGGCGGCGTGAACCCGGAATCGTGCCAAGCACGGCCGGCATTGAAGGTTCCAAGCAGCACCAAGAACTCGCCAATGAAGCCGCAAAGGCCAGGCAAGCCCGCCGATGCAAGCACGATGACGAGAAAGACCGCGGCGAAGATCGGCATGCGGGCCCACAAGCCGCCGAAGTCGGACAGCTTGCGCGAGTGGCGGCGATCGTAGAGAAGGCCGACGCCGAGAAACAAACCGCCGGTGGAAATTCCGTGCGCCAGCATCTGGTACATGGCGCCCTGAACGCCGGCCGAGGTCACAGTCAAGATCCCGAGCACCACGAAACCCAAGTGCGAGACCGAGGAGTACGCGACGAGCTTCTTGATGTCGTCCTGGGCGTAGGCCATGAGCGCGCCGTAGATGATGCCGATCACGGCCAGCCACGCGATGAGCGGGGCCGCATAGTCCGCCGCCAGTGGAAACAGCGGCATGGCGAAGCGAAGGAACCCGTAGGCGCCGAGCTTGAGCAGAACCGCGGCCAGAATGACCGAGCCGCCCGTCGGTGCCTCGACGTGCGCGTCGGGCAGCCAGGTGTGCAGCGGAAAAAGCGGCACCTTAATAAGGAAGGCGAGCGCGAAGGCCGCGAAGCAAAGCAACTGCGTCTCGCGCGGGAGCATCAATCGCGACCAGGTGGCATAGTCGAACGTCCACTGACCGGTGAGGCGATGCACGACGGCGGCGATGACCACGATAGCCGCGAGCATCAGCAGCGATCCCACCAGCGTGAAAATCATGAACTTGATGGCAGCGTACACGCGCCGCTCGCCGCCCCAGATGCCGATGATGAAGTACATCGGCACGAGCATCAGCTCCCAGAACACGTAGAAGGCGAACATGTCGAGCGCGAGAAACGCGCCGATCATCCCGGATTCCAGCATCAGCATGGCCGCCACGAAGCCGCGATTCCGGTCGCGCACGAAACCCGTGGCTTGCGGCGAGAGCAGGGTCACGAAGACCATCAGGGTCGACAGCAGGACCAGCCACAGCGAGATCCCGTCGACGCCCAAGTGGAAGCGAATGCCGAGCGCGGGCACCCACTCCCAGTTGGTCTCCATCTGGAAGCCCGCCTGAGTGGCATCGAAGGCGGCCAGCACGAAGAGCGACTGCACGAAAGTGACAAGCGCCACCGCAATGCCATAACCGCGCAGCAGGCGAGGGCTATTGAGCGGCAGTAGCAGCGCCACGAGAGCGCCCACCAGCGGCAACAAGGTTGTAAGGGCAAGACTGGTCAGACTTGGCATGGCTATCGAATTTCGACGTCGCGCTTAATAATCCGCCGGGTGTGCCAGCGAGAATCCTGAATGACGATGGTCACGGTGTAGCGATCCGGACCGCTGTAGGTCCAGGTTGCGTTGGGATTCGCGCCTTCGCGATCGGGAGTTCCGTCGCCGTCGAAATCGAAGCTGTACGCCAGGGCACTGTCGCGCGGCCCCTCGATGCTGGCCGTGACGGTCTTGCCTTGCACCTTCAGCAGAACCTCGTCGGGCGAAGCCGGGCGCGCCGCAACCCACACCAGAACCGCAAGTCCGATGGCAAACACCGCCAGGTAACGTTGCACGTCGCCGGTCTGGAAGAAGCGGAAGGCGCGACCGACAAGGTCGGCGAGGAACGCGCCGGCGCCGACCAGGATCTTATCGATGAGGATGCGATCGATGACTTGGAAGATGATCCGGCAAAGCGCCTGCAGCGGCCGGATGATAAGAAAGCCGTACAGCTCGTCGATGCGGAACTTGTCGCGGACCAGGGATACGAGTGCCGGCACTTTCTTGGCAAACGCGATGGCCGGCGCGCGGTAGCCACCGCCGTAGAACACGTACGCCATGCCGATGCCGCCAAGAGCTGCGAGTGTCGACAGACCCATCATCAGCCATTCCGTGTGATGGCTGACTTCGAGGGGCGCGCCCACCGCTGGCTCGAGGAAAATCGAGAGCGTACTCTCGCCGTGCTTGCCGAAGAGCTCACGCAAGGCCGGCGGCACGCCGACGAAGCCGGCGAGGATCGCGCCAACGGCGAGCACGACCAAGGGGAACACCATCGAAGCGGGCGACTCGTGAATGTGGTGCTGCGTGTGCTCGTCGGCGCGGCACGGACCGGTGAAGACCAAGCAGTAAAGGCGGGACATGTAAAAGGCCGTCCCGAACGCGGCCACGAAAAGCAATGTACCGACCAGCGGTCCGACGAAGGCGAGCCGGTGACCGTAGACCTCGGTGGCGAAGGCGCCGCTGATGATGGCGTCCTTGCTGAAAAAGCCCGAGAAGACGGGAACACCGCAAATGGCCAGCCAGCAAGCCTGAAAAACCCGCGTCGTCCACGGCAGCTTCTTGCCGAGGCCACCCATCTTGGTAATATCACCCGATCCGCCCATGGCGTGCATGACCGAGCCGGCGCACAGGAAGAGACCGGCCTTGAAGAAGGCGTGCGTGAACAGGTGGAAGATGCCGCCGGCGAAATTGGCGGTTCCGACGCCGACGAACATGAAACCGAGCTGGCTGACCGTAGAGTACGCGAGCACCTTCTTGAAATCGTTCTGCGCGAAACCAATGATGGCGGCGAAAAGCGCGGTCACCGCACCGACGATGGCGACGATGGCCAACGACGCAGGCGCCAGCATGTACACCGCAGACATGCGCGCCACCAGGTAAACGCCGGCGGTGACCATGGTCGCGGCATGGATGAGCGCCGAGACCGGTGTGGGACCGGCCATGGCGTCGGGCAACCACACGTAAAGCGGAATCTGCGCCGACTTGCCGCAGGCTCCGATGAAGAGGAAGACGGCGGCCCAGAAGGCGACCGACTGCCCGAGCCACAGCGGCGCGGCCAGGGGGCCACCGCTTCCGGCGGCACCAAGAATCGATTGAACATCCAGCGTGCCGGTGGCGCGGAAGAGCAGGAACATGCCGATGAGGAAGCCGAAGTCGCCCACGCGGTTAGTAATGAAGGCTTTCTTGCCGGCGCTGGCGTTGGCCGTCTCCTTGTACCAAAAACCGATGAGCAGGTAGCTGGCCAGGCCGACGCCTTCCCAGCCGATGAACATCACCGGCAGACTGTCGCCCAGCACCAGGATGAGCATGGCGCCGCAGAAGAGGTTGAGGTACGCGAAGAAGCGCGCGTAGTCCTCGTCGTGGGCCATGTAGCCCGCCGAATAGATGTGGATGAGCGTGCCGATGAAGGTGACCACCAGGCACAAAAGCCCGGACAGCGGATCCATGCGGAATGCCAGATCCACGTCGATGCCGCCGGCCGAGAACCAGTTGTAGACCAGCTCGACGATGCCACCTTCGTGCGCCACGGCGGGCAGGCCGAAGAAGAAAGCATCGAGGGACACCACGCACGCGGCGAAGACCGCGACCGTCGCGATGGTCTGCACCGCCTTGCGCGAGTGACGGCGCCCGAAGAGAATCAAGTAGGCTGCTCCGAGCAGAGGCAACAGCGGAATCATGTGCAAGCGAGACAGCATGGTTAGTTCCGCAAGTCGTTCACGGTGTCGAGGTCGATCTTCCGCCGCACACGAAAGATGGACACAACGATGGCCAAACCTACTGCCGCTTCGGCCGCCGCCAAGGCCATGACAAAGAACGCGACCACGTGCCCTTTCTGATCGCCGAGGCCGCGCGCGAAGGTGAGCAGCGCCAGGCTGCCCGCGCCGAGCTGCAACTCCAGGCTCATGAGCACGAAGAGCGCATTTCGGCGGAGTAGCGCGCCCGCCGTCCCGATGAAAAAGAGCGCGAGCGACAGCAGAATGTAGTACGTGCCGGGCATCAGGCCGCGCCTCCATCTTTGGTCGGGCGCGACGGGCGGGAAACCATCACGCCGCCGACTACCGCCACCAAGAGCAAGAGCGAGATGGCTTCGAAGGGAAACAAGAAGTCGGTGAAGAGCAAGCGCCCGACGGCGCCCACCGTGCCGTAATCGGGGATGGGCATCGTGGTCGCGGTGGCGAGCACGTCGGTCTGGCGCTCGCGCACCACGATCCACGCCACACGATAGAAAAGGTAACCCACCGCCAGGACGCCAGCGACCCGCGAGAAAAGCCCGCTCAGTGAAATCGGATGAGGGTCGTCGTGACTGACCATCATGACGGCGAAAACAAAGAGCGACATGATGGCGCCGGCGTAGACAAGCACTTGCAAGATGGCCAAGAAATGCGCCGACAGCGTCGCGTACAGGCCGGCCAACGCGCCAAACGTCGCAATGAGCGCGACGAGCGCGGCCACGGCGCTCTTGCGCGTAATGGTGACCAGTGCGCCGCCCAAAACCGACACCGCGAACACGACAAAAGCCGCCTTCTCGAGGAAGCTCGGCCCGGCCATCAAGGCATTCACGAGGCGACCTTTCTGGCCACCAGCTTGGCCTCGAAGTCAGCGCGGAACTTGGTCAAAAACGCGAGCATGGGCCACGCCGCCGCCTCGCCGAGCGGGCAGATGCTGTTGCCGGCGATGCCGTTCGCAATGTTGGCCAGCAGGTCGACGTCGCCGGGACGACCTTCGCCCTCGGCCAGCCGCGAGCAGACACGCGCGAGCCACGCCGTACCTTCGCGACAGGGCGTGCACTGGCCACACGACTCGTGCGCGTAAAAGCGCATGATGGTCGCGCAGAACGAAACGACGTCGGTGGTCTCGTCGAAGATGACGATGCCGCCCGAGCCGGCCATGGTCTTGAGACGTTTGCCACCACCCATGTCGAAGGGCACGCCGGGCTTGACCTCGACGTCCTTGATGCGGGCGTCGGTAGTGAGCGCATCGAATTCGATGGGCACGTCGAGTTCGCTGGCATCGAGAACCGGCATCGAGCTCCCGCCCGGGATCACGCCCTTGAGCTTGCGACCTCCCACCATGCCGCCGCAATACTCATCGATGAGTTGGCGGAAGGTTACGCCCATGGGCAACTCGAAGACGCCCGGGCGATTGACGTGGCCGGAGACGCTGAGCGTGCGCGTACCGCCCGACTTACCCACGCCGAGCTTCGCGAAGGCCGGTCCACCGCGCAAGACGATGTCCGGAATGTTCATCAACGTCTCGACGTTGTTGACGATGGTGGGCTGTCCGAAAAGGCCGCGCACCGCCGGGAACGGAGGCTTGAGGCGCGGCCAGCCGCGCTTGCCTTCGAGCGAGTTGAGCAGCGAAGTTTCTTCGCCGCAAATGTACGCGCCGGCGCCGCGGTGAAGAGTGATGTCGAGGGTATACGGCCCGGAGGCGCTGCTCTGCGGTTTGCCGAGAAGCCCCGCCGCGTACACTTCGTCGATGGCGGCCTGAACGATCTTCGCCTCGCTGACCAACTCGCCGCGCAGAAAGAGATACGCGTGGGTGCAGCCGAGCGCATACGCCGACGTTGCGATGCCCTCGACGAGCAAATGCGGATCGCCCACCATGAGCAGGCGATCTTTGAAGGTGCCCGGCTCGGACTCGTCGGCGTTGCACACGAGGTACACCTGCTTGGCGTCCTTGGGCAGGAAGCTCCACTTCATGCCGGTCGAGAAACCCGCGCCGCCGCGGCCGCGCAGGTTGGACGCTTTGACCTCGTCGATCAGAGCCGGTCGCGCGATGCCGAGCGCCTTGCGGAACGCTTGCCAGCCGCCGCGCGATTGGTAGGTCGCCAGCTTCTGGATGTCGGGCACGCCGATGTTCTTCGTGACGACCTTTTCGCCCGGCGTGGGACGAAACGTGGAGAGCACGTCGATGGCAGGAAAACCGTAGCTCGGGCGCACTTCCGCGTTCGGCCGCTGGCGCAACTCATCGATGAGCTGGTCCAGCTTCTCGGGACTGAGATCGCGATAGCGGGTCGGGCCGTCCACCACGGTCGCGCCGTGGTTGCAGCCGATCATATCGTCGTCTTCGTCCAGGCTGAACAGGCCGTCGGTCGTCGCTTGGCCGACGCGGATGCCGAGCTTCTTGTGCAGGTGCTCCATGGCATCGAAGCCGGCGCGGACGACGCAGCCGATGTTGGCACACACGTGCAGGCGATGGCGGGCCGGCGGCGTGCGATGGAACATCGTATAGAACGTCACCACACCGAAGACGTGCGCCAAGGGCAGCTCCAGCAGGTGCGCCGCGATTCCCAGCGCCTCGTCTGAAAGATGACCGAGCTCATCCTGTATTAGGTGAAGAACGGGAATCAGCGCGGCCTGCGCGTTGGGATACCGCCCGCGTACCCGGCTGATCGCTTGTTGTGTCTGGGGTGAAAGGTCGAGGGCCATTGGCCTAGTGGTCAGCACTTTGAGATGCGAAATGCCTAACGTCAACTCCCGAGGACAAACAACCTGGCAAATCGATGGCGCAACACGGCTAGACCGTCCCGTCGTCCTATCGGACCTCTGGGTGCCTATTTCCCGAAAAGGGACCGGCCGCGGTCCGGATTTCGAACGGCCGTACCGGCCTCACGTGATGAGACGGGCGACTGCGTCCCCGGCCATGCCAGCGAGAAAACAGGCGACCAGCGTGAGCCCGACGTTGAGAGCGGCGGGCCCCCAAGCGCCCTGCTGGGCATAGCGATAGGTCTCGTAGTCGAACGCCGAGTACGTGGTGAAGCCACCCATGATTCCCGTGGTGAGAAACAGCCGCCACGCGGGCGAGATGAGGTTGGCAGTGGTTCCGAGATGCATGATCGCGCAGATCAGGAAGGAACCGATCACGTTGACCGCAAGCGTACCTACCGGAAAGCCATTGCCCGTCGCCGCCTGCAACGTGCTCGCGCAGAGGTAGCGCGCTCCACTGCCGATGGCTCCGCCGAGCGTGACAAGCAGGAACTTCAACATTTCTGTTCCTATACCACCGACGGAACCCGATGAGACAAATCGGGAAAAAGGTGGCTATCCCAAACCTTCAGCCGCCCAGCTCTTCCGCCGATGAGGTGGCCAAGAATGGAGAGCCGGATTCTCACCGTGGAAGATGATGCGCGCGCGCGAGCCGCGATCGAGCGCGTGGCGCAATCCCTTGGCCTTGAATGCGTGGTGGTGGACGGCGCCGCGGGCGCCTTGGAGGCCCTGTCGAGCAGGCCCTTCGACCTTTGCGAGATCTCGCTCAGCCTGCCGGCGGACGCGATCCGCAGTATCCTGGCAACCGCGCAGTCCCGTAAGCGGCTGCTGCCGGTCGTGGCCCGCGCCGCGAGCACGCAGGTCAAGGACATCGTCTCGGCCTTTCGCCTCGGCGTAGTCGACTTCCTTCCGCATGCGTTTCACGACCGGGTGTGCGCCGAGGTGATCCGCGGCGTCCTTGCCGAGCGCGGCCGAGCCTCGACGGTCCGGACCAGCGGCGTCGCCCTGGTCGGCGACCATCCGGCCATGCACGTCGTGCTCGAACGCATCGACCAGGTCGCAGACTCGAGCGCCAGCGTGCTCATCCGCGGCGAGGAAGGCACGGGAAAAGAAGTCGTCGCGCGACTGATTCACGCGTGCGGCGCCCGCAGCGCAAACCCCTTCGTCACGCTTCGGCTCACCGCCGACGAACAGGACCATGGCCCGTCGGGTCGCCAGTTCGGACCGGCCCCCGCCAACGACGGCCCAAGCACCACGTCGAACCGACTGCACGAGGCCGAGCACGCAACCCTCTTCATCGATGAAATCGCAAATCTTCCGCGTGACTTTCAGGTTTCGCTTTTGCGTCTGGTGCGCGATCCAGACCTTCGCACTCAGGCCGACGTGCGCATCATCGCCGCGACGACGCGAAACCTGGAGACGGCGGTTCGCGAAGGTACCTTCATTGAGGATCTCTACTATCGCCTCAACATCATCCCCATCGAGATGCCGCCGCTACGCGAGCGAGTCGAGGACATTCCGGTCTTGGTCGAGCATTTCCGTCGCACGATCAACGCCCTTCTCGGCACCACCACGCCACCCTTTCCACCCGACGTGCTGGTGCGCCTGAGCGAATGCCCGTGGCCCGGCAACGTGCGCCAGCTCAAGAGCGTGGTCGACCGCTTGGTCCTCTCCGCCAAGGACCGCGGGGTCGCCGTTTCGGATTTGCCGGCAAGCCTGCGCACCGACGTGAAATCCCTGGGCAAAGACATCGTCGATCTGCCGCCGCACGGAGTGGACTTGCGTCTGCTTCTAACTCAGCTCGAGAATCGACTCATCGGTCAGGCGCTCGAGCGCACACGCGGGAACAAGAATCGCGCCGCCGAGCTGCTCGGCATGAATAGGACCACCTTGGTTGAGAAGCTTCGCCGTCGCACGGTGGCCTGATCTTGACGTGCGCTTCCCCTCAACGAAGCAACCTGTCTCCAAAGCCAAACGGCACCGTTGTGTCTAAATCACTTGTCCGGGAGATCGTCAGCGCCATAACGTTTTGACAGATAGTCGTCACCCGGTTGACGGTTCTGCCGGCTACTAAATGTCATTTGGCTGACGATTGGGCCGCGACCGAAAAGCAAGTGCCAGGAAGATGGCCCACTTAGCGCCGTCCCAACCCTGGCACAAGAGGTGCACCCCGCTCCCGCATGCGAAAAGTGAAGCGGAAGATGCCGGCCGTGAAACAGCGTAAGCGCACAAACCACAAGGCGACGAAAAAGAGTACACACAAGCTGTCGCCGAAGGCGCTCGCGGCCAGACGAAAGGCATACGCGGCGAAATTCTTCCCCTACATCGAGAAGGTCGCCCGCCGACTCGCACGCCGACTTCCCGCGCACGTCGAAATCGACGACTTGGTCTCAGCCGGTGTCATCGGATTGATGGAGGCTGCCGAGCGTTTCGACCCCAAGCGCGTGGACCGCTTCGAAGCTTTCGCCGAGTTTCGCATTCGCGGTGCCATGCTGGACGACCTGCGCGCGCGCGACACACTTTCGCGCGACATGCGCCGCCTGTCGAACGAGCTGCGCGAAGCGACCCGCAAGCTGGAAAGCGAGCTGGGCCGCTCGCCGGATCAGTCCGAGCTCGCCGAGACCCTGGGCCTCAAAGTGGATGAGCTCTACCATCGCCAGCAGAAGCTTTCCGGCTCGTCCGTGGTGGGCATCGACGACGCCGGTCCCGATTTTCTCGAACGCACCACCGACTCGAACTCGCCCGATCCGTTCGAGCTTACCGCCCATCGCGAAGCGCTCGCCCGCTTGGTCTCCGGTATCGACGATCTGCCCGAGAAAATGCAGCAGGTTCTTTCCCTCTACTACTGCGAGAATATGAACCTCAAAGAAATAGGCCAAATCCTCGGAGTGACCGAGTCCCGCGTTTGCCAAATCCACGGAGAAGCCACGCGCCGCCTGCGCGAGTCTCTGTCGGATATCGAAGACGCCGTCGCCGCCTAGACAAGCCCCGATCTGATGTACCTCGGCGAAAAGGTTCGGCTTTTTTGAAAGTCAATTTTTTGCCTACCTGGCGCTAAAGATCTCGTGCACCGGTGCCGATGTGGTCGTGTATGGCACCATCGGAACAGACTCAGGTACGAAAGCAGCCCGCCAAAGCGCCTCTTGGCGCGAACGTGCGAGCCGTCGCCCGCCAGACCCGCGTCGAGGAGCTGCGACAAGCTGTCGCCAACGGCAGCTACAAAGTCAGCCCGCAACGCCTGGCGCTGAAGATCCTGGTCAAAGCCCTGCAAGAGCGGCGCTAGACCAGCAGACACTCGCGGTCTGACGAACGCGGCCGTAGGGAGCGGCTGCGCCAGAAGGACCGTTCTTCGCCTCACAATCAAAACGGCAGTGATAGCTGCCGAGCTCGCGAGCGCACCTTCGGAGAGTCGTCCATACACGTTCGACCGCCGAGGGAGCGCGAGACAGTGCGCTCGCGCTCAACCAAGGTCGACCAGATCGCCGTCGCACTCGCCGGCAGCGGCCGACCTGACGCAGCGGCGTCGGAAATCCGACATTGCTCGTCCAGCCGCCGCAACGCCGACAGCTCGTCGCTGCGGTCGAGCTTCGCCTGCGCAACCGCGTGACGAAGCACGCGCAGAGTCTCGTCGTAGACCTTGAGCGGTACGGGAAACGGATGGCCGTCCTTTCCGCCGTGCGCGAACGCAAAGCGCGCCGGATCCGAGAAGCGGCTGGCGGCACCGTGGACGACTTCTGCGACGAGCGCCAGCGCAAGCAGCGTCCGCTGGCCTATGTTCGGCGTGAGAAGAAGCTCGGGAAAGCTCGTCGGCCCGAGCCGAGCCGCGACCTGCAAAGCAGCGCCAAGGCGGCGGAGATCGAGATTCTCGGCGCGCACGTCGTGGTGGCTCGGCATGACCAGCACGCGCTCGACATCGGCCACGACCCGTGCGGGATCCGAGCCGACCAGTGCGACGGTTTGCTCCCGGGCGGCGACCGCTCCGTGATCGGTGAAGTTGACGATCGGCAGCGCCTGCGGTTCGCCTTCGATCGCAGCATGCGGCTGGTCGACGAAGGAGCCGGCGCGATCCCACAGCCAGTGATAGCGCCGCGCCTGCCGTCGCTCGGGATTCATTCCCTGCTGCACGACGACCCACTTGCCGTCGTCGGTGACGATGAACCCATGCAAGTACAAATCGAAGCCGTCCTGCACCGCCGCGCTGTCTACTTTGGCGACCAGGCGGCTCGTTCGCACGAGCCCGGGCGCGTCGATGGAGAGCCTTTCGCCTAGCTTGGTCAGCTCGTCCGGCGTGCGTCGCGAATGACGACCGCGGCCGCCGCAAACGTGGATGCCAAGCTCGTACTCGACGGGAGCGAGCCCCCGTTTGAGCGCACCAAGCACGCTGGTCGTGATCCCCGAGCTGTGCCAGTCCATGCCCATCACGCAGCCAAGCGCCTGGAACCAGAATGGATCGGCCAGGCGGCGCAACACTTCCTCGCGGCCGTACTCGATCACCAGCGCCTCGACGATCACACGCCCAAGCTTGGCCATGCGCGAGGCCAGCCACATGGGAACGCGCCCGCCGTGCAACGGCAGATCAGCCGTGCCCGATCGCATGGATTGGGCTACTCGCCGGAGAAGCGCACGTACGTATGCTCTTCGCCGACGGTCGCGGTGACCACTTTGAGAATCGCCTCACAATGGGACTTCACCTCGAGCTTGGTGGACGCCCGCATCCGCTTTTCCAGCTCTTTGATGACTAGTGGAATTTGAATTTGGTTGAACAGGGTATCGCCAAACGGATCGACGAAACGCAGGCAGGGCGAGCTGCCATCCTCGCGGTCGGGAAGCAGCTTCTCCGTCAGGTTGCGATCGTCGAGAACTTCGTCCTGGACTTCGCCCGATTCGGTCTCCACGCGCACGTCGATTCCCATGGTTCCTCTCGGCCTCTTTCGATAAGTGCCCTCCACTATACGTACGTTCAGCCAAGCCCGCAAGAAAGGATTCGCCAAGCGAGGGTACAGGCGACTGTGAGAAAAACCGTGATTTCTGCGCCACAGAAAGGCGATCGATCTCGATCGCGACAAGCAGAAAAGCCGCGAAACTCGTGACTCCACGGCGGCTGCCGTTGCGGCACAAAAGCTGCTACCGTCAGGCGGCATGCGCTCGTCCGCCGCTTTTCATCCAAGCACCTTCGTCTCGAAGCGTAGGCCTGTGCCGGCGCTGGTCGCCTTCGCCGCATTCCTTTCCTACGCATGCGGCGGTTGCCTGTCGAACGAGTACGTCATTCCGCAAAAAGAGCTCGCACGACTTGCCCAACTTCCACCCGAGCAGCGCGGGCAGCGAGTGCAAGTTGTCGAGGAGATCGGCGACCGGCGCAGCGCCGCCATCGACACGACACAACCACCGCCGCCCGCCCCGCAAGATTATCCGCAAGGCGGCCCACCGCCGGAAGGATACGTCGAAAGTGAAGGCGGACCGCAGGTCGGAGTCGGCGTGGGAGTCATGATCGTACCCGGACCGGTGTTTCCTGCCGGCCGAGGCCCGGGCTTTGCCGGCGGCCCGGCTCCGGGTCCCCGTGGACTGTCGGGACCGCGGGCTCCGGTTACCGGCGGTCGAGCCGCGCCGAATGCTCGTCCCGCGAAGAGCACGGGGAGCGGCGGTGGCGGCAAGAACGACCTTGCGGCGTTTCTGATCGTCGTCGCGCTGCTGGCCACCGTCGGAATGGTCGCCACCGAAGGCGCCCGCTACGACGGCACCGTGGCCCTTTATCCCTGGCAGCCGATTCACCTGAAAGATGCGAGCGGGCAGGAGCGCGAGCTACCGCTGGCGCAAATCACACCGGCCGACGCGGCGACCGCGTCGAAGGCGGTGGTCATGGACGATGAAGGCTGGGGCCTGATGCGCCTCGGGCGGCGCCCGCTCGACCGCAAGGGGTTCGCGTTCAAAATGGATCTCGGAATGATGCATTCGTCCTGCACGTCGTGCCTGTCTGCCGACGGCTTCGGCGCCGACGTGCAGCTCGGCTACTTCCCCCACTCCATGGTGGGCGTGCTGGGCTCGTGGGCCTTTTCGGGCGGCTCGGACTCTGCCAGCAAGTCATATTACCGCCACAATCTAGCGATCGAAGTCCAGGCTTTCCCCATCGCCTTGTATCGCCTGCACCTCGGCGGCTTCGGCCACGCCGGCGTGCAGTACGCCGACGACGCCCGCCCCCGCACGCAACGGCGCCGCGTTCGGCGGCGGACTCCTGCTCGAGATCGACCTGACCTCGCGCCTAGCGCTCAGCCTGCGCGGCGACTACACGTCCGCCCACGTGTCGCCGACCGGCGGCTGGGCCGGCACAGAAATGTTCACCGCAGGCGTGTCGATTTACTAGACGCGCCCAACCGGGTAGAGACTTTCGCTTCGGGCTGCTAGATTCCGCTCGTGCCTTGGCGAACGTCGCCAGAGCTGAGCCGTGTCGAGATTTCCAACCCTTCCGACGGCGGCTTCTGGTTCTGGCTTTTCAAATTCTACGCATTTGCGGCCCTGTGCCTCGTCGGCCTGGCCTTCCTGGGCGGCATCGGCCTTTACGCCCACTTCGCAAGCACCTTGCCGCGCCTGCCCGACTTCGACCGTTATCGACTCGAAGCCGCGGAATCGACGCGCCTCCGCGCCTGGGATGGCACCGAATTGGCCGAGCTGGCCAGTGAGCGGCGAGAAATCCTGCCGCTCGAGGCATTCCCCAAGAAACTGCTCCAGTCCTTCGTTGCGATTGAAGATCGCCGCTTCTACGAGCACGGCGGCCTCGACTACCGGGGCATGCTGCGCGCCTTCGTCGCCAATCTGCGGGCCGGGCACGTCGTGCAGGGCGGCTCGACCATCACGCAGCAGGTGGCGCGTTCCTTCTTGCGCACCTCCGAGCAGACCATCCAGCGCAAGATCCGCGAAGCCATCCTCGCCCGACGGTTGGAGACGCGCTACCAGAAGGACCAGATTCTCGCGCTCTACCTCAACCAGATTTTCCTCGGACATCAAGCCTACGGCGTGGCGGCCGCGGCCCGCCGCTACTTCGACAAGCAAGTGAGCGAGCTGGACCTGGCCGAAATGGCTACCATCGCCGGCATCGCGCAGGCGCCCAGCCGCTATTCGCCCATCCTCGCGCCGGATCTCACGCGTGCCCGCCGCGACCAGGTTCTTTCCGCCATGGCCGTGGCCGGCGTCATCGACGAGGCAACCGCGAACAACTTGCGCGCGCGGCCCCTTACCGTGCGCCAGCCGCCGGATTTCTTCCGCGAACGCTCGCCCTACTTCGCCGAGCACGTGCGCCGGGACATCGCCAAGCGTTTTGGCGAAAAGACCCTCTGGGAAGGCGGCCTGGAAATCGACACGACGCTGGTGCCGTGGATCGACGAGTCGGCCCAGGAAAATGTGGACTTCTCACTGCGCAAGCTCGACAAGCGACAAGGCTGGCGCGGCCCGGTCGCGCATTTGACGGGCGCGGCCGCGAGCGAATTCCGCCAGCGCGCGCAGGCCCGCTACGGGGCCACGCCGCCCGCCGAAGGGCGGCTTTACCTCGGTCTCGTCGAAAATGCGAACGGCGAAAAAGTCCAGGTGCGCGTCGGCGAAAGAATCTACCCCATGCCGTCGTCGGGGATGGAATGGGCCTCGCCGTACAGCACGGTCGACTCGACCAACGGGCGCACGTTGACCTCCACCAAGGGCGTGCTCCATCCCGGCGACGTCGTGTGGGTCACGCCGATGCACCGCTCGCGACTGCGGCGCTTTTCCGACTGGACCTACGACAACGCGGGCGAAGTGCAGTGGCTGCCAGCCTACGCCGATCGCAAGGCGCCAACCGGCCCGGTAGCGTTGCGCCTGGAGCAGACGCCGAAAGTTCAAGGCTCGCTGTTCTCGTACGACCACCAGACGGGCTACGTCACGGCGATGGTGGGCGGGCTCGACTTCGATCGCTCGGAGTTCAATCGCGTGGTGCAGGCGTGTCGGCAGCCGGGCTCGACGTACAAACCGATTTACTATTCGTTGGCGCTCGACCGCGGCTATGGCTACGCCTCGCTACTGAACGATACGCCGCGGGCGGAAGTGGATCCCATCACCGGCGAAGTTTGGGTGCCAAAGAACTTGAACAACACCGTCGAGTACCAGGTCAATCTCGAATACGCGCTGGTGTGGTCGAAGAACGTGCCGTCGGTGCAGCTGTTCAAGCTGGTGGGCGGCAAGGACGTCGAGGCGTGGGCGCGCCGGCTCGGCATTACAACGCCGATTATCCCTGACCAGGCGCTGGCGCTGGGCGCGTCGTGCACGCGCATCGACGAGCTGACCCGAGCGTTCTCGGCCTTCGCACGCAACGGCTCGCTGTCGGAGCCAGTTTACGTGCGCCGGGTGCGCGACCGCGCCGGCAATCTCCTGGAGGACAACACCGTGGTGTCGGATCCCATGAGCTCGCCCAGCGAACGGCTCGACCGGATGGTGGCGCTAGCCGACAAACGCGTGAAGGATGTGATTCCGCCGCGCACGGCGTGGCTGACCTCGCAGCTTCTGCGTCACGTTGTCACCAAGGGCCATGCGCCGGCGCTACGCAGCTCGGGCCTCCTCGTGGGCGGCAAAACCGGCACTTCCAGCGCCACCATGGACACCTGGTTTGTCGGCTACACCTCGCGCTCTATGATCACCGCGTGGATCGGCGATGATCGCCGCGAGCGTCCGCTCGGCTTCAAAGATGCAGCGTTCATGCTGAGCGTTCCGATGACCGCGCGCTATCTTTATGAGGTGACCGCCGCTCAGCAGTTGAAGGATATCCCGTGGGAGCGCCCGCCTGGCGTCAAGGCCAACGACACGGGCGGCACCTTGCGAACCACGATGGAAGAAGTGAAGGCGGACACAGTAGAGCCCAAGAAAAAGAAGGGCTAGCGTAGATTTCCGTCCGTGCCTTGCTAAACACTACTGATTCAAATTCTCCCGTCGCCGTCGCTGCTGCGGCCCTCGCCCGCCGCCTCACTCCTCGGTTAAATACGTCAAGTATTCGCCCTCGTCGTTCGTTGCGGTCGAGGCCCTCGCGACGCGCCGGCTCGGTCCGAATTTGAATCAGTAGTGTTAAGCTCGGCTCCAGCCGAAAGGACCATCTCATGTCACAGAAGAGCAAAGTCGCCATCGTTCGCACCCGTCCCGAGACGGTGCTTGAGGATTACCACCGCCTGATGAACCTGGCGGGCTACCAGGACGTCATCGCCAAGGACGCGGATACCGGCCTCAAGGTGAACATCTCGTGGCACTTCTTCTTTCCGTCGTCATCCACGACGCCGTGGCAGCTGGAAGGCGTCGTGCGCGCCATGCTCCGCGACGGGTACACGAAAGACCTGATTCATGCTTGCCACAACCGAACGGTGGTCATCGACGCGCACCTCGGCGAGCGAGAGAACAAGCAGATCGACGTCGTGAACGCGCACGGCCTGCGCAACGTGCACCTTTACGAGGGCGAAGAGTGGATTAGCATCCACGACGCCGTCGGAGATTTGACCAAGAAGTTCCTCTGCCTCAACGAGGTCTTCCCCAAGGGCTTCGCCATTCCCAAGCGCTTCATCGGCGAAAACATCATCCACTTGCCCACCATCAAGACGCACATCTTCACCACCACCACGGGTGCGATGAAGAACGCCTTCGGCGGCTTGCTCAACGAGCACCGCCACTGGACGCACCCGGTGATCCACGAAACGCTCGTCGATTTGCTGATGATCCAAAAGAAGATCCACCGCGGTGTCTTCGCGGTCATGGACGGCACCTTTGCCGGCGACGGACCGGGTCCGCGCTGCATGGTTCCGCACGTCAAGAACGTCCTGCTGGCGTCGAGCGATCAGGTAGCCATCGACGCGCTGGCAGCCAAGCTGATGGGTTTCGATCCGCTCAAAGACTGCAAGTTCATCCGACTGGCTCACGACCTCGGCCTCGGCTGCGGCGACGTGCGCGACATCGAGGTGGTCGGCGACCTGGATGCGGCCAAGGAGAACTGGAACTTCGACGGCCCCTTCAAGCAGATGACCTTCGCGTCTCGCAACCAGCACCGCATTTACTGGGGACCGCTCAAGAAGCCCGTGGAGTGGTCGCTCAAGACGTGGCTTGCGCCGTGGGCCTACGTGGCCTCGGTCGCCTACCACGACATGTTCTGGTACCCGCGCTACGCGGAAACCAAGATGCGGCCGGTGCTCGAAAGCGACTGGGGCCGATTGTTCGCCAACTGGGGCACGGTGCAGCCGGATGCTCAGGGCAAGGGCTACCCCGACGTGGGAGCCGCGTGCCCCGAGCTGACCCGCAAAGGCATCGCCCACTTCAAAGAGGCCGCGCGCCTCATCGGCATGGCCGTCAGGGAATCGCCCGAGCTGCAGCTAAAGAAGCGCGCCGGGACGGCGTATTTCACCAATCACGGGTAGGGCACCTCCTAAAGCCCTCGGGCAAATGCATCGGGATTGACGATGGAACACATCGCCTGTATCCCGAAGGCATGACGGTTTCGCCCAAGCACGCAGCGCAACGATTTGCCGAGCTTTTCGGCCAGGTCTTTCTGCGTTTTCACCGTCGCGGCCCGAAGCGTTCGCTGTGGACACCGCAGGGCTGGGCGGTGTTGCAGCACTTCGAAATTGCCGGTCCCCTCACGGTTGGCGAAGCAGCCAGACACATGGATCGAGCTCAGTCGGTCATGAGCGAGATTATCGATGGGCTGGAACGCAAGCGTCTGCTGGCGCGCATGCGCGATGCACGTGATCGCCGCCGGACCCTGGTGTGGATTACCGACGAAGGTCGCGCTGCCATGGCCCAAGAACGCGAAGTCCTCTGCGGCGAGATGCTCGAGAGCGCATTGGCGGGCCTTAGCGAAACCATGCGCACCAATCTCCTGCAGTCGATCGAAGCGCTGGTCACAGTCAGCGCGAAGTTGAAACGTCAACCACGGAGGATCCCATGAGCCATACGCAATGCCAAAGCTGCGCCATGCCCATCGAGAGCGGCATCTATTGCCACTACTGCGCCGACGAAAAAGGACAACTGCAACCGTTCGGAGAACGCCTCGCGCGGATGGTGCAATGGACGTTGCGCGAAAAGCCCGGCCTTTCCCAGGCCGAAGCAGAGAAGCAAACCCTTGCCTATATGGCGAAGATGCCAGCTTGGCACGATCATCCCGAATTGAAGGCCGCGCTGGGAAAGTAGCGTTCGGACCAGAGATGGTGTCGCGCATCGCCTTCTGGCGCACCACTACAAGACGCCAGAAGACGAGCGTACGTCCGCGGCGCGTGCCATGCTTTGTCGCAACTCGCTTAGTCCGATTGGAATTTACAAAAAGCGGGTTGTGATCATTCATTGGCTGCCGAAATGAGAAGAGTCGTCACACTGAGCAAGGCAATCGGGCTCATGGTCCCGCTCGCCGTGGGTCTATGCGGGCTCGGCTGCGTGAACTTGGACAAGCCTGGGGATGTCGCCGCCTGCGCCTCCACCAACACGTGCTTCAACGGAGACAAGAACGACGCCGCCGTCCCCCAAGAGAACGACGCGAGCGATTCGAGCAGCACCCGGGACAGCAGCTCGACCGTGAGCGACGCTAGAATCGCGGACGATACAGGACCTGCCGACGATGCCACCTCGGCAGATCGCGCAGACGTCGGCAGTACGAATGGCACTGAAGTCGGCGCAGACACTGCCACCAGTCCTCCGGATGGTGGCGCGCCGGATAGCCGCAGCGGAGATGACACCGCGCCGGATGTGGCGCCTTCCGCAGATACGCTCGTCGCCGACGCACCCAAAGACGATCTCGGAGCGGACACGGCAGACGCCGCCGTCGCCGACACGCGTTCTCCGCCCATCGACACCGGCCCGAGCAACGTCGTGACCTTCAACTTGGGCAAAGGCGTCGGCGCGATGACAGGCTACGGATGGGCCGCGCTGGGCCCGGCGGACACTCTCACTTCGCCGACGTGTGGTGCTGGCACGCCCATCACGTCGACTGACCCGTGCCTATCGGAGACGAATTGGGGAAACACCTACCCGGGCTACCCGAATGCCCTGTGTGCGTCGGGTACGATTCCCTCCACCAACCCATCCGTCAACTGGGGAATCCAGGTGGGTGTGAACGCCAACGATCCCGACGCCTCCGGCATCGACCAAGCCTTCAAGACCGTCGCGGTCAGTGCTTCGGGAGTGCCGACAGGCGATGTGCGGATCGAGCTCCATCGCAGCGGCGACGCGGATGCCACGACCTACTGCGCCCACTGGACGAACTCCGCCACGGCCGTTCAGCTGACATCGTTCAATACGAATTGCTGGGATACCACCGGCCAGACGGGGACGAAACTGACGGCAGCCGACGTGCCCACTATCGACAAGGTTGGCCTCCAGGTCTCGCCGGGATCGACGACGATTACCCTGACCAACCTATGCGTGCACAGCATCACCTTCGGCAACTGACTGGCATGCCCAGCACCAGCCAGCGGGTGAGCAGATTCACGGAGTCGGTCATTCGAGGCATGACCCGCCTCGCGAACAAGCACGGCGCCATCAACCTTGCCCAGGGCTTTCCCGATTTCGATCCGCCCGAAGCGCTCAAACGCGCCGCTGAACGCGCCGCCCGCGAGGGGCCGCACCAGTACGCCGTGACGTGGGGTGCGCCCGGCTTTCGCGCGGCGCTGGCCCGCAAGCAGTCGCGGCTGATGGGCTTACCTATCGATCCCGACGAGAACATCGTCGTCACCTGCGGCAGCACTGAGGCCATGATGGCCGCCATGATGACCGCCTGCAATCCCGGCGATCAGGTCGTGATCTTTTCGCCGCTTTACGAAAACTACGTGGCCGACACGATCCTTTCCGGCGCCGAGCCCATCTACGTTCCGCTGCGCCCACCGTCGTTCCGCTTCGACCCCGACGAATTGCGCCGCGCCTTCGCGCAAAAGCCCAAGGCGATGATCCTGTGCAATCCCTCCAATCCGTCGGGCCGCGTGTTCACGCGTGGGGAATTGGAATTGATCGCCGAGCTGGCCGAAGCCGCCGACACCTTCGTCATCACCGACGAGGTTTACGAGCACATTGTGTATCCGCCGCACGAGCACGTCTACTTCGCGTCGCTGCCGGGCATGGCGAAGCGAACCATCTCGTGCGGGTCGCTGTCGAAGACCTATTCGATTACCGGCTGGCGCCTCGGCTACATCATCGCCGCACCCGAAATCATCGCCGGCGCGCGCAAGGTACACGACTTTCTCACCGTCGGAGCCGCCGCTCCCTTGCAAGAAGCAGCCATCGCCGGCCTGGAGCTGCCCGACAGTTACTACGCCGAGCTTCGCGAAGGTTACCGCCAAAAACGCGAGCTGTTCCTAGGATACCTTCGTCGTGCCGACTTGAACTTCTGCGAGCCCGAAGGCGCCTACTACGTGATGGTCGACATTTCCGAGTTCGGATTCCCAAGCGATATCGACTTCTGCACCTGGCTTGTCACCGGTCCCGGCATCGCCGCGGTTCCCGGATCGAGCTTCTTCCGCGAGCCAGAAAATCGCTACATGCGTCTGCATTTCGCCAAGCGTGAGGAAACCCTCATCGCCGCCGGCGAGCGCTTGCTCGATCTGCGCAAGCAGGCTGCCACGCGAAACTACGAAGCGATTATCGCCTCAAGCTCGGCCCAGCGACTGTAGAGCACATCCACTTCGGCGCGCGCACGCTCGATTTGTCCTGCCAGCTCGACTAACCGCTGGGCGTTGCTAGCCACTTCGGGCGACGACTGCTCGGCTTCCAGCGCCGCCACTTTCGCCTCGGCCGCGGCGATGCGCGCTTCCATGGTGTCGAAGTCGCGCTGATCCTTGTAGCTGAGCTTCTTTTTCGCAGCCGCCGTGCTGGTCCGCGCTGCCGCCGGTCGATCGCGCCCGCTCAGCGCCGCCAGTTTTTCCTGCTCGGCCGCGTAGAAGGCCTCCCACTGCGACAGCCCGACCAAGTGCTCCACATCGCCGCCCAGCATTTCCGAAAACGCCAGCAGAGAAGTGGTCGTGCGATCCAGGAAATAGCGGTCGTGGCTGACCAGCAGGACCGCGCCGTCGAAGCCCTTGAGCGTGTCTTCCAGCACGTCGAGCGTTGCCAAGTCGAGATCGTTGGTCGGCTCGTCGAGAATCAGCAGATTCGCCGGGCGCAACATGAGGCGCGCCAGGGCCAGTCGGCTCTGCTCGCCGCCCGACAATTGTCCCACCGTCAGCTTGCCCTGCTCAGGTCGGAAGAGAAAGCGCGCCAAATAGCCGTTCACGTGCACCCAGGTCCCGCGAAACTGCACGTTATCGCCGCCCGGACACAAGGTATCGATGACCGTCGTCGCTGGATTCAGGCTCTCGCGCTGCTGCTCGAAGTAGGCGACCTGCAGATTGTCGGCGCGAAGAACCTCGCCGGCATCGGGCGCCTCCTGCCCCACAAGCACACGCAGCAGCGTGGATTTCCCGCAGCCGTTCTTGCCGATGAGCCCGACGCGGCTGCCGGGGCCCAGGAACAAGTTGATGTCGTGGAAGATGCGCGTTCCGTCGTAGCTCTTGGCGATACCCTTGGCCTCGACGAGGCGCTTGGGGTTCCGCCCCACGCTGACAAAGTCGATGGCCGCCGTACCCGATACATTGCGCGCCGACAAGTCGTCGACCTCGGACGCGAGCACGCCCGCTCGCTGGATGCGGGCCTGCTGCTTGGTCGAGCGCGCCTTGGCTCCCCGACGCAACCACTCCGTCTCGCGACGAAGCGTGTTTCGCAGGGTCGTCTCTCGCTGCTCTTGGGCGGCCATCGCCTCTTCCTTGCGCTCGAGAAAGGTCGCGTAGTCACCGTCGACGGAGAAGAGGCCGCCAGCGTTGCGCGGATCCAGCTCCAGGATGCGATTGGAAATGCGCTGAAGAAAGAGCCGGTCGTGCGTCACCGTCACCGTCGCAAAGGACGCCTGGGCCAAGAACTTCTCGAGCCACAGGATGCTCGGGACGTCGAGATGGTTGGTGGGCTCGTCGAGCAAGAGCAGCTCCGGCTCGCGCAGAAGCTCGCGCGCCAACGCCACGCGCTTGCGCCAGCCGCCCGAAAGTCGCTCGACGGGCACGTCGGCACCCGCCTGCTCGCTCGACAGATCCAGGCGGGCGATGAGCTCGTCGGCCCGCGCTCCTGCCTGCCAGTGCGAATCGCTATCCTGATCCGCCGCCGATTCGAGCACCGCCTCGCGCACGGTTTGCCCCGGCGAGAAACGCGGCACTTGCGCCAAGTGGCCCACGCGCAAGCCCCGGCGCAGCACCACCTCGCCCTGATCCGGAGAATCTTCCCCGGCGAGGATGCGCAGCAGGGTCGACTTGCCCGCGCCGTTCGGACCAATGAGCCCGACGCGCTCACCCTCGGACAACGTGAAACCCACGCCCCCGAAAAGAGGACGCGCCGAGAACGATTTTCCGAGATCCCGAGCGGTAACCAGAATGGCCATGAGCGCGGGGAGTATAGGGGCGGAAGGCGCCGCGCGCCGGGGTTTCTCCTACGGATCGACCTGGAACTGGACGGTTTCGACGAAATTGTAGTCGCGCATGTTGCGCGCCTTATCCTGCACGTTCAGCTCTTGCAGACCCCAGGTGCCGGGCGCCGAACCCACCGGCAGCACGACATCGATTTCGTATTCGCTCCACGCTGTCGGATCGCCATGGAAGAACTGAGTGTAGAAGTTCGGATGGTAGTGGTACTGCTGGTGCGACAGGCCTTGCGGATCGAGCAGCCGATACGACACGGCGCCGAGGCCTGATTTGTCGTCGCGGGCCTGATACTTGATGGTGACTGCGGTTTCGCCGTTGGGATGGTCTGGATTGGTCGGGTGGGCGGAAATCAAAATCCGGTGCAGGCCATTCGCAGCGTCATCGTTCAGCGACACGATTGGCGCTTCGGTGTCCGGATTGCTGGTGGTGATGGGCACAGTGACCAGGGGCTGGTCGGCGGGCGAGGTCGAGAAACCCTGCCGCCCAACGTTGGCCGCAGCGTCGGTCATGAACAGGAAAGGCACGTCGTAGGTCCCGGGCGCCATGTATTCGGTAATGACGAAGTCGACGGTGGCGGTGGAGCTGGCGGCGTCGTAGGTGCCATAGGACTCCATCGGATAGACATTCGTGGCGGCGGGGTTGGCCAGCTTCGCATACACCTGGGCCATGGGATTGAGCTCCACGGCCTTCCAGCGCACTCGGGCGCGCTGGATGTTGTGGCTGATGCCGTCCGCGATGATCACGTCGTCCGTGCGCTCGATCGTCAACGAGCCGGGCACGTAGGCCGGCGCGAGAACGTCCTCCTTGGGATTGTCGAGGTAGAGCTTCCAGCCGTAGTCGTGCACGCCTTCCATACGCTGGTTCCCGATGTTGTCGGTCACGACTATCTCGTCGGTGACCCAATAGCCAGACTTGGCGTATTTGCTGATGGTGAGCTGCCCGCGCAAGACGGCGCCGGTGGCGTCCACCGGGTAAAGGTACAGCTCTTGATAGGTGTTGATCGAGCTGAACATGCGCAGGTACGCATTCGATGCGCCGGCGAACACCCGATCGGCGGTCAGAAGCTCGATCTCGATGGTCGCCACCTTGTCGGCCTCGGGTGCGCCGTCGACGGTGATGTCGAGGCGCTGGATTTTTCCCGGATATTCGTAGTCCGGGTAAAGGTCGAGCACCTCGAAGGTCAGATCCTGCTGGATGCGCGAGATGTAGCGCGAGCCCTGCATGATTCGGTCGCGAATGAATTCGTACTTTTCGATGGCCCGCGACTGCAAGGCCGCGGGGTCGAGCACGAAATAGGCGATGGATTCGGCCATGTCTTCGTTGGGGTTCTTCTTGTGCGCATAGGCGCTGACGAATTCCGTGGTCTTGGTGGTGGACCAGCCATCGGGATCGGTGGAATCGGGATACCAACCGCCGAGCGTCGTCCAATCGTCGCGCAGTTGCTTCGAAAAGACGTAGCCCCACAGAAAGTGCGCCTTTTCGTGAAGAATCAGCCGGTGGGTGTCGTCTGGATTCGCCGTGAATGCGGAGTCCATGAATTCGATGTAGCTGCCGTTCGGGAAGAGATCGGGCAAGGCCCAGGCTACGGCCGGCACGCTCGGGTACATCGGATGCACCAAGCCGGCGCCGCGCCGGACGAGATACTTGAGCCCCACGATCGAGTGGAAGCCATCGGGCATCTCTTCGAACATGTCCATGATCTGCAGCAGCTCGTCGGGATGAAACGCCATGAATCGACCGGCGTCCTCGCGGGTCGTTGGCGCCGTGAGCGCGGTGTAATCCGGAACGACGGTCGTGCAGCCGAATCGCTCGGTCAGGATTTTCTCGACCGCCGTGATGTCGGAGCCGCCGTTGGTCGCGTAGCGGACCAGCGCGTGGTGCAGTCTTTTCGAGAAGAACCGCCCCCGTTGACCGTCGACCATCACCATACGGGGGGAGGCGTAGACGAAGGCGTCGGCGGAGATAGTCACCGTGGTTCCGTCGGCCGCGTAGGTCAACTCGATGTCGCCCGCGATATGTCGGTTCGTGAGAATCCACTTCGACGATTTCAGGGTTTGCTCACCAGCGTTCTTGCGCACGGGCTGCGGCACGCTGCGCATGGTCTCGAGCAGGCGGTAGGTGAACTCAGAGTTCCACGCCTGATCCTCGTCGCTGAGTACGACGGCGTACTGAGCGCTCAGGGTGTCGGCCGCCGCAAGCTCGGGAACGGCGACGGGCTGGTCCAAGAAGGTGACCTGCGGCGGCTGCACGACGTGCGCCGAGACTTCGTAGCCACCGCGACTGACGTCTTCCTGCCAGTGGTACTTGAATTGATTGGTCGGTAAAGGCGAAAGCGTGAAGTCCAGCGGAGCAGAGGCGGCCTCCGCGTCCACCGGCTCACCGCCCATCATTATCTTCATTTTCAGCATCTTCATTTTCAGCGCCGCCTGCGCCACGGCCACCTCACGGGCCGGGCCCGCGTCGTAACCCGGCGCTTGCACTTTGAGGAAGTAGGTGCCTTCGGGAACTTGAGCAAAGCGGAACGTCCCGCCGCCAGCGACCTTCTGGGAAGCCATGAAGCCGTCGTTGCCCAACATCACCGTCGCCATCACCCCGGCGGGAAGCCCCGTCAGCGTTCCCGTGACCACGCCAGGCTCGACCGCGGAGCCGGCGTCGGATGGAGCGGGCGATGCATCGGGCGACGATGGAAGCGCGGCGCCCGTGTCAACCGCGCCCGTGTCGACCGGAGGCTCGCTGCCCCAGGGCGATGCATCCGAGGTTCGGAGGGCGTCGGGGCTAGCATCGCCTCCGGCAACGGATTTCGCATCGTCGGAAACGATCCCAGCGGGTGTCTCGAGAGAACCCGTATCGAAGGAGCTGGTTCCCGACGGGCCACCGTCGAAATTCGCGGTTGGGATCGGGGCGGCGGCGTCTCCGCTTGGAACAAGCAGGGTGTCACCGGGTGTGTCCTCGAGGGAAGAGGCTACTGCGTCGGGAAGAGGCGCTGCCGGACCAAGGTCGAGCTGGGCGCTCGTGCCGGGTTGGCTAGCATCGTCTCGGAGTGGGTTGCTCAACGAAGTCGCGTCCACCCCGTCTGGGCCGGCAGTCCTGCCACCGTCGGATGCCGGCGATGAAGAATTCGTGCACGCCGCCACCGACAGGACCAAGAAAGCCAACGAGAGTCGAAGTGAAGCTCTTTCCATAGTTTACACCTCAATATAATTAGTATCATAGATTACTAATTATATGTAGATAAATACTCCTTCTCGGCTGCGGAGCCCGTTCACGGCACACCTGGGTGCGAGTCGCTTCTCGTCAGTCCGTTACGGACCGAAGGGGTCGACGGAATCGGAGCGCGCACTCTTGGGTGGCGCGAAGGGATCCACGAAGTCGCTGTCGCCGCGACCCGTCTTGGGGGACGGGTGCTTGCTCGGTCGACGACGGCTCTCGAACGGATCCGCGGTGGCGAGCGCTTCGCGTTCGGCCATTTTGGCCTTGCCGCCCCGGGCCACTGCTTTTGCGGTTGCTCCGTCGCGACCTGCAGACTTCGACGCCGTCGGCAGAGGAGCGGACGTCTCCACCGAGGGTACCGGCGTGACCGGCGTCGCGACCTGTGCGGCCGCTGGCACGGGGGCCGGCACGGTGACGGTCGGTCGAATCACCGTCGGTGCGGGCATGACCGTTGCCGACGTCACCGTTGGAGGCGCGGCTTTCGGGTGAGCCGGCGAGCGCAACGATAGCAGCCCCACGATGCCGACGGCGGCCAGCAGCGCAGCGGCGGCGTATCTCGATTTTACGATCCTCCGAAATGCGGTTTGCGTTTCGTCCTTGCCAGAGTGGCCTTCATCGGTACGAGCAGGGACAATACCCGGCGCTATCGTCGAAGTGCGGCGTTCGACCCGTGTGCGACGTCGCTCCATCCGAACGTCGCCTGTCGCTGTCGCATCTTCCACATCGGAGGACGGCGCGCTGGCCTCGCTGGCCAAGGCGGCGGCGAAATCGCGAATCGATGCGAACCGATCGGCCATGTCCTTCGACAGTGCCCGGCGCAGAACAGCTTCCACCGCGGCTGGCAAGTCAGGTGCTTGCTTGCGAAGAGGCTGCGGCTCGAGGTGGATGACTTGATAGAAAACGGCCGACATATCGTCGCTGGCGAAGGGCGGACGTCCGGCGAGCATTTCCCACACGATGCACGCGAGCGACCACTGGTCGGTGCGATGGTCGATTTCGTCGAGCATGCCGGTTGCCTGCTCGGGCGACATATAGTTGGGCGTGCCGATGATCGAGGACGCCTTCGTCAGCTGCGTGTTCGCGGCGCGCACCTTGGAGATGCCGAAGTCGAGGACCTTCGCGAAATCCGGCTCGCCGGGCAGCTCGACCAGAAAGACGTTGGCCGGCTTGAGGTCGCGATGGACGACGCCCTGATCGTGCGCGGCGGCCAAGGCCGAGGCCACCTGCTTGGCGATGTGCACGGCCGTCGCCAGCGGCAGCTTACCCACTTGCCGGATGCGATGGTCGAGGTCGGTGCCTTCGAGGTACTCCATCACCATGTAGGGCTGGCCGCCGGGAGCCGTGCCGAAGTCCACGACCGTCACAAGATGGGGATGTCGCAAGCGCGAGGTCGTCTCGGCCTCGCGGTGAAATCGGGTCAGGGCTTCGCGATTGGATGAAAGCTCGCGCGCCATCACCTTCACGGCCAGGCGCTGGTTGAGCCGCAACTGAACCGCTTCGTACACGGCGCTCATGCCGCCCTCGGCGATCAGCCGGGTGATTCGGTAGGCACCTTCGAGCGTCGTACCGATGAGATCCGAGGCCTCGGTCTCGATCTTCGTGTCCCCACCGCCGAATTCAAACGCTTGCGCCGCACCGTCGCTCATGATCGTTCACTGGTTTGCGGAGGCATTGTAACCCCGCCACGCCGACTGCCAAAAAACTGCGTCTCCGGCTGATGCCAGAGAACAGGCGGACCGACGCGTCTCAGCTGGCGCGTTTGCTGCGGCGACGATGCTCGGTCTTGCTGCTCGCTGCAGCCTCTCCTGTCGAGCTGGCGGCGCGCGCGGGCTTGCGCTCCATCGGCGCGGGCGCCTTGGCCTCCGCTTGCTGATCTTCAGCAACTCGGCTCGGCCGCTTGCCACCCAGGCTCGCTTTGAGCGCTTCCATCAGATCGATCACGCGGCCAGTCTCCGCAGGCTCGGGCGAAACCGCGATTTCCTTACCGGCGATCTTGCGATCGATATCGGCCTGAACGCGCTTGCGAACGTCGTCCTCGTACTCGTTCGGATTGAACGTCTCGGCGGCGATTTGGTCGACCAGCTGCTTGGCCAGCTCGACCTCGCGCTCGCGCACCTCCGCCTCGGGAATGGGCACCTCGGAAAACGGCCGCACCTCGTCGGCGTAGAGCAGCGTCTGCATGACGATGCCCACGCCTCCTTGAGCAGCATCGGACGCGCGCAGCATGACGATGTATTGCTTGCCGCGGGCCGCGTAACGAGCCACCGCCGCGCGATCGGTTTCCTGCATCACCGTCGCCAAAAGTCGATAGGCCTTCTCGCCGCCCTTGTCGGGCCCCAAGTAATAGGCCTTGTCGTAATAAACCGGATCCACACGCTCGCGAGGAATGAAGTGGGCGATGTCGATGGCCTGCGTGGCCTTCTCTTCCAGCGCCTTCAGCTCCTCGGGCGTGAAGGTCACGTATTGCTCCTTGGCGAACTCGTAGCCCTTGATCATCTGATCGCGAGGAACGATCTCGCTGTCCAAGGGGCAAACGTATTGCTGCTTGAGCCGCGTGCCACACTTGGCGTGCAGCAAGTGAAACGACACCCCGGCCGAAGCCTGTGTCGCCGAATAGAGCTTGACCGGAATGGAGACCAGTCCGAAGGAGATAGTTCCGGTAGATAGTGCGCGCGCCACGTGAAAAGTCTAAAGCGTGGCGGCGAAGCACGCCAGCGGAACGCGGCAAAGAAAATATCCTGACTCCAGTCCTCTTTTCGCAACCTTTCTACCGTGGAGCCATCTAAGCCGGCCTTCCGAGGGCAGCCATGAACGCGGCCGCGAGCTTGGGGCCAATGCCCGCTTCTTCGTGCTTGAAGTAGACGAACGCTTCCGACCACGTACCGGCGAGCGCCTCGACCTTTTTCGCCCACGCAGCCAGCGCTGCATCGTCATAATCCGTGCGGCGCAGGCGCAGATAGCCCCACGATGCCGTCGGTACCAGCGGCGTCGCCAGATCTTCGGCCTCGGCAATGCATAGGCCAGCGCCGTGCGAACGCAACGCCTCGTACACGGCATCATCGAACCACGACGCATGCCGGAATTCGAATGCCGCCCGCAGCGTCTTGGGAAGAAGCGCAAGAAAGTCCACGAGCCGCGGAAGATCTTTGCGCAAGAACGGCGGGAGCTGAAACAAAACCGGACCAAGCTTGTCGCCAAAAGCCGCCAGCGCGCGGACGAAGTAGTCGACGGCCTCCGCCGAGCCCACGAGTTTCTGCTTGTGCGTGATCTGCTGCGGAGCCTTGGGAGCAAATCGAAACGCCGCCGGCGTCGTCTGCGCCCAGGCAGCCAGCATGTCAGCCTTCGGCATGCGATAGAAGGTGTTGTTGATCTCCACCGTCCGCAAGCGTTCGGCGTAATAGGGCAGCATCTTCGCGGTCGGCATCTTTTCCGGATAGAAGCTGCCGCGCCATTCAGGGTAACTGAACCCGCTTGTTCCGACCCAGATGTCCACGTCATGCTTTCTGACATACAGAGGAAGCGAAGGCACGCTCCATGGCCCTAGAAGAGTACCAGCGAAAGCGCAATTTCGAGCTCACCGCCGAGCCTCCGGCCCGCGTCGGCGCGACGGCAACCGGCCAAAGCTTCGTCGTGCAAAAACACGCCGCGCGCCGCTTGCACTACGATTTTCGCTTGGAGCTGGACGGCGTGCTGAAGAGCTGGTCCGTGCCCAAAGGCCCGTGTTTCGATCCGGCAGCGAAACGTTTGGCCGTCGCCGTCGAAGACCACCCCATCGACTACGGCGATTTCGAGGGCATCATTCCGGCCGGACAGTACGGTGGCGGCACCGTTCTGCTTTGGGATCGCGGAACTTGGCAGCCCGTCGGCGATGCCAAGACGTCTTTGGCAAAAGGACACCTTAAGTTCGACCTGGTCGGCGAAAAACTGCGCGGACGATGGGCGCTGATTCGGATGAAGCCACGCCGGGGCGAGGACGACCGGAACTGGCTGCTGGTGAAAGACCGCGACGAGCACGCCCGCGCTGAACGGGAATGGAGCGTGACCGAGGCCCGTCCCGAGAGTGTGGCCAGCGGGCGCGCAATGGAAGCGATTGCTGCCGACGCCGATCGCGTTTGGCATTCGGATCGCGATCGTCCCGACGCCAGCAAGCTGACGGGAGTACGCAAGGCCGCCATGCCGGCCTGGGTTGCGATTACTCCGGCACGCACGACGATTGCCCGCAAGGTGCCGGACGGCGACCAGTGGCTGCACGAAATTGAAATTGTCGGCGAGCGTGTTCTCGTGCGCATCGACAATGGCCACGCCGAGCTGTGGAGCGCCGACCATCAACCGCGCACGCAAGCGCTGGAGCAGCTGTTGCCTGCGGCGCTCGCCTTGCCGGCGACTCACGCCAGTGTCGACGCCATCGCCACCACGCTCGATTCCGACGGACGCACGGCAAGAGGACGATCCGATCGGCAGGCCAACACGCTGTACGCGATCGACCTTCTCTACCTCGACGACTACGATTTGCGCAAAGTTCCGCTGATCGAACGCAAGACCCTGCTCGCCGAGTTGGTTTCGCAGGCCAGCCACAAGAGTCCCATCATGGCGCGAAAGCTCCGCTACGCCGATCACGTGCTCGGCCGCGGCTCCGAGACCTTCGAGCACGCCTGCAGCCTCGGCGTACCGGGCGTCGTCTCGAAAAAGATCAGCAGCACCTATCCGCCAGCGGCGAACGCGTGGCGCTTCGTTCGTTGTCCGAAAGACGCCGCGTCCGCCGTCACGCCAGCCATCAAACTGCAAGCGAACGGCCGCGGCGAGCTGCGCTTGACCGGCGTCAAGCTGACCCACCCCGAGCGCATGCTCTATCCCGACGTCGGCATCACCAAGCTGGCGCTCGCGCAATTCTACGAACGCGTATCCGAACGGATGCTTCCCTATTTGACGGATCGTCCGCTCACGCTCGTGCGCGCGCCGGAAGGCATGACGGGCCAGCGCTTCTTCGTACGCCATGCGGGCGACTGGGCGCCCGCCGAGCTGAGGAAATTCGATATCAAGAGCGGCACCGGCGCCGGCGTGTCCATGATCGTCGACGACGTGCGCGGACTCGTCGCCTTGGCGCAAATGAGTGTGCTCGAAATTCATACGTGGAACGCGCGCACGCGTGACTTGGAACGTCCCGATCAGGTCGTCTTCGATTTGGATCCGGGACCGAACGTGGCGTGGGACGAGGTCGTGGCGTGCGCCAAGCGCGTGCGCGACGTGCTGACAACGCTCGATTTGGAAAGCTTCGTGAAGACCACCGGCGGCAAAGGACTGCACGTCGTAGTTCCGCTGGTACCCGCGGCAACCTGGACCGATACTCTGGAATTCACGCGCCTGATTGCGCAGGGCTTGGCGCGTTTCGAGCCGGCGCGATTTTCCGCCGACCTGGCCAAAGCGGGTCGCGCCAGCAAGGTCTTCGTCGATTATCTGCGCAACCGCCGCGGCGCAACCGCGGTCAGTGCCTACTCGACCCGCGCACGCGCCAATGCGACGGTCTCCGTACCCCTTACGTGGGAAGCCCTGGGCGCGCAGACACATGGCGATTCTTTTCACGTGACCGACGTAGATCGTTGGTTCGCCAAGACGGATCCGTGGACAGACTTTGGAAAGACCCGACAGAAACTGACTGCGACCAAGATCAAAGCCGCCCAGTCTGCAGTCGAACACGGTGCACGCCGGGGCAAGTAGTGCCTTGTAGGTGTGAGCGCGCTCTCATCAGTTCGAAGCCGCGGTTTCGTCCGGCACTATGAATCCCGCGCGACCGGTCTTATGATGGCGCGTCCGTCACCTCTCTAGGAGCTTACCCATGCGAACAGAAAGTGCAGTGAAGTGGTTGTCGGTTGTCTCTCTCCTTGTCGTCGCGGCCAGCGCTGTCGCCTTCCAAGGATGCAAAGACTCCAACGGTAATGGCTTGGGCGGCGGCAGTGGGGGGATCCTCGGCGATGGCGGAAACGGCGGCACCCTCACCGACGAGGGTGGCACGAGTGGCACCAACACCGGCACTAGCACGAGCACCTCCACGGTGCCCCTGGGGGCGGGCGGCAAGGTAGGTGCGGGCGGCACGATCATCGTCGGAGCTGGTGGCAAAGCCGCGGGCGGCTCGGGCGGCACGGTGACGCTCGGCACGGCCTGCGGTGGTCCTGGCCAGGTCTGTTGCCCGGGCAACTCCTGCGCGAACAACGGCTGCTGTGCCTCGAACCTCTGTGTTGCCAACGGCGCCGGCTGCTTGCCGTTGCAGGGAACCTGCAGCAGCGGAAGCTGTAATTCCGGCGCGTGCGGCGGCCCCGGCAAGCCCTGCTGCAACACCAGCACCAGCACCAGCGTTTCGACCGGAACTGCCTGCACGGCGCCGGGAACGAAATGCTCGAGCGGCGTCTGCGCCTTGTGTGGCGCGAATGCCGGCGATGCTTGCTGCCTCACCCCTTCGACGAGCACCACCTCGGGCTCCTATGTTTGTTTGGGCGCGGGCTTGGTCTGCAACACCTCCTCGTATTCAGGCAGCTATGTCTGCTCGACCTGCGGTCAGGTCGGCGCCCCCTGCTGTCCCGGCAGCAAATGCGCCGGCAATGCGTGCTGCTACGGCGAAGTATGTGTTGGCGAAGCGCAAGTGTGTGGCACCACCAGCCTGTACGGCACCGGCGGAAGCGGCGGCGGCGTCTGCTCGGGCGGCAAGTGCCCACTTTGCGGCGGCTTGGGACAGCCCTGCTGTGGAACAACCACCTGCGGGACAGGCCTCGCTTGCAATAGCGGCGTCTGCTCATCGTGTGGCGACCCCGGCGAGCCCTGCTGCGCGGGAACCAACGGTACCGATCGTTGTGCGGCCGGCACCGTCTGTAGCACCACCGCATCGGGCACCGGCATTTGCGCCGCTTGCGGCGGTCCCGGCGAGCCCTGCTGCGACGGAAATACCTGCGCTGGCGGCGGCTGCTGCTTCAATGCGAAGTGTGTCTCCGACGGAACCGCGTGCACTCAGACCGGCTACACCGCGAACTACGGGACCTGCAAGTCAGGTCGCTGCACCTGCGGCAACTCAGGCGAGCCGTGCTGCCTGTCGAGCACTTTCCCGACCGGCACCGGCTGCGCGACCTACGACCTCGCCTGTGGCACGACCAGCACCGGCACCACCACCGTCTCGACCTGCCAAGCGTGCGGCAAGACCGGCGGCCCCTGCTGCAGCAACAGTAGTTGCACCGATGCCGGAGCCCAGTGCATTTACTCGAGCACGACGGGCAAGTACTCGTGCCAGGTCTGTGGCGGTATCAACCAGCCCTGCTGCTACAGCTCGACGAGCAGCACGACCACGTGCAAAGACGCAGGTACTGTCTGCGACAGCACCACGAGTCTGTGCAAGACCTGCGGAGCTGCGGGCGGTCCCTGTTGCGCCAACAGCACTTGCAAAGACGCGAACACCACCTGCAAGAATGCCATCTGCGCCGTGTGCGGTGCAGACGGCGGCCCGTGCTGCGGCGGCAACACATGCACCACCGGTTGCTGCGTAAGTCGCTACAGCTCGAGCTTCGCCCCGACGTGCGTTGGCGCAGCGAAGGTCTGCGATAGCTACGCCAGCTCCACGACGACGAGCCCGGTTTGCGACACTACGACGGTCGCCAGCGGAACGTGCACCAGCGGCACCACCACCTGCGGTGGCGTCGGCCAGCCGTGCTGCGTATCGACCTATTCCACGTCCTCCACCTACTACTACTGCGGCGGCGCCGGTACGCGCTGTCTCGCCACCTCGTCGGGCACCACGACTCAATACACGTGTGCCGCCTGTGGAGACAAAGGTCAGCGCTGCTGCATCGACAGCACAACCGCGTCCTCCTACGGCGTCCCGTGCAAGTCGACCTATAGCTGCGTCTCCACCTACAACAGCACCACGTACACGTACATGTACATGTGCACGGATCCGACGAGCACAGCGACGTCGACGGGCGTGGGGTTGTAGTTAGAGAATAGCGAAGAAGTGGCAAGGCCGGGCGGCCGAGCTGCCTGGCCTTTTTCTTTTCGTTGGCCCGATGGAAATTGCGTCTGCCTGCTACACCCAGTTTGCGCAGAGCAACTCGGCCTGCCGGAGAACGGTCTTCACTGCTTCTTCCTGCAAATCCGGCGGGTAGCCGAACTTGTTCAGGATGCGCTTCACGATGACCCTGATCTTGGCCCGTGCGCTTTCACGCAGAGTCCAGTCGATGGTCACGCTGGTGCGCACCCTGCTGATCAGCTCGGCGGCGATGACCTTCAGCTTGGCGTCGCCCATCGCTTGCACGGCGCTGTCGTTGGCGGCTAGGGCATCGTAGAAGGCGACCTCGTCGTCGTTCAGTCCCAGCTTCTCGCCGCGCTTGCCGGCGGCGTCCAACTCCTTCGCCAGCTTGATGAGCTCTTCGATGACCTCTTGGGTGGCGATGGCGCGATTGTGGTAGGCGTTGAGGGCCTTCTTCAGCTTTTCGGAGAAAAGCTCCGACTGCACGAGGTTGCGCTTCGAGCGGACCTTGATCTCGTCTTTGAGCAATTTCTCTAGCAGCTCGGCGGCGACGTTCTTGTGTTTGAGGCCGCGCACCTCGGCCAGGAATTGGTCGGACAGAATGCTGATGTCGGGCTTCTGCAAACCAGCCGCGGTGAAGACATCGATGACCTGACCCTCGGTCGTAATCGCCATGGAGACGAGCTGGCGGATGGCGGCGTCAATCTGCTCGGGCGACTTGCTGCTGGCGCCGCTTTTCTTGTTCAACGCCGACTGGAGGGCCTGGAAATACGAAACGTCGTCGCGAATCTCGGTTGCCTCATCGCTGGCGGCACACAGGGCAAAGGCGCGGGACAGCTCGGTCACTACTTGCACGAAGCGCTGCTTACCGTCTTCTTGCGAAAGAATGCGTTCCTGGCCGGCAGGGATCAGGGCCAGCTTCTCGACCGGCTTGCCGCTGATCCACTTCTGCCAATCCAGCCCATGCAACATGTCGCTGGCGACGCCGTGCTTTTCCAGCATGACGGCAATGGCCTGCTTCGGGTCGTGCGCGGCCTCGCCCTGGCCGCCGCTTTCGGTGTACGTAGCCAGTGCGTGCTTCAGCTGGTCGGCCAGTCCGAGGTAGTCGACCACCAGTCCGCCCGGCTTGTCTCGGAAGACGCGGTTCACGCGCGCGATGGCTTGCATCAGACCGTGTCCGCGCATGGGCTTGTCGGCGTACATCGTGTGCAGACAAGGGGCATCGAAACCGGTCAGCCACATGTCGCGCACGATGACGATGCGGAACGGATCCTTGCTGTCTTTGAAACGAACGGCCAGCTTCCGCCGCCGCTCTTTGTTGCGGATGTGCGGCTGCCATTCCGGCCCGTCGTCCGCACTGCCGGTCATGATCACCTTGACCACGCAGGCTTTGCCTTCGGCCTCGGCGTCGTCAGCTCCTGCCCAGTCCGGGCGCAGCTTGATCAGCGCATCGTACATGGCCACGCAGATGCGGCGGCTCATGCAGACGATCATCGCCTTGCCGTTCATCGCCTCTACGCGCTTCTCGAAGTGCGCCACCAAGTCTGCGGCGACAATCTGCAGGCGTTTCGGGTCGCCCACCAGCGCCTCTAGCGCGGCCCATTTGCTCTTCAGCTTTTCGCGATTCGACTGCTCTTCGCCCTCGGTGATTTCGTCGAACTCGTCGTCCAACTTCGGCAGCTGGGCGCTATTCAACGAGAGCTTGGCGATGCGACTCTCGTAGTAGATGGGCACCGTCGCCTTGTCGGCCACCGCGCGCTGGATGTCGTAGATGCTGATGTAGTCACCGAAGACCGCGCGGGTGTTGGCGTCGGTCTTCTCGATAGGCGTCCCGGTGAAACCGATAAATGAAGCCCCCGGCAAGGCATCGCGCATGTGGCGGGCCAGGCCGTCAATCAGGTCGTATTGGCTGCGGTGGGCCTCGTCGGCGATGACGATGATGTTCCGTCGGTCGCTCAACTGCGGCATCTTCTCGCCCTTGTCGGGCAGGAACTTCTGAATGGTGGTGAACACCACGCCGCCGCTCGCCACGGCCAGAAGCTCCCGCAGCCGCTCGCGGCTCGCCGCCTGCACAGGTGTCTGTCCAAGAATGTCGTGACAACGCTGGAATTGACCGAAGAGCTGGTCGTCCAGGTCGTTGCGATCGGTCAGCACCACCAGCGTCGGGTTCTGCATGGCCGGGTGTCGTACCACCCGCGCGGCGTAGAAGAGCATCGAGAAGCTCTTGCCGCTGCCTTGCGTGTGCCAGACCACGCCCGCGCGACGGTCGCCCGGCTTTCCGTCGTGCATCCGGCCCGCCCAGGACACGCCCAGATTGTCACTGAACCTGGGCTTGTCTTCCATGCCACTGGCGCGGATGGTCTCTTGCACCGCCATGTTCACCGCGTGGAACTGGTGATAGCCCGCGATGATCTTGTGCAGCTTTCCGTCGTCGCTCTCTTCGAAAACGATGAAGTGCTCCAGCAGATCCAGGAAGCGGCGTCGGTCGAACACCCCGCGCACCAGCACCTCGAGCTCCAGCGCCGTGCGGGGCGCATCGCCTTCGCCGTCGACGGTGCGCCAGACCTTGAACCATTCCTGGTTGGCCGTCAGCGAACCGATGCGCGCTTCCAGACCGTCGCTCACCACCAGCGCGGCGTTGTAGTGCAGCAGCGACGGAATCTCGGCCTTGTACGTGCGGAGCTGGTCATAAGCGGTCCAGATGGTCGCGTCCTCGTCGGCCGCGTTCTTCAGCTCGATCAGTCCCAGCGGCAGCCCATTCACGAACACCACGATGTCCGGCCGTCGGTTGTTCTGGCCCTCGATGACGGTGACCTGGTTCAGCGCCAGCCAGTCGTTCGCGCTCGCATCCTCGAAGTCGACCAAGCGCACGTGCCCGCCCGCGATGGTGCCGTCTGGCCTCGGGTATTCCACTTCCACGCCGTCGCGAAGCATCTTGTGAAACGCGCGGTTGGTCTGCACGAGCGACGGCGTTCCTACCCGCAGCACTCTTCGCAGCGCCTCTTCCTGGGCCTCGCCGGGAACGTCCGGGTTCAGCCGCTGGATGGCGTCGCGCAAGCGCCCCACCAGGACCACATCCGCAAAGGTCTCCCTCTCTGAGGCAGCTTCGCCGGGCGCCAGATCGGGACCGTGCGCGATTGCGTAGCCCAGTTCCCCGAACCAGGTCAGGGCGGCATCTTCGACGGTGGATTCGTTGAAGGTCATGGCGTCTTGGGTCCGACATCGGCAGCTATTTCCAAATTGGAAATAGCTGGAGCCTCGACGTGCGTCATCGGCTCAGGGGCTCTGGCGGCGGTAGATTCGTTGGCCATCGTGGTTTTGCGATTAAATAAGAAAGTCACATGATTTCAGTTGCTTCTACGCAGCCGACGACAAGAGATCGACCAAGGATTAAACAAGGAATCGGGCCAGGAACGGCAGATCCCACGGCCGGATACGTCTGACGCCGCGCCAACCGCCGTGTCGATTCCCCGCGAGGGGATGGGCACTTGACGCCCCCAGGTTCCAGCGCTATCAATGGAGACAGCTCATCCACCATGCGTGGAAGGAGTAACGAGGCCGCGCTCCACAAGAGGGCGGCCTTAGCTTTTCTGGGCATTCTTCCAGTCATTGTATTCCTTTTCGAGTCTCCTTCGCCGGTGCGTCTCGGAGACCGGATAGGCCGCCCAGGGAAGGACAAACTCGCCGCGGTCGTCCAGGATGACCACGTAGCTGAAGTCGCCCAGGGCGATAATCCAGCGCTCGGATTTTGCGTGGCCAGACCGTCTTCGCTCATTGGTCCAGACAAGCGCCCGCGACGGAGTGGCCTCGGATTCCACGATGATTGCCTTGGGCCAACCGATTCGCTCGATGCGCTCGCGAACCGGCGTGCGGTCAGCCTCGATGTCTCCCTCGGTGACGAAGTGCCAGAAGGTCGCGCTCTTGCCCTCAAGCTCGGGATGGCGCTTCAGCCCCATTCGCCTACCACGAAAAGTTGGGCGTGTTCGCTCGGTGCCGAAGTCGCGCCAGAAGACCGCATAGGCGCGGGTAATGGCCTCCTGGTAGTTATTCCAGTCGAACTCTACAAGGTCGGGCAGCCAATCGGGTGCACAGGCATCCTTCACGGACCCGTCTCCCGAGCGCGCCAGACGAAGATGTTGAACTTCCTTTCCGTCAGCAGTGTCGATCTGACCAGCCCATAGCGAGAGCGCTCCTGAACGCGACGAACGAGCCGGTCCTTCGCGGACTGGCCGAGTGGGCCGCGTCCCGCGTGTTGGACAGCACCGATGAGAAGGTCCGCCAGCTGAAGAAGCTCGACCTCGTGAGAGCGGACGGTCTGCAGGCGCTCGACAAGGCTCTGATCGAAATCATAGAGGCTGTTGCAGAGCACCTCGTGCAGCTTCCGTGTCTTCTCCGCGCTGCGAGTATCCTTGATGTCGAGGTAGATGCGAAAGCGATCACCGGGCGTGATGATCCCCTTCAGCATGCTGAAGTACATCTTGTAGTACCAGGTGTCGTGGTCCTGGCCGAAGTCATCGTGCTTCAGCTTGGACTTGTCCGGTACAACGAGAGCGCGAAAGCAGAGCGTTTCCTGGTTGAAAAAGAAATCCACCAGCGCGAGGTAAAAATCGAGCTTGGCTGGCGAGACCTTCGTCCACTTTACCTCCATTGCCGCGGACAACCCGTGCTGTTGCTTCAAGGCTCGCAGCTCGTCGGAAAGCGGGCGTACGCGGTCCAGCGGACACGAGATTGCCCCCAACACCATGTTGCACTGCCCGTCGTTTGGCAGGTGGCCACTCTCGTCGCAATAGACGTTGAACATGGTCATGCCGGGGTCTCCCCACTGTACGTCGAATGGTTGATCGATTCTGGTCCCGACGGCGGAATCTCACCGGAGAGCAGCTTTGGCAACAGGGCGTTTCTAGGCGTGCCGAAGGTATGGGATTCCTGAAATTGCGTCGCCTGGTAGATATTTACCCGGTAGCCGACCGCGATGATGGCGTCGAGGTTGTAGTAGCGCGTCTGGTAGGTTTTCCCGTCGGCGGCAGTTTGTGCAAAAAGTGCACATACTGATTCCTCGACCAGCTCTCGTTCCTTGAAAATGTTGCGCAGGTGCTTGGTGATGACCGAGCGATCTACCCCGAACAACTCGGCTATCGCCTTCTGGGCGAGCCAGACCGTCTCGTCCTTGAAGTACACGTCCACCTTCACTGCGCCGTCCGGCGCGGTGTAAAGGAGGAATTGGCTGGGGGCGGTCATGGTCTCATCTCGGCATCTCCATGGACGGGTTACCGCGCTCCGTGTTTCTTGCGGCGAGGTCTCACGCGTTCTTTGGGTTTGACCGGTCTTTTCTGTGTGCCGAGGCGAAGAACAGCATGGTCAAGCACTTCGAGGACCTGATTCATGGCGAATTCGAATTGCACGAAGTCCAGCCAGTGCTCACTTCCTGTTGGAGTACCCAGCTTCGCGTCCGCGTACCGAAACGCCGTGCCGCTCGGGTCAATTCTGTCCAGCTCAAGAATCCAGCCCTTTATGGCGGGGTCTATCGGACTCCCTGGGTGACGCTTTTCGACCAGGTCGATGCACCTCCTAAGCGAGTGCGTGTTCTCGGCTACCTCGCCGACAATCTTGAGGTACAGCTCCAACGTGTGCCGGTAGGCGAACAGCACTGGATAGGCAAGGTCCAGCGGCTCGCCGCTCTTGAGCGCAGCACGAAGAAGGTCGTTTGCGACGTGCCTATAGTTCCTTGCGAGCCCCAAGTACGTTGTCATGCCATGAGCACAGAGTGGTACCCCGTGTCGCCATGTCTCGTCGAGGTCATCCGGCAGCTCTTGAAGGATAGGCGTGTGGCGATACAGAAGCTCACAGAACTCGCGCTCGTAGTGCTCACCGCCGTTCAGCCCGGCGCGGATGGAGTCTAGGTCAGGTTCCGTCTCCCAGTTCCACCAAACGTAGGCCAGAACCAGAACATCCGTGTCGCTGAATATTCTCTTCGTTCCTTTGGGAGGGTTGGCGTTGTCACCCAAGTAGTCCCTGAACGTGACTCCCCAACTTGTCACCAGCTCGCGCTCTACCTCCAGAATCTCCGCTATTTTGCCAATAGTTCGATTCATGGTGGCAACGCTCAATTGCGAACGCGCAACTCACCGGATAGCAGCTTGGGTAGGAGCGTGTCGCGGAGGGTGGCGAGGGTGCGGGATTCTTGGGCGTTGGATTTGATCTTCGACATCAACGGGGTTGTCAATTCGTCGAATCGTCGAGCAATTTCGAGAGGAGGGACCGCGAGGTAGAAGGTGTTGAAGCATTCGGATGGGACACGTTGGCGTCCGCTTGTGCCAGTCATGTTCTGGATGGCATGGACTCGCAAGGCGTCGGAGCGGGCGAGCAAGTAGCCAAACTGCGATGGGAGCGGCGGCTTTGGCGCAAGCACGATGTATTCAGTGGAACCCCAGCCTACTTGACCTTCGTCGAGGAAATCGACGAATCCGGTCTTTCCGTTCTCCAAGCAGGGCGTGATGCGCGCAAGCAGCGTATCGCCGTTTTGAAACTTTGTACCGGACGTGAATTCACGGTCGACGACTTCATCGGCCGAATGGCCCTGCGTTGGCAGGTTCTTCATGTCGAGGTAGGGAGCGACGACTCCGGATTTCAACGTTCTACGCGGATTCACCTCAACGGCATCCGGAATCCGAGACGCCATCCACCCCTGCGGGATCGGGCCGAGGATGGAGTCTTGGAACGCGCCAGGGAAGAGGGCGGCGGTGGCTTTGTCTAGGCCTTCGGGTTTGCGGCCGTCGAGTTTGGCGCGGACGGGGTCGAAGTCCACGAACCAGCTCTGGAACAGAGCCCGCGCCATCGCCTCCAGGGTCGCGTTCATCCGCCGGTTCAACTCGATCTTGTCGTCCAGCGCCCCAAGCACCGAAGCGATGGCCTTCTGCTCGGCGAGTGGTGGAAGGACGATCTCGAACATTCGGAGTTGTCCCAGGTTGAATCCAGGAACCGAACTCCCAATCCCGCGATTCAAGATGGCCGCGCGGTTCTCCGGCGAGCTGAATGCATAGTAAAGGAAGAGACTGTCTGCCCGCGATGGATCTGGCGTGAGCAACATCTGCTTGTTTGAAACTATGTAGCGTTTGTATCTTGCGCGATGGTCGATGAGTCCAACCTGGTCGATTGTTCCCCAGCAGGTGAAAACCAAATCTCCTGTCCGGGCTTCTGAACGCGCGAATTCTTCGGCCTTTTCCTCAGACACGAAGGTCAGGCCCTCATCCACCAGTCGGGTGCCGATGTCCTGACTCAGGTTGCTACCGCGAATGACCGGAACGCCTGTGTCGCAGAAGTACTTCGAACTAATTGCTGAGCCGAACGGCCCGGTTGCCGTTCTTTGTGCGATTTCGTCGACGCGAATGCATTTCCACTCACCTGCCATACCCCAGCTCCTTCCGATTCGCCCTGGTCGCATTATTCCTAACCAGCATCGGCGGCGCCTTTCCAAATCGGACAATCGAGGCAATTTCCGGGAAAGCCCATGTTCTTGATTGGCACCTTGGGATGCTGATTCAGCAAATTCCGCAATCGGCGTTGCCAGTGGCTGTTTGGCGCGAGCAACGCCAACGGATGCGCGCAAACCATCAGGACAGCGCGGACACGGTGATTGACTAGCAGAAGATCGACCTGCTGCTCGACACTTAGGGGTGGCTTCGTGAACCTCACGACATCCTCGCCCCCAAAAAGAAACACCCGCCGAGAGAGAGCATATCTTGCGATAGAGGCCCGGCGGGTTTGCTGTCTCCAAAGGTATCCATCGGCCGGTACTCACGCAAGAAAAATAGCCGCGTCACAAGAAGTCGGCGCCGGGATGACGCCGGTTGACTACCCGCCATACCCCGCCTCCTTCACCTTCCTCATCACGCTTCCCTCTTGCGGAAACCGATGCGTGGCTTCTCCTTTGGCGTAGGCGCCATCAGACCGCGGATGGCCTCGAAGACGATCTTGAACTGACCGTCGTACTTCCTTTCCAGTGCCGCCAGCTTGCGGGCGAGCTCGGTGTTCTGCTGGAGCATTTGTCGCAGGCGCACGAATGCTCGCATGATCTCGATGTTCACCTGCACGGCGCGCGGGCTGTGCAGCACGCTGGAAAGCATGGCCACGCCTTGCTCGGTGAAGGCGTAGGGAAGATAGCGTCGGCCGCCTCGGCCTTTTGAGGTGCCAAATTGTGACCTCAAAGATTCTGCGCCGTCGGCTTTTGAGGTGCCAAGGTGGCACCTCAAAAGCTCAACCTCGTCAGCGGTGAGCTGGAACATGAAGTCGGCAGGGAAGCGTTCGAGGTTGCGCTTGACCGCGCGATTGAGCGCCTTGACGGGGACGGCGTAGAGGGCGGCGAGGTCGCTGTCGAGCAAGACCTTCTGACCGCGCACAACCAGAATGGCGCGTTCAACGGACTCAAGCTGCACGAGATTCTGTTCAACCATAGGTCTCTCTCCTTCCGTTCAAGGTCACAAATTGTGACCTCAAAGCGATCGAGCTACGCGCCATCCTGAACGCGCATGACCAAGCGCCAGTGGGTCCAGGTCAATTCTCTACGCAAGGAGTAGAGTTTCTCCTCCGTCGGGAATTCCACGTAGAACTGCCGAAAATTCCATAAGTTCGCGACGGAGACGCCGCCGCCGAACTCTTCGCCGAGTTGGCGGGCGAGGTTGCGAATGAGATGGCTGCCGTATTTTGCGCGGTCCTTGCCTCCCTGTTCTTCCTGCACAATGCGCTGGCCGATGTGCCAGTAGGCCTCGACCATGATGAAGTTCGATGCCGCGTAGGCCAGCCGGCGGGCTTGCCGGAGGATCGCCCGGACATCATCGATAAGGGCGGCCCGAGGTTTGTCAGTGACCATGGCCCTGGGAGGAGCCGCAGCAGACTTCTTCTTTCTACCCGCCATACCCCAACCCTTTCAGGTTTGCCTTGATCGCCTTCTCCAGCTTCGCACCCTCGGCGAATTGCCCGCCTAACTCCGCCACCAGCCGCGCCATCTTCTCCGCGAAGGGCTCGCCGTCATCTTCGACTTCTTCGGCGCCGACGTAACGACCGGGCGTCAGCACGTGTCCATGCACCGCGATCTCCTCGGTCGTCGCGGACTTGCAGAATCCTGCCACGTCCTTGTACTTGCCCGCGCCTTTTTCTCCTCTCCACGCGTGGTACGTCCCCGCGATCTTCTCCAGATCGGTATCGGTCAGCTCGCGGTGGACGCGGTCGATCAGCGTGCCCATCTTGCGAGCGTCGATGAACAACGTCTCCCTCCGGCGGTCGCGGCGTTTGCCGTCGTTCTTCTTCTTGGCCAGGAACCACAGGCACACGGGGATCTGCGTGCTGTAGAAAAGCTGACCGGGCATGGCGACCATGCAGTCCACGAGATCCGCCTCGATGATGGTTTTGCGGATGTCACCTTCGCCGGATTGGTTCGACGACATGCTGCCGTTGGCGAGGACGAAGCCGGCCATGCCGTTTGGGGCCAGGTGGTGGATGAAGTGGGAGACCCAGGCGAAGTTGGCGTTGCCCTTGGGCGGGATGCCGAACTGCCAGCGCACGTCGTCGTCCTTGCGGAACCAGTCCGAGTCGTTGAAGGGCGGATTCGCCAGGACGTAGTCGGCGCGCAGGTCGGGGTGCAGGTCGCGGCGGAAGGTGTCGGCGTGCTCGGGGCCGAAGTCGGCTTCGATTCCGCGCAGGGCAAGATTCATCACAGCCAGGCGGCGGGTGGTGGCGTTGCTCTCTTGGCCGTAGATGCTGATGTCGCCCAGCTTGCCGCCGTGAGCTTCGACGAACTTTTCCGACTGCACGAACATACCGCCCGAGCCGCAGCAGGGGTCGTAGATGCGGCCCTTGTAGGGCGCGAGCATGGCGACCAGACAGCGCACAACACAGGACGGGGTGTAGAACTGGCCGCCGTTCTTGCCCTCGGCACTGGCGAACTGGGTAAGGAAGTATTCGTACACGCGGCCGAGGATGTCCTTGGCGCGGTTCTCGCGGTCGCCGAGGCCGATGGTGCCGATGAGGTCGATCAGCTCGCCCAGGCGGTGCTTGTCGAGGCCGGGGCGGGCGTACTCTTTGGGCAGGACGCCCTTGAGTCGTGGGTTGTCGCGCTCGATGGCGACCATGGCGTCGTCCACCACCTTGCCGACGGTAGGTTGCTTGGCGCTGGCCTGCAGGTGCGCCCATCGCGCTTCCTTGGGCACCCAGAAGACGTTCTCGGCTTTGTACTCGTCCTTGTCCTCGGGGTTGGCGCCGGCGTAGTCGCCTTTGCCGGCGACTAGCTTGGCGTGGTGCTCGTCGAAGGTGTCCGAGATGTACTTGAGGAAGATGAGGCCAAGGACGACGTGCTTGTACTCCGCCGCGTCCATGTTGTTGCGAAGCTTGTCGGCCGTCAGCCACAGCTTGGCCTCGAAGCCGAGGTTGGCGCCGTTGGCCTTGGGAGCCGCCTTCTCGCTACTTCGGGCCATGGTTCAACCTCGGAAATCGGGACACATGCTCTTGCATCGGTGGCGGCGATTGTATCACCGGGGCCGTCGTGCGCGACGAGGCTACCGAATCACATATGCTTGCGAGATCTGCCGTCCGCCTCGCAGCAGACCCAAGGCGAACTGGGAAGAAGTCTTGAGCTTGCTGTAGGCTTGCAAGACGTGGTCGGGCGTCGCGATGTCGAGCTCGTTGACGGAGACGAGGACGTCGTCATTGCGCAGCCCAAGCTTGGCCATCGGGCCATCGGCGCTGATCGCGAACAGTCGGTATCCGACGGGCTTTCCGTCGCGAATGTCGGGCGCGGCTCGCACGAGCTTGGACAACAAGGCGAGATTGCCCAGCGCTAGCTCCAGCGCGTGGCGCTTGATTTCGTAGCGACGCTCGCCGAGCTTGCGGATTCCCCGGTCGAGCTCCTGCGAGAATGCCCGGTGCGCCGAGGAGCGGGAACGGACGGGACGCTCGGAACGACCTGAAGGCCCCTTGGCAGTCGATGCCAAGATGGTCTGCGTTTCGGACGCCGTGTCCTCTGGAATGAGCGCTAGAGACGCGCTGCCAGCATGAGCATCATCCTCGGACGGGTCGGATGGATCGGACGGCGCGCGGGGAATTGCCGGTGTCATCGCCGACAGAAGCGAGGAGAAATGTGTCCGCACGACGCCAGAAGCCGCCAGCCCAAGCAGGGCAGCGCACGCAGCGGAAGCGATCAGCTGCCGAATCGTGCCCATCGGAATTGCGGTTGGCCCATCGAGGGCGCTTACGCGCTCGGTGTGCTTCCGACGTCTGCTTCGCTCGGCTCTTCGCGCGTGGGCAGAAGATGTTCGAGGCCGTGCTTGCGCATGCGGTAGTAGAGCGTCGAGCGGTTGATGCCGAGGGCGCGCGCCGCGTGGGCGATGTTACCCTGGGCTTGCTCGACGGCAGCGATGATTTCGTTGCGCTCTTGCTCGGACAAGCGCTTGTAAAGGGATCGGCCGCTATCTGCCGACACGCCACCGCTAGGGCCTGCGGCCGCAGGCGCGGCTACGGCGCCTGGCGCCGGCGCTTGGCGTCGGCCAAAATCCAGATCCGCGGGTGATAGCGTATCGCCCGTCGCGAGAATCAGGGCGCGCTCGATCACGTTTTCCAGTTCGCGCACGTTGCCGGGCCATGGGTAGGCGGCAAGCAAGGCAATGGCCGCGGCATCGGCACCGCGCACCGCCTTGCCCGAACTTTGCGCATACTTGGCGATGAAATGCTCGACCAGCAAAGCAATATCACTCGTGCGTTCGCGCATCGGCGGCAAGGTGATGGGGAAGACGTTCAGGCGATAGTAGAGATCCTCGCGGAACTTGCCTTCGTTGATGAGCTGTTCGAGATCGCGGTGCGTGGCGGAAACCAGGCGTACGTCGACTTTGACGGTCTCCACGCCGCCCACGCGTTCGAACTCGCGCTCTTGCAGCACGCGCAGCAGCTTCACCTGCACGTCCAGCGGCAAGTCGCCGACCTCGTCGAGAAACAGCGTTCCGCCGTCGGCCAGCTCGAAGCGGCCCGGCCGTCGGGCCACGGCGCCGGTGAAGGCGCCCTTCTCGTGGCCGAAGAGCTCGGACTCCAGCACGCCCGGGGCGAGCGCCGCGCAGTTCACGCGCACGAACGGTCGCGCCTCGCGCGCGCTGTTGATGTGGATGGCCCGCGCCACCATCTCTTTACCGGTGCCGGTCTCGCCGCGCAGAAGTACGGTCGCCTGGGTTTGCGCCACCTGTTCGACCTTGGCCAGCACCTGGCGCAACGACGGCGAATCGCCGACGATGGCGCCAAAGTTGAATTCACCGTGCGCGTCGCGAGAAAGAATACCGGCGTACTCGGAAAGCTGCTCGGCCAGGCGGCGGTTTTCCCGCAACAAGTGAAAACGTTCGACGGCCTGGATCAGGATGCCGCGCAGCTCTTTGCTGTCCCACGGCTTGGTGACGTAGCGGTAGATGCGCCCGAGGTTGATCGATTCGATCAGCACCTCGACGTCGGTGAACGCGGTGACGATGATGCCGATGGCGTCGGGGCGCACGTCGCGAATCGCCTTCAGCAGCTCGAGCCCGGTCATGCGCGGCATGCGCTGGTCGGTGACCACCAGGGCGATATCGCGTTCGCGCGCGACACTGAGCGCTTCTTCCCCGCTCGAAGCGTAGTGCAACTGAAAGGTCTTGCCGAACGTGAAGCGGAACGCATCGAGGTTGTCCGTTTCGTCGTCGACGACCAAAACCGGGAACTTGGACAGAACGATTTCACCCACGGGCATGGGCAGGACGGTAGCACAAGAAGGCCGCCGCGGGTCGCCGTTGCCTACTGTGTGTCGTCCCGCGTGAGCCGCATCATCATGAGACTCAGGCGGTCGGGGCCAGCATCGCTGAGCCACGCCAGCAGCGTCGAGCTTGCAGCGATGGCCGCGATTCTTCGCGCCTCGGGAAAGATGGGTTTGATGCTTGCGCCCGGGTGCCCCGCCAACTGAAAGAGGCCTTCGACGTTCGGGCAGTAGATGCTCGATGCAACGGCGATCGGCGAGCAAACCAGATCCTTCGTCAAGACCTCCTCGTGCGAAAGATCCGCCGAAAGTCGGCGAATCTCTCCCGAATTCAGCTCGTAATAGAAGACGTCCCCCGCGACGGCGAGCTTGGCCGGCGTTGGACTGGTGTGCGGAGCCGCGTAGAGGACGTCGCCACCGTGGACAAAGACGCTGCCGATGCGCCAAGTGGACGCGCTCTCTCGCTTGACGAAAAACACCCGCCCGGCGTCCATCGCCGCCGTCTCGATTCGCCCAGCGTAGTAGAGCAGCGTGCGGACGTTGTGGTCCACGAGAGTCTGGATCTGGAACTGATCCACGACCGGCATGTCGAGCCAGGCGAAATCGTCGCCCGCCGCTAAGAAGGCCTGCGGCTGGTGCGCGAGCGAAGCGATCCGGCGCGCCTTGCCGCCCACCTTGGGCACCTGCCAAATCGCCCCTTTCGACCAATAGACGAGGTCGGTGCGAGTCGCGGCAGCGGTCGTCCCGTTTTCGAGCGGAATCTGCTGCGTGCTCGCTCCCGGCGTGAACCGATGGACCACATGATCCGTGAAGAGATAAATGGCATCGGCGTCGACGGCCAGACCCGCGACATAGGCCGAGGTAGCGTCGACCATCAGCTGCGTAGGCGCGCTTGCTTTGCTAATGTCGGGCGGCGGCGCGCCGCTGCGAACGCTCGCGTGGGTGCTCTCGCGACGGTGGCAACTGAGCAGGAGCCCGAGGATGACCAGCCCAACGGTCACCCCTGTCCCCTTCGTGTTTCGCTTTGCTTTCATGACCAGCAGCTCTGTTCACCTACGATACAGGCAGCGAGGCAGCTCGGTACACGTTCTTGCAGCGGCCAGCTGGAAAGCCCGGCTGGGATATACTGGAGGCACTGATGCGGGTCGCGATGCCGAGGTCTTGGCAAAAGAGTCAGCCGCTGTGAAGCCGCAGAGCTGGGCCGCGCTCGGCGTCGGGCTGGTTGTCTTGGCTGCGTACGTCTTCGCGGTCGCGCCGACGCCCTACCCGCTCGATTCGGCCGAGCTCGCCACGGCGGCGTTCGGCCTCGGTGTTGCGCATCCGCCGGGCGAAGAGACGACCCTGCTTTTTGCCAAGGCTTTCACCTTGCTGCCGCTTGGGAATGCGGCGTTCAAGGTCGCGCTGTCGCAGGCTGCAGCGGGTGCGGCGGCGGCCGTGCTGCTTTTTTTTCTCGTGCTGCAGACGTTACAAACCGTCCCGCTCGTCATGGAGAGAACGAGCCTCGAGGCGCGCACCGCGGTTGCTGCTGCGGCGGCATTGGCATTTGCCTTTGCACCTGGCGTGGTCGCCGTCAGTGACCGCGCCGAGGTGTACGCGGTGCAGACTGCCCTTTCGCTCGGCGGCCTCTGGCTGGCGCTGCAAGCGCGCGATCAAAGCGATGCGCGACTGGCCATGCTCGCGGCGCTGACCATCGGGCTCGGCGTGGGCAACCATTCGCTGGTGGCGGGACTCGTGGGCGCAGGCGCCGTGGTGGCAGCGTGGCCACTTCTGCGCGTCTCGACGATGCGCCGACGATTCGCCCTGGTCGCCGTGCTCGCCTTCGGCGCAGGCTTGCTCGTCCATGCGTATCTGCCGCTGCGGACGCAGGCCATGTTCACGGCGGCGGATCGAAACATGGACAACGTTCTTTGGGGCGATGCCCGCAGCTTGCGCGGTCTGTGGTGGCTGGTCTCCGCGCACACCTTCGCCGAAAAAGCCGCCATAGTGCACGGCAACGCCACCCCGTGGGATCTGCCGTTCGTTTTCTTCGAGGAGCTGGGGCTCGTCTTTGCCCTGCTCGCTCCTGCCGGTCTTTACTTTCTCGTGCGGCGCTCGTCCTCGCGACCGGCGGCAACCGCGCTCGCTGTTGCGGCCGCCGGCTCGATGCTGGCCGCGCTGGTCGGCGGCCTCGACCCGAGCAATCCGGACATTCGCGGCTACCTCGGTCCAGCCATCGCGCTCATCGCCGTGCTTTCGGCGAGCGCCATTGCGACGGGACTCGGCGTTCTGCGCTGGAGCAAGCTGCGCACCCTGCTCGCGATCTTGTTTCTGGCCGGCGCAGCGTCGCGCTTTCCGTCGCCGTCGCAGTATCCCGGGCTGCGACACGCTTGCGCGGCCGACGACGAAGTCCGCAGCGTCCTTGCCGACCTGCCTGCGCGCGGCGCTCTTTTCACCAGCCACTTCGAAACTGGCTTTCTCGTCGGGTATCAGCGCTTCGTCGAAGGCGCGCGCCCGGACGTGGCGTGGGCGCACCTCGCGTTTGCCGCCGGTCCGGGCTACGCCGAGCGTGCAGCCGTGGCACAGCCCGAGCTGGCAGGTGTTCTTGCCGAAGCTGTCGAGCAGAGAGACGACCTGCTTGCCGAGCTCACTGTTCTCGACGAAAAGCGACCGGTTCGGCTGGAGCCGAGCGCTGTGCTGCCATCGTCAGTGCGCCATTCCCTCGGTCCAAACGGCGAGCTTTGGGCCCTGGCGAAGCACACTTCCGCGACGGCGGCTTCACGGTTGCCGTCGTGGATGGCGGCCGAGGCCAGCGGTGACCAGCAGGTGAAGGCGTATCTTGCTTGGAGAAACTACATCGACGCCGTTTGGGCCTGCGAGCTCGGCCTGCACGAGCGCGCGACCGAGCGCTTTGCGAACCTAGAACAACTGGTCCCGCACGACGAGCGCTTCTCCGCGCTGCGGACGCATTGCCCTTAGGGCGCTTTTGGCAGACGGACGGCGGTTCTTTTGCGTCGGGCAAAGGCCAGGGCCGCCACGGCAAAACACAAGATCACCGTGGTTTCGCTTCGCTCATGCTTACCGCGAACATCGATAGAGCAGCCGCTGCCGCCAGTACCATCCGAGCCAGCACTTGGCGTCGCGTACGCGATGTCGGAGATAGCGCTGACGTTGCCGAACCTATCTACGGCGGCGACTCCGACGCCGTAGGGGATCCCATTCTGCAACCCGGCGATGCGATAGCTTGTCGTCGTTGCCGGGAGGAGACCCGAACACAGGTACTTGGGATCGAGATTGGAGAACGGACCATGGGCCGTTGGTTCGGCCGCGGGATTCATCGGACAGAGCGTGGCAGGGGTCTCGTAGGCCGGGCCAAAGGAGCCCGATGGAAAGACTTGGTTGTCGGAGCCGCGCTGACAAAAGAGTTGGACGCCGAGGAGAGTCGTGTCAGCTGCAATGGTGATACCCGCAGGCCAGCTCCAGGACACGCTCAGGCCTTCATCGCCGCCATTGGCGGCCACGTTCGTCGGCACCAGCGGAACTTGACCCTCCAAACCCACGGTAGCCGATGGACCGGGGTCCATGTCAGGGCCAAGACCTGAGTTGGTTTGTGCCCAGAATTGGATAGTCGTCTGCGCACTCGTCGTACTGCAAGCGCTGGCAGAGTCGCAACCTCTCTGCATGCCACAGGAGGGTGTCTGCAGGGAGTTGAACAGGTAGGCCACCGGAATCGGAGGACTTTCCCAGTAATTCACCGTTCCGAAGACCGCCATTCCGAAGGCGACTCCGGGGTAGTTGCCTGGGTCGAGCAGATTCGTGCAGTACGCGGCGAGCGTTCCCGTCACCAGTCCAAGATTGAGGCAGTCGACGCCAGCGGCGCCCGCGAACAACCGCCCGATGCCTTGGCCACCGGTTAGGTTATTCTCGAGCAGAGTCTGAATCTTCGCTCCCACATCTGCGGCTGGTTGGATGACGATCTTGAACTCGCCGCTTGGGTCTTGGTCACATTGGCAGCGCGCCCGGTTGAAGAAGTACTGCTGTTCAACCGGGGTCATCCGCACCCATTGGCTCCCGCTCTGGCGCTCGAAGAAAATGGTGAAGTCCGCAGCGGCCAGACTGGGTCCCGACTGGGCGTGAGCGCGACCGGCAAGAGCGGTGGCCGAGATCACACAAACCAAGATCGACTTAGAAATTGTTGAAGCCATGATGAGCCGACGCAGAGTGCAATGAAGGTGCCACGCGACGCCGCGGTTAAATCTGGTGATTCTCCGCTCAAAAATCGCGTTCCACGATCTTCGCGTCCGCAATGCTGATCGGCTGACATGGCCGAACCTCGGCCCTCCGCCAAAGTGGCAAAGGACCCTTGCGTCTCGCCGAAGCGACAGGACGACGCCGACGTGCAACCGTTGCATCATGGGCTGCGCTTCGCGCACGTTCGGCAGACAAGATCGCGGTTCTTTTGCGGCAGCGCACGCGCTAAAGTGGTGCCTGGTAGACGGCATGCCAGCCGACATCATCTTTCGCACCGATCTTCCCCACGGACGCTGCGTAGGGGTGCGCGTGCCGGAAGCCAGCGAACAAGTCGATCTCGGCTGCCTGTGCGACGAAGAGCGCGACTATCTGGCAACGCTTGCGCCGGCGCGAAGACCGACGTGGTTCGCAGGGCGCGTGGCCCTGCATACGGCGCTGTTCGAGATTGGGCTCGACCGCGGCGCGGTCTTGGCGACCCAGCGAGGCGCGCCCGAGCTGCCCGCCGACGTCACGGGCTCCATCAGTCACAAGCGAACGCTGGCCGTAGCCCTAGCGGCGCCGCGAAAGAACGGGATCTCCATCGGCGTGGATATCGAACCGGCGCCCGCTATTTCAGCCCTAGGCGAATCCGGTTGGGACAATCGCCCAGATATCAGCAGCCGAGTGATGACCCCCGACGAGCTCGCCCTTCTTACCGAGATTCCCGAGCGCTTCCGTCGCCGCGAAGTCATTCTGCATTTTTCACTGAAGGAAGCGCTGTACAAGGCGATCAATCCATTGATTGGTCGCTACGTCTCGTTTCAAGAAGCAGTGGTATTGCCCGCGGCCGACGGCACGGTGGCGGTCACCTTGAATCTCAAGAAGCAGGAAGGGCCATTTCGCGTCGGCGCGCGCTGGACCGAAAGGGACGGCCACCTGCTGACGACGGCGCAGGTCGAAAGCGCCGAGTAGCTTAAAGCTACGAGCCGAACCGAACGGCCAACGCCACGCCCACGCGATAGGTGAACGCATTGAAGCGTTCGTCTTGGTGGATCGCTGGGCTGCGCACTCGACCGTAAGACCAGGCGGGAGTCGCAAAGAATTCCAAGCGAAAATCTTGCCAGACGTGGCCCCAGGTCAGGTCGACGCCAAGGTCGACTATGGATGTGCCACTGTCGATCCCCGCTGGCTTCGGATCGATCGAAAAAACCGGATTGGCATAGGTGAGAAGGCCACCGACTGAATAGGTCATACTGTTGCGGGCCGCGCCGCCTCGATACCAAGTCCCGGCATGAATGCCGGACATGGCGATTGGCTTGTGCCCCTCCGTTTCCGAGGTCCACAGGATCGCATCGTAGTCCTGCAGCTCCTCGTATCCCGCGCCGACCCACCAATGATCGGCGAGAGACAGCGCCAGCATGGGGCAGATACTGGGAAGATCCATGGGCCGCCGAAACACGGGATCGAGGGGCGGTGTGATCCGCATTTCGATGGATACTTGCGTGGCCTCGGTTCTGGGCGCAGCCATTGCCGACAACAGCACGACGGCGAACGAGACTGTGAACTGAGCTCGGCGACTCACGGGCGGTACCGCCGCCAAGCAAAGAGCGCAACGATGGTCAAGCCGGCTAACGACAGAAGGCCACTGTGAGGAAGTCGACTGTGCGGGCGGATCGAGCACGCGGAATCGTCGTGAACCACGACGTCTTCCGTCCCACGGTAATCCTGCGCCGGCGCCAGGGTTAGATTCACGTCCGCCGACGCCGAGATCTTGTAGAACGAATAGGTCAACCGGGTGAGACGATCGCCAGATTGGGCGACGCCGCCGAACGACCCGACGTCGGCGTCTTTGATCGCGCCCGAGTACCAGAGAACCTGGTCGCTATTCGCAGCCGAAAACGTCAATTGCACGTCGCCATGGGTAATGCCGAAGATCCGCCACGTCACTCGGCTGTACGCGTTGGTGCTGTCGGCGGCCGCCATGCGGGAGGGCACCACGGGATCTGGCGTCGGGAATGAAAGGGTGACCGGCCCGAGCGCTCGGCAAACCGTCCCGTTCCCCGACACCGCGTCTTGGCTTATGCGAAAGGCGAGAAAGTACCAACCCTTCGTCACGTAGTACGAAAACACGCTGGACGCCGCGCTGGAGTACGCGTAGCCATTGGCGGTCAGCCAGTCCGTGAAAGAAGATTCCGTGGTGGCCTTGAGCTGGACCCAGTCGAGAAAACCCACATGACCACTGGCGACCACGGCGGGCGAGTCGTCTGCAGCAGCGCCGCCTGCGTTACTCTCCGAGGCCCCGCAGCCGGCAATATTTGATTGTTCAGTCACTTCGTGTTTGTTGGGTTCCGACAATGTCGCCGCCGTATTGAAAGCATTCTGCTCGGTCGTTTTGGGTTCTTGCGATAGCAGCGAGGGCACCGGCAGAATCAATCCAAAGTCGGTAGCGGTTCCACAAAAGGTCGGTTGGAACGAGTAGGTTTCGACGCCGTCTTTCCACGCGACGATGATGTCCTGGTGCGGGTCGATGGTGACGTTGTTGCCGAAAGACATGCCGCAAGGAGAAGCGGCGGCGCTCGTCAGCAACGTGACCATCGCAGCCGCATAGGCAAGCGGGCGCTTCATGGCTTGACCTCCGGATACACGCAGCGGAAGCCGACATTGGGCGCCCACGCATCCGGCAAGCTTGCTTTGCGACAGGTGGTCCGCAGCGAGACAGCACCGCCCACCCAGCAACCGCCGCGCATGACTTTCAAAGTGCCGCTCGCAGGACCAGTCGGATCTTGGCTCGGGCTCGTCCGGTAGTAGGCGGCGTCGTACCAGTCCGACGTCCATTCCCAGACATTGCCGGCCATGTCAAAGGCACCATACGGGCTTTGGCCTGCCGGCCGCCGGCCCACGCGGTCGGTGTCTCCCACACAGCCGGCGAAATTGGCTTTCGAGCAATCGGGCGGACTTTCGCCCCACGGGTACGTGCGCGGGGCATCGCTGCCTGCAGCGGCGCGCTCCCATTCGGCCTCGGTGGGCAAGCGTCCACCGGCGAACGAGCAGAAGGCTTTCGCTTGCGCCCACGAAACGAAAATAACCGGATAGTCGGCAAAGGCCGGATCGTCGAAATAATGGGCTCGGGTCGCCGAGCTGAACAACGAAGGCGCGCTGCACGCTCCCGCACCGACGCACGCCTGATAGCGCCCGTTCGTCACCTCGTAGCGATCCATCGCGAACGCCGAGCCTGTCACGCGATGGGCGGGTTTTTCGTCCGCCGCGCCGCTATCGCTGCCCATCGAAAACGCACCCGCCGGCACTCGCACGGGACTTGTGTCAGTCGCGGATGCGGCCCGCGCGGCCGACCAGGTAAATGCAGCCAGGCCCGCTGCCCCAGCCATCGCCAAAACCCAACGCAAAGATCGCTTCTTCCGGTTATTCATGTGATTCGATCTCCCAAGGAAGAGCCTACCGCCGATCGGACTGAGCCGAGAGTGGAAAGCATCCCGTCGCAACAGAATCGATTGACGGCGATCACGCTGTCGGAGAACCCAAGAGATGAGGATGTATAGTTCCCGCGTGCGTTCCACCCAATTCGCTGTCTTGCTGACTCTCGTGCTTGCAGCCGCCTGCCGGCGCGGCGACGGCATTTCCGGTGAGAGCACGATTGGCGGCCAGCCTGCCCGCGTGCCCCACTTCGCCACGCGACCGGTGATCGACGGCAAGCTCGACGAGCCCGCGTGGCGGACCGCAACCGTGCTGGGGCCGTTCGTGGACACAGGGAGCGGCCGCCAAGTGTCCGCGAGCCATCCGGTGGACGCCACGGCACGCATCGGCTGGGACAGCGAGAACCTCTACCTCGGGTTCATCGTGAACGACAGTCACCCAAGCGCGCCCTTTCGCCGCGACGACCTGGATCCGCACCTGTGGGGCAGCGCCTCGGCCGTGGAGATCATGCTTCAGCCGGGCGACCCGGGCGACAATCGCGACTACTACGAAATCCAGGTCGATACCGCGGGCGCCGTGTTCGACACGCACTGGGATGACTATATGACGCCGCTTTCCGGCAGCCCAGCCGAGCGGGTGTTCGGCCACCAAGACTGGAGTTGCGCCGCCGAGCGGGCCGCCACCGTGAGCCCCGGCCGCTCGTACACCATCGAGCTGGCCTTGCCCTGGAGTAAGTTTACCTCCTCTCGCACGACCATTCCGCCTCGACCCGGCGACGTCTGGCGACTCAATCTGTACAGCTTCCGCGACGGCCAGCGCCTGGCTCTCGGCTGGTCGCCCATCCTCGGCCAAGGCAACTTTCACAAAAGCTCGCGCTTTGGCCGCGTCAGGTTCGAGTAAGTTCGAACTGTGCGCAGAAGGCGATATTAGGTATTCTGGCTCCCGTTTCGCAAAGGAATGAAAGGACGCCATGACGAAGACGAGACTATTCGCAGTGCTCTCTGTTTCCTTGTGCTGGATCTCCTGCGGGAGCAGCTCCACCACCAGTCCCGGCGATGCCGCCCCGACGAGCGCCGTCGACACCGCCCCGACGAGCGCCATCGACACCGCCGTGACCACCACTGTCGACGCCCCAGCCGCCAGCGACACTGCTCCTATCAATGCCGTCGACGTTGCCCCGATCAACGTCATCGATAGCGCGATCACCAATGCCGTCGACACTGCCCCAACCCTCGGCGACATCGACGGCGGCGCCAACGCCAGCTGCCCAAATCTCGCTGGCGCGTACATCCTCACCACCCAAATCGTGAGCACGACCTGCAAGCTGGGATTGAACACGATCACGCAGCCCATTACCTATACCTTCAAGCAGACCGCGCCGAGCTGCAGCTTCACGATGACCGCCAGTATCTATCCAAGCTCGACTTATACCGGTCACTTCGTCATGGCAGGCGGAAAGGCGAAGGTGATCTGGGATTCCGTCGCCCCAGCGCCCACCATTCTCAGCTACGCTCTCACGTATACCGGAGAAGATTTGACCATCACGCCGGGCACGACAGCCGCGACCTCGATGATCGCAGGCAGCTTCACGTGGCACAGCGGCGCCGATTGTGACGGCACCACCAACGTGTGCAACGGCGCTGTTCCTGCTGGCTGCCCGACGCTGAAGTAATCCCGCGTCTTCGTACGCACGCGAGCGGCACAGCTCCTGCAGTCGCAGGTATCCATGCGACTTGTATTCGACCGTGGAACGATCGTCATGCTCGACGCAAGCTCAGTCGATCCGGCGAGCTTTCCAGGGACACTGTGGGATCCGCGAATCGCCGCCTTTCGCTGCCCAGCTCGCTACTATCAAGAGCTGCTCGCAGAGCTGCGCCATCGCAGTGTCCGGTTTACGGACGAGGTGGCCGAAGGGAAGACCACCCTGACGAATTCCATGCCCGCCATCGAGCTGCGTCCGTATCAAGAGGCGGCTTTGACCGCCTGGGAATTGTCCGGGCGGCGTGGAATTGCAGTCATGCCGACGGGATCGGGCAAGACACGCACCGCGATTGCGGCCATCGCACGCGCCAATGTGCCTGCGCTTTGCCTCGTGCCGACGCGGGTCCTGCTCGATCAATGGGCGTCCGCTATCGCGGAATTGCTCGGTGTCGTGCCCGGCCGACTCGGCGACGGCGAAAGACGAATCGAGCCGATTACGATCGCTACGTTCGAGAGCGGCTGGCGGTCGATGCACCAGCTCGGCAATCAATTTGGGCTGCTCATCGCTGACGAGGTCCACCATTTCGGGGTCGGCCTGCGCGACGAATTGCTCGACATGGGCACGGCGCCGCTCCGCCTCGGCCTCACCGCGACGAAGCCGCGCGGCCCGTCGGCCATTCGCCTGGACGAGTTGGTCGGCCCCATCGTCTACGAATTGCGTGTCGACGAGCTGATCGGCGAGTTTCTCGCCCCCTTCGACACCATCGTCATGCACCTGGACCTGACTGCCGAAGAGCGCTTCGAGTACGAAGCACTGATGGCGCAGTTTCGCACTGTCATGCACCGATTCCAGCACTTTCACCCCGGAGCGACGTGGGATGAATTCGCGACGATTGCCGGACGCACCGACGAGGGTCGTCGCGCCCTCGCGGCTTTTCATCGAGCCCGCAAGCTGACGGCCTTTCCGGCCGCGAAACGCGCCACCGTGGCCGCCCTGCTCGAGCGCCACCGCGCCTCGCGCACGATTGTCTTCACCGCCGACAATCCCACGGCCTACGCCATCAGCCGCGAGCACCTCATCATGCCGCTCACCTGTGACATCGGCCGAAAGGAGCGCGAGCGCGTCTTGGCTCTGTTCCGCGAAGGAAAGCTGCGCGCCTTGGTTTCAGCGCAAGTCTTGAACGAAGGGCTCGACGTTCCCGACGCAGAGGTTGGCATAGTGGTCGCCGGCAGCAAGGGCGAGCGCGAGCATGTCCAGCGCGTGGGGCGCGTGCTGCGACCGCGGCCTGGCAAGCGCGCCTTGGTCTACGAATTGGTCGTGCGCGGAACCGGCGAGGTGAAGGCGGCGCGGAGGCGGAGAGATGCCCTTGCTGCCTGAAGGCGCGATTCCCTTTCGCATCGAACGCGGTCGCGTGCTGCCCGGATTTCTCGATGCGCGCGACATTCCCTGGCTGCGCATTCTCGTCGAAGAGGTCGACCGCTTTCGGTCGCTGCCGGTGCGCGATTTGCTCGAACGCTTGCGCCAGCCTCTGCCTTGCTCGATACCGCCCTTCAAGCGACGCGCGGCGGTTGCGGTTCTCCTGCGCTTGTGGAAAGGCGAGCCCAACGCGGCAATACCCCCGGAAAAAGCGCGCGAGGTGTTGTTCAGCGCGCGAGCCATGCACGGAACGCGCGCTTCCGCGCTGGAATGTGCTGCGGCTGCGCTGGGCGTAGAAGCCGCCGTCATCGAACGCTCCCTCTTCGCCGACCTTCCCGGAGAACGGCTGGTGCGCGCCCCCGAAGTCATTCCCTCGCCACAAGAAATCGCCTTGCGCACCAACCAGCTCATCGTGCGCAGCCTGCTCTTTCATGCTCGCCGCGTTCGCATCAAGGCCGAGGGCGCCGTTCGGCCGCTGGTTCGCCAAGCCAAGTTGCGCGGCTTGCTCTGCACGGTCACCCAGACAGGTGAACCTATCCTCGACATATCAGGGCCGTTCACCGTCTTTCGGCATACGCTGCTCTATGGACGCGCGCTGGGCGAATTGGTGCAGTTCCTGCCTCACTGCGCTCGCTACAAACTACGCGCGGATTGTGTCTTGCGCGGTGGCGACGCCTCTTTCGACTTACAAACCGGCGACCCAGTCTTTCCGACGGAGAACGTGAAGCCGTACGACAGCAAATTGGAGGAACGCTTCGCGCGCGATTTGCGCAAGTTGGCCCCGGACTGGGATCTGGTGCGCGAGCCCGAGCCGATTGCCGTCGCAAGCACGCTCGTCTTTCCCGATTTTCTCCTGCGCCATCGCTTGCATCCCGAGCGCAGCTTCTTTGTGGAAGTGATGGGGTTCTGGTCGGCGGACTACGTCGCACGAAAATTGGCCCAGTTTCGCCAGGCCAATTTACGCAACCTCATCCTGTGCCTCGACGAGGCCCTCGCCTGCAACGACGGCGACCTGCCCGCTTGCGCACGCGTGGTCCGCTTTCGCCGCCGCATCGACCCGCGCGCCGTGCTGGCCGCTGCGAAAGCCGAACCTTAGAGAGCTGCGCAGAGGCGCCCCGCATTTGCCGCTGTGCTAAAGAAGGTTGGGAACGCAGGTGGAACCGAGGCGATGTCGCTCGTGAAACTGGCCTTGATCTTTCTGGTCGCGCACGTCGCGACCGCCATCTACTTCGTGTTCGATCGCGCGCCGGGAACCGCGGCGGCGCTCTACGGCTTGCCGCTCGATGACGCCTGGATTCACCTGGTCTACGCGCGCAGCCTGGCAGCCTTGCATGGTTTCGCGTACAACCCGGGACAACTTGAAACCGGCTCGACCAGTCCGCTGTGGGCGATCCTACTGACGCCCGCGGCGTTTCTCGCGCGCGCCTTCGGGATCGGCGCGGTGATACCCGCCAAAGTGATCGGCATGGGTACCGGTCTTGCCGCCAGCCTCGGCGGCGCGCGTGCGGCGAGAGGGCTCGGTCTCGGTCGAGCGGCCCAAGTGTCCGCGGGCTTGGCGATTGCCTTGGATCCCGGCCTGGCCTTCGCGCAGGTTTCGGGCATGGAGGTGATGCTAGCGGCCGCGCTCGCGCTGTGGGCGGTCGCCGAGTTGGCCGCCGAGCACGTCTGGTCCGCAGCGATTGCGGCAGCGCTTGCGCCACTCGCGCGCCCCGAGATGATGCTGCTCGCGCTGCCGGTATTCGCAACGCTCGAATGGCGGATGCATCGGCAGCACGCCCGTCCGGTGATGCGTCTGCTGGTGCTTGTTCCTCTTCTCGTCGGCGTCGGTGGTTGGATGCTCTACTGCCAGCTCGTCTCGGGCTATCCACTGCCCAGCACGTTCTATGTGAAGTTCAAGAGTCAGCCCGAGATCTTCAGTCGCAACGTGGTGCTCATCATCGGACAGGTCTTGCCGGCGTGGCCATGGTTCACCTACGGTCTCGGCTTTGGCCTGTGGGCGCTCGGCGCTGTCGTCCTCTGGCGGCGCGGGCTGCCGGGCGCTCTTGCCGCGATCTTTCCCGTGGCGTACTTGCTTGCTGCTGCGAGCTCGCAGTACATCACACAGTCCTGGCCGTTCTACTGGCAACGTTATCTATTGCCCGCCTTGCCCTTCCTTCTATTGAGCGTGGCGGCGGGCGCGGCGCACATCGTCTCGTGGGGGTGGCAACACCGACGTACGCGCTGGGCGCCGGCACGCGCCGTCGTTGCTGCGTTCTTGATTCTCGGCTCGCTTGCGGCCCTACCGTCGGCCCTTCACCGCAGTGCCAACCTCTATGCTTGGAACTGCCAGAACATCGACGAGCTGAACGTCGCCATGGCGACGTGGCTGCGCGACCACGCCGCTTTCGGCGAGACGATTGCCGTGACCGACGCCGGCGCGGCCCGCTATTTCGGCGAGCATCCCGTCTTGGATCTGATCGGGCTCAACAGCCATCGGCTCTTGCACCGAGCCGACACGGCGGCGCCCGATCTGACGAACGTCAACTTGGTTGCGTCGTTTCCCGCTCTCGTTCCACACCTGCGTGCCAGCTCCGCGTGGCAGCCCATCCATCGGGTGACGACGTCGCACCTCACGATCTGCGACTGTCCGCAGTCGGAGCTGGTGGCGTATCGCCGGGCCGAGCCGACACGCTAGCCGCAGCGAATTCAGTTCTTCGCAGGCCTTGTCTAAGCGGCGCCCTGGTATTGCCAGTTGGCCGTGGTCCCGTCCGCGGATTCGATGCGGGCGCAGGCACGCGAAACCATCTTCCGCAATGCCACCTCGGCGCCGAAAGATCGCAGCACTGAATCCACGGCAACGGGCACGGCCGACGCCGAGCCTGCGTCGGAATGGGATTCGTCGCACCGCCCACCGTCGACCTCGACGCCGATAAAGACCAGACGCTTGCTCGAGCCTTCCATGGCCAGGAGTCGGCCAAGCTCCACGACGTCGTTCACCATCTGACGATGCCTGCAGTAGAGCCGAAAGGTCGGTGCCGAATCTTGCGGCGCTTCCTCGACAAAGCATGTGCCGGGCGCCTGCCCAGAGTCCATCGCGTCGACCACGATGGCCTGCTCGCATTCGGCGAGAACATCCACGCTGTCCCAATCCAGCTTCGGAACAATTCGCACCGTGATCGGCGACGGCAGGGGCAAGGCCTTCAGGATGCGCCCCACGCGAGCAGCGATGTCGTCGCTCCACAGCCGTTCGTGGCCCAAGCAAAGAATCATCGTACGCATGCCTTTACTCCACAACATTTCGGACCCGTGCGGGAGCAATAGCTGCGTTACGACTCTGTGGCGGAACGGTGGCGGCGGCGGCTCCACGCGTGAGCAAGGACACGCCCCCTCGACTCGACGATAGGCAGCCGATCCCAAAGAATGATACGATATGAAAAGTAAATTATAATACGATTAATATCGCAAGATCTATGGGGAGGAGGTCACCGTGACCCGCGTATTTTGGTCGCTAAGCGCTGTGTTGCTCGTTGGCTTGGTCGCCTGCGTTTCCACGACCAAGCCGGAGGAGGTCGAGCGATGCGCAGAGATGCGGACCTGCTCGGACAACCAGCGCGACACATCCTTGGCGCCAAGCGGGGGATCCGCCGATTCGCTCGCTCCGATGGGGACTGGCGGAACTTCCTCGGTGGGTGGTACGACCAGCTCCACGGGAGTCGCAGGCATGGCGTCCACCGGCGGATCTGGCGCCACGGGGAGCTCGGCGTCCGCAGGCGGTGGGCAGCCAGGCAACGATGCTACGGGAGGCACTAGCGCCACGGGCGGAGGTCTTTCGTCTGGGGGTGCCGTTGCCAATGGTGGCAGCCCGACGGGCGGAAATACAGCCTCGGGCGGAACAAGCAGCTCAGGTGGTATCGGGAGCACGGGCGGAACATCGGGTAAGGGAGGTTCCACGGGCTCGGGCGCTGCGACTAGCACAGGTGGCACCAAGAGCACGGGTGGCACCACAATCACGGGCGGTGCGCCAGGAACGGGCGGCACGAGCACGGCCGCGGACGTCTGCGCCCCCCTCACCGCCGTGATCGATGATTTTGCCACCAGCGGGTGCAGCTACGGCAACGGGACGTACGGCGAAATGGACAGCGTGGCCTGGTCCTATGGAAACGGCACCAGCGCCATCTCGGCGACGTGTGCGAGCGGAAACTGGACCTTCTCGGGCACGGTCGGCGTCACCACTACGACGGGCGCCAATCAGGCGGGCTTCGGCTTTACACTCATGGGCAAGGGCTACGACAATGCCACCAAGACGGAGGTGAGCTGCAAGACGTTCGACCTTTCCGCGTATTCCGGCTTCTCGATCAGGCTTTCGAGCGCTTCGGGTGCCATCACGAAAGTCGGGATCGGCGTCAATTTGGCCGACAACAGCAAAGCGCAAACCGAAATTGCCGTAACGAAGACCCCGACGACAGTACCCGTCACCTGGACGCAGCTCAAGATTGCGAGCGCCGCCCAAATCACGGAAATTTGGGGCTACTTCATAAGCGGCGCCAGCAGCGTGACCAACGACTTGGTGATCAGCCACTTCGGCCTTCAGTAGTCGCCCGCCGCATCGGCGCGATTCACGATCCGCTGATCACTTTGCCCGTGCGACGGAGACGCAATCCGCTGCTGGCGTCTGCCGAGAACCCTACCTGGCGAGCCACTCCGCTGACGTCGGCCAACGGCAACGTGCCGAAATAGCGGGAATCGCGGGACGAGTCGCGGTTGTCGCCGAGCACGAAGACTTGGCCGCTCGGCACGATCGTGGTCAAGGCGTCGTGCGCACCGTCCTTCCGCCAAAGCACGACGTAGCTTTTTCCGTCGACAGTTTCGCGAAAAGCGCGGTGGTCGGCGAGCTGGCGATTCAGCTCGGCCGAGCCCAGGTCGTGCACTTCGTCGCCGACGATCGTCTGGGCATTGACGAGCACCCGCATGCCGTCGATCTCGATACGATCGCCTGGCAATCCGACAATGCGTTTGACGTACATCATGGTGCGATCGTTGGGGTACACGAACACGGCAATATCCCCGCGATGCACGGGCGGCCCACCCCGATGCCCGACACGCTTGTCGGCAAAGAACCGATCGCCGGGCAAAATCGTGGGAACCATGCTCGCGCTCGGGACCTTGAAGGTTTCGACGAGGCGGTCCTTGGTAAACGTCGTCAGCGGACTGAGCACGAGAAGATGGCCAAGTGCGAAGCAGGCGAAATAGACGTGGCCGCGATTCCACGCACCAGACGACACAGCGTCCGCCGAACGGGCCAATCGGTAGCACGACTTGACGGAGGCCACGTAGAGAGCCAACGCGACAGCGCCGCCGAGAACGACGATAGCCGATAAAAGCGCAGCCGGACCGTGGAGCGCCAGCCACGCGGATACCGGCACGACGAGCGCGACGGAAAGAAGCCAACTCGCGCCGCGAGCGGGATCACCGCAATACACGTGGCCTAGGCCCGGCAAGAGCAAGCCGGCAAAAGTTGCCAAGAGCGGGCGCCGCAGTCCCGATGCCGTCGCATTCGCCGCACTCATCGGACTCCTCCGAGGCTCGCGCCTGGAATCAGGCTGCCCAGCACGAAGCGAAGCAAATTCACAAGCGCCACGGCCGCGCCCATGTACGCGAGTCCGATCTGCACCCACCGTCGGCCGAGAAGTCGATCGAGTTTCCCTTCTGTGCGACGAAGCGACGCCTCGTCCAGCCTCGCCATGACCCGATCGGCGAAACCGTCGGGAACCACGACCGCGCTTGCAAGCTCGCCCGTGACCTGGGCGTCGAGCGTAACAAACTCGGCCGCGACGCGCGCGCATTGCGCACAGTCGAGCACGTGCCCTTGACTGGCTTCATCCAGAGCTTCCCCGAGAGCAATGCACTCCTGAACCCTGTTGCACGACATAGTCATATTACTCCTCCATTCCAGCAAGGCGCAGCCGCAGAAGCTGCTTTCCTCGATAAATGCGCGACTTGACCGCGCCGACGGAACAGCCCTCGATGGCTGCAATCTCCTCGAGCGAGTGTTCCTTCATGTACGCCAGCACCAAGGCGCTGCGAAGCGGTGACGGCAGTGCCTGCAGCGCACGGCGCACGTGGCCGGACCGCTCGGCATTCTCGACCAGCTGGCTCGCGGGTGACGTCTCCAAGACGACAGGGTCGGCAGCGTCGACATCGACCGCAACATGCGGAAGGCGACGCGCGCTGCGCGCATTTTCATTCAGGACGAGATGCTTGGCAATGGTGAAAAGCCAGGTGGAAAATGCCGACTTGCTGCTGTCGAACGCCGACAGGCTGCGGTAGGCGCGAAGGAAGGTCTCTTGCGCAAGCTCCTCGACGACAGCTTGCTCGATGCCAAAGCCACCCAGGAATTTGAAGATCGGACGCTGGTAGCGCAGCACGAGCAGTCGGAAAGCGTTGCGGTTGCCGTCGACTACTTTGCTGATGAGAAAACTGTCGTCCATGCGCAGATCCGCAGTTGGTTGCAATCGTATGCAAGGTCCTACCGGTCAGCCCGGAAAAGGTTTCGCGATGCCGGCACGTTCACCGCCCAAGCAAGCGCGAACCTGCTTTTCACCGACGCGGGCGCCGCCGATTTTCGCGCGTGGAACCTTGAAACAGGAGGGACGCCAGCAGAAGCGCGACCACCGGCATGGCGGCCTTCGAGCGACGACCGGCAACGTTGCAACTGCAACCGTTGCTGCCAGATGCCGTCGTTGCATTGCCGCCGGCTCCTCCGGTCGACGTGGTGCCACCCGTGGAGACCACGCCCCCGTTTCCCGTCATTCCGATTCCGGTCATGCCGCCGGTGGCCAGACCGGCGTCGGTGACCTTCCCGTCGGGCAATCGCGTGTAGACCCGGACATAGTCGATCTGATACACTCATTTTCCAGCGTCCACGTCGGTGCCGTCGAACTCATCCTGGAAGGTCAGTTGCCGACCGGGCTTGTCCCAAGGCGCCGCAACCGCCGGTAGCTCCGCAACCAGCCAACACAAGATGGCGCCCCTCACGAAGCGCATGTCTTGAAGATACTCCATTGGTCGCTGATTCCACGTCGCCCCGATGAGCCCCACGCCGTGACCGGTCTTTGGAGGCTCGAAGAACGCGGTCACTGGAAAAGAGTCGGCCCCGGCCGAAGCAGATCCCAGCGCACGTCCGGCGAATCCTTGAGCAGCAACATCGGCAATCGCCCGGCAACGTTCGCACGTACGTAGTTTTCGGCGCACCACGCGCGAAGATCGACTCCGCCGAACACGCAGGACAGGTCGCTGTACTGGATGAAGGTGGGCCGCTTGGAGACGAAGCTGTAGGAGAGATCCACCTTGTTATGTCCGGGCACGCTTTGCATGCCGCCCCAGGCAGCCGTGCGGACGGCCTGGCCGCGGGCGATGCGCGCGTCCATCTTGCCCAGCGGATCGATGGCCGCACGTTCGGCAAAGTAGGGCAATGCCCCGGCCCAATAGGCGGCCACAGTAGCGGACGGCGTGGTCAGCCGGCGTAGGGCCAGGCCGGTATTGGTGTGACGGTAATTGAAGTCTGTCGTCCATGGAACGAACGTCCGTAGATCCTGGTACAGACGCAGGGAATCCGCTGCCGCGAAAGCCACCAAACCGATCAGGGCGGCGTCGCCAGCCCGCCTACTCCAGATCCCGGCCACGACCAGTTTCCGCACGGTGATCGCGGCCGCCACAATCAAGACGACCTGCGCGGGCACGGTGAACCGCCAGTAGGGAGGCCAGGCATCGCCCCCGGCCGACAGCTGATACAAAAGCGCGACGACGAAAAGTGCGATTGCCCGCCACACAACGGGCAGTTGGGAGCCAGGGCCAGGTGCGCGGCGCAGGCGCAGGGCCGCCACAACCACTGTCGCGTCTACGGCCACGAGCGGCAGCATGGGCGCACAAAACGCGACTCCGTTGCGCAGGCGCGCCAGCAGAGGAAGGCCAGCGAGCTTGAGGTAATACACGCTGGGTAGCCACTGCCCGTAATACCCGCGACGCCACAGCACGTAGGCCACTACCGGCAGTGCCGCCCATCCGGCCTCGACCAGCACCACGCGCGCGCCGCTGCGGCCGGCGCGTGGCAAGCGAAACGCGAACAACACGCCGACGAACAACACCGCGTCCATGCGGGTAAGCACCGCTAGACCCGACGCCACCACGAGCGCGCCCGAAGGTCGGGCCCCAACGCCATCTTGATCCGCCCGAAACGCCGCCAGCAAGAGCGCGGTGAGCAGCCCCGTCTCCATGCCCATGACGGACCAGTACAAGAGCGGATAGAAGGCGCCCACCCCGGCCACGGCTGCCAGCACTGGCGTGTCCGTATCGTGGCCCACCTCGTGGCGAGCGATGGACGCCACCAAACATAACCCCCACAAAAATGTCAGCCCGCCGAGGATCTGCACGAAAAGGGGCGCGTACCACGGTCCCGCGGCGCGGTGAATGACCGCCATCAGAAACACCATGAAGGGGTTGGTGAAGCCCTCGACGCGTTCGCCAGCGTTCCACACCAGACCGTTCCCCGTCGCAAGGTTCGCGGCGTAGCGAAGGGAAATCATAGCGTCGTCGAAAAGGCAGAACCCAGTGCGCCCCTCAATGGTGGGAAAGCTCGAACGGGCAACGAGCACGCCTGCCAAGACGGCGAACGCGGCCAGCAGGCCGAAGAAGGCGATGTATCCGGACCAGGTCCGCCACGCCGAACGTACCGCAATCCATGAGCGTGGAACGTCGCCGGATTCCGACATCCGGCGAGGATCGCTCAAAGGCGTGGCATGCGCCAGCTTCCGCCCACCAAACCAAATCTCGCCAAGGTGTCGCTGGCCAGAACGATCGCCACGATTTCCCCGGTCACCCCAACCCATCACCACAGTCCTGCTGCTTGGTTTAGTCATCGCCACGAAGCAAGCTGCCGCTACGCTGACTTCGACGATAACGCCGCCGCAAACGCCATGGCATGGCGCTGACGCACGCATCCCGCGAATTGTTTGCGCTCCATGAATGTTTTCGTAGTGCCGCCGATACCTATGTTGTGGCCTCCGTACAAGCAACGCTGTCTTCGCCCTCATCACAGGGGACGTCGGGGATCTGCGGTGTCCTTCGCCAGCCACACCGACTCTCTGGGCCTTACGACGTGATCGGTCTCGGCCGGCAGCTAGATGAAGGAACCGCCAGCTGCAGGCGCCACATCGACGAAGGGTGTCCACGGGTGTGCGGTTGATCTTGGGAGTCCGTACGCTCGCGCCGGACGACTTGACTGACGCGGACAGGACGACGAACAGTCCGATTGTCTGTCCGCCCAACCCAAAGCTCCGGTGATTGAAGCAGGGAGTGTGAAGGAGAGAGTATGAAACTGTTGTATCGCCGTCGAAAGGCCGCGGACAAAGGTGCCATTCTGATGGTCGTGCTGATTGTGATGGTCGCGCTTCTGGGCTTGGGCATGACCGGGCTTTTTCTCACCAGCGGCAGCATTCAGATGAACAC
>Ga0265339_10000058_pt1 | contig 98398 bp, 66 predicted proteins | sample 4CB219metaG_FD_202085 | JGI IMG/M metagenome (GOLD analysis project Ga0265339, IMG submission 202085) | Rhizosphere microbial communities from Carex aquatilis grown in University of Washington, Seatle, WA, United States - 4-CB2-19 metaG | ecosystem: Host-associated > Plants > Roots >...
CCATCAGCATGCCTCCGCTCGCGACGTTTCCCTTGCTGGCGAGGCCCAGTCAGATCTACAAACACACCAACGCGGACTCTCTCTTAGCTCGGGCCAGTTTTGGTCCTACAAACGGGGTCCACTTCATAGAAACGGCGCAATCGTAGCTTTGCTGCTGCTTGCCACCTGCAACGACAACTCACCTCCTTCCGTCGCCGTCGAGAGCAGCCGCGAAGCACTCGGCAAGATTCCCGGTTCCGAAACTGCGGTCTGGCAGAAAGTGGGGTCGAGCTCAATTCCCGACGGCCGCTACCTGCAGGCCGTAGCTTTCGACACTACTCGCAACGTTGCCGTAGTGTTTGGCGGCGAGATTTGGAACATGAACATGGGAACCGGGGCGCCCAGCGGGGAAACCTGGGAATGGAGCCCGGCCACCGGCCATTGGACCAACCGTACCAGCGCCGGCCCGCAAGCGCGTTCAGGCGCGGCCATGGCGTACGATGCCGCCCGCAACAAGTTCGTCCTTTTCGGCGGCCGCGCGGGCAGCGGCTACAACTACGAAGACACCTGGGAGTGGGATCCGACGACGGGTACCTGGACCGATGTCACCACGGCTGGGAATCATCCGGCCGCTCGCGCGCAGCACGCGATGGCGTGGGAGAGCTCGACGGGCAAGGTGCTGCTCTTCGGTGGCGGCCGCAGCGATTCGAGTTCGTACGATGGCACTGGCATTTCGGTGTCGCTCGGCGACAGTTGGGAATACGACGGAGCGACGAAGGGCTGGACCGAGGTCAAAGCTGCCGCCAGTCCCACCGCACGCCACAACTCCGCGCTGATTTGGGATTCCTCCCGCAAGCTCGCGGTTCTGTTCGGCGGCATGCAGACGGACATCGCCGGCGCCGGTGGCGTCCCCAAGCGCGACATCTGGGAATGGGATCCGGCCGCGAGCACCTGGACCGAGCGAACAGCCACGGGAAGCAAGCCGAGCGAGCGCTACGGACACGCCATGGCTTTGGATGGCGTCCATGCCAAGCTGATGGTCTTCGGCGGCTGGGATATGAGCTCGGGCGGCGCGCTCAACGATTTGTGGCAGTGGGATCCGACGAGCGGAACCTGGTCGCAACTTCTGACGGGCATGGAGGCGAGCATGCCGAGCCCTCGCCTCTTTGCTTCGATGGTGGCGGACGACTCGCACGGACGCATCGAGCTTTTGATGGGTTCGACGGCGAATGGCGGCGGCAAAGGCACCGGCGGTTTCGGCGGGGGTACGGTTTATTATCCCCCGGGGATCTACGGACAAGCTGGATCGCGCGAGGTCTGGGAGCTCGAGCCGACCAAGCCGGCGTTCACCGATCGGTCGACGGCCCTCGATATTCCGGCGCCGCGAACCAACCACGCCATGGCGTACAACCCGGCGACGGCCAAAACCTATATTTTCGGCGGCTACGATATGAACGGCCAGCTGCTCAACGACCTTTGGCAGTGGGACGGAAAGACTTGGTCGCAGGCTTCGACCGGGGTGGGCCCGGCGGGCCGCGCCGAGGCAGCCATGGCCTACGATCCGGCGCGCAAGTCGCTCGTCCTTTACGGCGGCATGAGCTCGAACTACATGCAGCCCGGCTACAGCGAGACCTGGGAATGGACCAGCTCGGGCAAATGGGTCCAGCTTTTCCCGACGACCAGCCCCGACGCGACGATAGGTCCCGGCATGGTCACGGACACGACACGCGGAAAGATCCTGCTGTTCGGCGGAGCGACGAGCTCGTACATGTACGGTCCCCTGCCGGGGCCGATGCCGAGCTACGGTCCCATGACCAACGACGTCTGGGAATGGGATGGAGCGCAGACGACCTGGACCAAGCGAACACCGTCCGCATCGACGACCTCGCCCACGCCTCGCCAATTCCCCCTCGTTGCCTACGACGAAGGTCGGCAGAAGATGTTCGTCTTCGATGGTCCGGCGTTTTCGTCGGGATACCCCGCCAGTCTGAGCGCATTTTGGGAGTGGGATCCGATTTCCGCTGGGTGGTCACAACGCGATCCGGGCGATTCCATCGACTACGGCTACAACAACTACGTCGCCTACGATTCCGTGCGCCGGCGCGAGGTCATTCTCAGCGATGCCGTCAGCAACGCCGTCGGCGTCAACGAGACCTGGGAGATCGATGCCAAGGGCCCGACCTTCTATGTACGAACCCTCAAGACGACTCCGACTGGGCGCAGCGGTGCGGCCATGGTGTTCGACAGCGGACGCGGTGTCGCGGTCTTGTTCGGAGGTAGCGGCAATAACGGCTACGTCAACGAGACTTGGGAGTACTCGGTCGCAGGCCTCGCCAATGGCGAAGGCTGCACGGCTTCGTTCGCTTCATCGTGCTCGTCGGGCAATTGCGTCGACGGCGTGTGCTGCGAGTCTGCCTCTTGCTCCGGTCCCTGCAAGTCGTGCAACGTCGCCGGCTCCGAAGGCACGTGCGTTCTAGCGAAGCCCGGCACCGAGGTAGCCGGCAGTTGCTCGAATGGCCAGGCATGCGACGGTTCCGGCAGCTGCAAGAGCAGCAACGGTCAGAAGTGCGACAGCGCCAGCACGTGCGCCTCTGGCTTCTGTGTCGACGGCTACTGCTGCGAGAGTTCTTGCACCGGCACATGCCTTTCGTGCGCCCTCACGGGACAACTGGGCAAGTGCAGCCCCTACGCCGCCGGCACCGATCCACAAGGCGAATGCGGCAAGGGCACCGGCGTATGCAAGTCGACCTGCGACGGCGTCGGTAGCTGCGCCTATCCGCAAGCCAACGTTTCGTGCGGCACTTGTTTGACCTGCGACGGGTTCGGGACGTGCTCGATGTACGACTACAATTGCTACAACACCGGCGGCGCCTACGGGTACGGCGGGAACTGGGGCTCGGGCGGATTTATCGGGGGCTCGGGCGGGTACATCTGGCCATACGGTGGCAGCGGCGGCTACGCCACGAGCCGCGGCGGCTCGGGCGGCACCATTTACGGTTACGGCGGTTACTCCACCAGCCGCGGCGGCTCGGGTGGCACCATTTACGGCTACGGCGGTTACTCCACCAGCCGCGGCGGCTCGGGTGGCACCATTTACGGCTACGGCGGTTACTCCACCAGCCGTGGCGGTTCTGGCGGCACCATCTTCAACACGGGAACCGGCGGTCAAATCGCCGGCTTCGGCGGCTCGATGTACGTCTTCGGCGGCACCATGTACGGATTCGGCGGCTCGGGCGCAGGCGGGACCGCGGGACATCCCGACGCCGGTACACCCAAGGACGGAGGCACGACCATCAATCCCGACGCTGGAGACATCGTCACGATAGCCCGTCTGCATCGGTCGGGATGCAGTTGCGAGCTCGGCAGCGGCCAAGCAGGCTCGCCGCTCACCTGGCTGCTACTCGTCGGAACCGCCCTGCTCCGTCGGCGCAAGCGGCGCTAACCTCCGCTCGGGCCACAGCTCGTACACCGCGCCGGTCGTGACGAGAAGGCAGAGCCCCAGCACGAACAAAAGCGGACTGCCCGCACGCACCGGCTCTTGAAAAGGCTCGGTGCCCACGCGGGCAGAAAGCACCAGCCCGACCGCAGCGAGAGCGACACCGCCCATCGCCCAAAGCACCGTGAGGAAACCGCGACGCCAGTCGGGCAACGGGACCGGCGCGGGCGCTGTCGCCTCGGGAACGACCGGAGCGAATGGGATCAGGCGCACCGCCGGCAGCAAAGCGAGCAACGACAAGGCGATGATGCCAGCTCCGACCAACATCTCTAGGACGGTCGGCGCATACGTTCCTCGGGCGTAAGGCAGCGACAGACCATGCGTCTGCCAAACCACGAGCTGCAGGTAGTGGTGCACGAGCGCACCCGCTTGCGAGAGGACAGCCGCCGCAACGATTCGTCGAGTCCGACGAAATCCGCGCCGTGCCTCCCACAGCAAAGCAAAGCCCGCGCCGAAAAAGCATGCTGACTCGCCCCAGAACAGCAGTGCCTCGCCACCGGACAGCATGGCGCGCGCCACATCCACGACGGCCGGCTCACCGTCGGCGAGGCCGACGATGACTGCGGCGATGCTGCTCGCAAGCGCAAGCGAAACCAGGAGCAAAAGCGCAGCCGCCAGCCGCGCTCGGGCGACGCGGCCAAGACCGGCCTCTTGCCCAGCCGTCTTTCCTACCCAACCCGCCGCAACCAACAGCAGACCAACGCCCGCCGCGCCCGAAGCGAGAAGGAAGCTCGCCATTTCGAGCACCGCCGAAGGCAAGGGCCGCGCCGCGCGCAGCGTGAACATGACTGTCAGTGCGAAAAGCGGCGCGAGCAACGCCGGCACCATGAGAAAGGACATCCAAAATCCGCTCCGCGCCCGACGGCGACGTTCGGCGAACGTGCCCGAGTAACGTGCGGCCAGCCAGCGCTGCAAGGGCTGCCAGAAGGATTTCCGTTTGGCGTATTCAGCCAAGTCCGGCCGCCGGGCCAATACACAGTGAACGAGGCTGCCGAACAGGCAGACCGCCGTGACCGTGGTGAAGGTCACGAACATGGGTGACTGCGGCCGGGCGAAAGACGACAGTGACTTCAAAGCGGCGAGAGGGCGCCCCTGATCGGTCAGCACGCACAATCCGGCGCCGAGAAAGCAGGTGATGGCCACCGGCATCGCGATGCGAGCGACGGGCTCAAGGCGACGTCCGCCGAAAAGGCGCGCAAGGCAAGCGCTGAGCATGACAACGACGCCGGCACCAAGAAAGAAGCCATCCATCACAATGGAAAGCCCCCACACGACGCCGCCGGCTCCGATGGTACGCAGGCCGGTTACCACGTCACCCTGGATAAGCTGCTGGGAGTAGGCGTAACCGCCGGCCGCGACCAGCACGACCAGCGGCGCGATCGAGGCAACGAGCGATAGTGGCGAGTCCCTCCCTGTCATCGCTTCGTCCGTAGGTAGAAGACCTTGGGCGCCGTGCCCAGGCGATCGAGCAGATGAACCGCACGCGGATCGCGGACCAGCCGGGACAGCTCGGAATGAGGATCGGCCAGGTCGCCAAAGGTGATCGCCTGCGGTGGACAAGCCGAGGCGCAGGCCGGCAGTCGAAGCACGGCTTCGTCGGTCACGGGCTCTCCGTCCAGGCGCGCGTGCTCGACGACGGCCCGAATGCGGTGCTGGCAGAGCGTGCACTTTTCGACGACGCCGGCCGGGCGAAGCGCAACGTCGGGATTGGCGCTGCTGGGATCGCCGCCTGGCCAGGCGGGAGCTGTCCAGTTGTAATAGCGTCGCGAATAAGGACACGCCAGCATGCAGTAGCGGCAACCGATGCAGCGATCCCAGATTTGGCTCACGATGCCGTCGTCCGCGCGCTGGGTCGCGCCGACCGGGCAAACCTTCACGCATTCGGGACGGTCGCAATGCATGCAGGGGATAGGAAATGGCTGCCGGCCAAGCTCAGTCATTGCCGAGCTTTCAGCGTCGGGAACGAGGATCTCCATCCAATGAATGGGCCGCGTGAGCACCGCCGTCTCGGCGCCCAGCGGCGGCACGTTGTTCTCGGCGGCGCAGGCCACCACGCACGCCTGGCAACGCGTGCAACGGTCGAGATCGATGGCCATGCCCCAGCGATGCCGCGAGGGCTGCGACGGGTCGGTTTCACCCGCCTTCGCGACTTTCGCGGCAAACGCACCCACCGTCGAGGCTGCTCCCATCGCCAGCGCTTGTCGTCGCGTCGGAAAGGCGTTGCGGCTTCGGCTCATCCGACCTTTCGTAGTTGGGCCCGCGTGGCGCTCGCTAGCCAATGCCCGCTCGCCTCGTCGACGAAGCTGCCCACAATTGCCATGGCGTCTTCCTTACCGAGCGGCAGACCGAGCACGCCGGAGCGAACCGAGAGCGACACCTGGACCTGGGCTCGCAGCACGCCGAAGGACGACTCGACCAGCACGTCGTCACCGTGCTCGATGCCGAGCCGTCGAGCATCGTCCGTAGAAATTTCGATCCGCTGGCCCCAGGGATTGCAGACCGCCGGCAACTCGGCGGCCCAAGCCAGCTGTCGCCAGCCGCCCTCGGCGTAACCGGGACCGCGAAATGGCACCAGGACGAAAGGGAAGCGAACGCCGTCGCTCGGCAGTGAGGGCGGCGCCCACGAAATCGACCGCACATCGACCACGACTGCCGACTTCGCGTCTAGCGTGCGCTCGGCGGTGCCCCTCGACTGCAGATCGTCGAGCAGCGACGGCCGAGCCTTGGTCGTGGCAGACAAACCTGCGAGGGCGGCCTCGCGCACCGTGTTCCACGGGAACGCGCGCGCGATATTTCCGCCGAGCGCGCGAGCCATGCGAAGGATGACCTCGCCGGTCGAAAGGGTATTCCGAAGCGGCGGAACGACGGGTTGCCGCAACGCGAGCGCGGCGCCGGTCTCGACAACATCCCACCGCTCGAGAAAGGTGTGGTCGGGCAAAAGCAAATCCGCGAATGCCGTCGACTCGTCGTCGAAAGGCGAAAACGAAACGACGAACGGCACCTTCGCGATGGCTTCGCGCCAAGTCGTGCCGCCGGGCTTCGAATAAACGGGATTCGAATAGCTCGCAAGCAAAACCTTCGCAGCAGAGGGCTTGGCTGAAAGGATTGCCTGCGGGAGCGCCAACAAGCGCGCCTCGGTAAAATCGCTTGCGCCGCGCCCCTCACGACCATCGAGTGGTGGTGCGGCCAATCCGGCAGACGCCGCGACGTCAGGTTGCAAGGGTGGGTAGACGAAGGCGCGCGTTCGGTCGAGGCGCATGCCACCCGAGGCATTGAGGCTGCCGAGGAGTGCGTTGACCAGGATGGCTGCGCCCGCGGCGCCGAGATCGGCCATCTCCTCGTCGATGGCAACGACCGACGGACGCAGGCGCGCCAGCTCATGGGCGGCGTGCGAAAGACGCTCCGCTGAAACGCCCGTCAGGCTCGCCACACTTTCGGGCGAAAACTCGGCGAGCAAGCGCGCGCGCAGGCCTGGCTGGCCGCCACTGTCATCCAGCGCGGGCAGGAAGCCCGCGGCTGTCTGCAGCGCTGCCTCGTCGGCCAGATTGTCCCGCACGAGCACGTGCGCAAGCCCCAGTAACAGGGCAGTTGAGGTTCCCGGAGCCAGATCCAGCCACTCGTCGACGAACGTGGCCATCCCTGGCAAGCGCGGTGAAGCGCAGAACACGCGCGGCCTCGGCGTGCGACCCATGGCGCAAGCCAATCCCATGGCATGGGGCGACGATTCGAGCGCACCCGTACCGACGAGAAAGACGCAGGCCGAATGCTCGAAATCGTAGCTGGCAATGCCCTCGGCTCCGGTCAGCTTGCGCACGGCTTGGGCCATCTGTGCGCGCCCGCCACAGCCGTGCCCCACGTGATTCGGACTGCCGAACGCTGCCATGAAGCGCGCCCACAGCGCGTGCGTGGCTCCCGTATATTCGCCATCGAGCAACACGAGCGACTGCGGCTCCCCCGCCGCCCGCACCTTCGAAAGCTCGGCTGCGAGGCCAGCGATGGCCTCGTCCCAGGAAATTTCCTGCCAGCGATTTTCGCCCCGCTGCCCTACCCGACGCCGTGGTGCCGGCACGCGGTCAGGATGATAAAGCAGTTGCAACCCCGCCTGTCCCCGCGCACACACCCCGCCGCGATTGACGGGCGATTCCGGGTTGCCTTCGATCTTGACCGCGCGGCCGTCCACCACGCGCACGCGCAAGCTGCAGCCCGCCCGACAGAGCCCGCAGGTGGTGAGCACCCAGCGCTCCTCGCCCGGGCGTGCGCCGCGCTCGCGGGGAACCGGAGGTTTGTTTGCCCTGTAAGGATCTTCCGCCTTCTTGGAATCTCGCGACGTTCGGCAAGCCGCGGCGCCAGCCAGCGCGCCAGCCGCGCCGAGAAAACCACGTCGTCCGAGCTTAGCCATGCATCACCGGTGGCAGGTCTTGCACTGATTGCTGGCGTTTCGCTCGCGGTGGCAGCGCATGCAATCCTCCATCGTCTGGTGAAGGTCGGGCAGTGAGAGCGGCAGCGTCGCGGTCAGGATGCCCTGGTGACAGTCTTCGCACTTCATCTTCGCCAGAGTCACGTGCGCGGCGTGGGGAAAGTAGACATGGCCCGGCAAGCGATCCACACGCACCCAAGGAATTTCCGCCCCCTGCTGGGCATAGGCGCGGACCTTCGGCTCGTCGGGATGATCACCCCGAGCCTTGCCGTGGCAATCCATGCAATCAGCGACGGTTGGGAATTGCGCCTCCGCCTGATCCTCGGCGCCAGGGTGACACGTGAGGCACTTCATGTCCGCCTGCATGTGCCGCTGGTGGCTCAGCGCCATGGGCTGCGTAGCGGGAACCGTCCGCCGACATCCCATGGTCCACGAAGCCGCCATCATCGCTACAAGAACCAACCGACTTTGCAGAACACCGAACAAGCGGCTACTTCCTGACCGGCGTTCCGCCTTTGCCCTCGGCGGCGGGTTTGGCCGCTTTACCAGCCACGCAGGTCTTGAGGATCTCCTCGGCTTGTGCTTGCGCCTTTCCTTTCGCGGCTGGCAGGGTGCCGAGCTTGCCCGCTTCAGCCTTGGCGCCGGTGCAATCGCCGCGCGCCACCAAAATCTTCACCAACTCGTAATGGGCCAAGGCGTTCTGTCCGTCAAGCGCAACCGCATGCCGGCATTCTTCCTCGGCCGCTTTCGCGCGCATGTCCTTTTCCACCAATGCCCGGCAATAATCGGCCGCTACGCCGCTGTCTTTAGGTTCCAGCTTGGCCGCCTTGGCCAGCGCAATGGCGGCAGCATCTACCTGCCTGCGCTTCAGCTCGACGCGGCCGAGCCCCGTCCATGCGGGCGCGAACTTCGCGTCCTTCTGGGTCGCCAGCACGAGCTGGCCCTGCGCCTCGTCGAATTGCTTCTTGTCGGAGAGCAAGAGCCCGAGGTTGGTGAGCGCCACCGCGCTGTCGGGCATCAGCTTCACCGCTTGACGGCACTCGACCAGCGCTCCGTCGAGATCGCCCAGCTTACGCGAGACCGAGCAGAGATTGGCGTGACCGGTACCGTCGTTCGGGTTCAGCGCAACCGCCTTGCGATAGGCCGCCACCGCCTGGCCCGGCTGCTTCTGCGCCTCGCGCAGCAACCCCAGGTTGAAAGCAGCGCTGGCGTTCTTCGGGTCGATGGACGTGGCCGCGACGAGCTCCTTGTCCGCGCCGACGAGATCACTCTTGCCGAGAAGAAGGGCACCGAGGTTGTTGTGCGCCGGCGCGAAATGGCCGTTGCGAACGATGGCGTCGCGGTAGGCTTTTTCGGCGCCCGGAAGGTCGTTCTTCTTTTCGAGCACGACGCCTCGCAAGTACGGCGCCCGCGCGTCTTTCGCGTCGGCCTTCGCCGCGGCATCGAACGCTTGCAAAGCGCCCGCCAGATCGCCGGCCTTGAACAGCTTCTCGCCGCGCTCGAGGTCGGCCGACGCGCCTTTGGGCGCACCGCCCGGGCCCGGCTCCGCCGCCAAGAGAAAGGAAAACACCAGCGCCGTCGTGTGCATCGCGACCATAGGAAAGAGGTTCCGACGGACCCGGCGCCAAGGTCAAGCGTAACTCGTCGCTACTTGCTCTTGAGGGCTTGCTTGAGCGCGGTCGAAATGGCTTCGATACGCACGTCGTCGTCGACCTTTTCGCCGGTGGCGTTGTCGCGCACGTAGAAGACATCCGCTACGCGATCAGCTGCGACACCGACCCGAGAACGGTGGATATCCAGCCGCTGTTCGGCCAGCGTGTGCGTGATGGTGTAGAGCACCCCCGGCTTGTCCTCGGTGAAGACCTCGACGATGGTGAAGGTGCGGCTGGCGTCGTTGTCGACGTTGACTTCCGTCGGTTTGACCTGGGGCTTGGCGCGCTGGTAGAGCGTCGATGGCGGCAACCGCTTGGCCACGAGCGACTCGACAGTGACCGCGCCCGAGAGGACTTGGTTCAAATCCCGTTTGATGGCTTCGATACGGTCTGCTTCGGTGACCGCGCCATCGGGCTCCTTGCGGACGCGAAAGATGTCGAGCGCCTCCCCGCCCTTGCGCAATGGCAAGACCGGCTCGCGCGAATAGATGGCGGCGTCCAAGACGTCGATGCGGTTGGCGTAAAGCACGCCCGCCGCCTTGGCCAAAAGCCCGGGCTCGTCGTCCGCCGCCAGCACCAATTCGGAAAAGGTCCCGCGTTCGCTGTGGGTGACGGCGACGGCACACGCCGACTTCCGCTCGCGCATCAGACGTACGTGCGCCGCAATCTCGTGCGCTTCCTGCTCGGCGAAATAGCGGTCCGGTAAGCCCGCGAAGGCCTCCTTCGCCGAAGAGGAGTGCGCGTCCTCTTGCAGCAAGGCGGCAGCCTGACGCTGGCGCTCCTCGACCAGCTCGGCGCGCTCGGCGGCGAGCAGGTCGGGACCGCGGTGCATGTACTTGAGTGTGCGATCGTAAAGCTCGTAGAGCAGCTCGTACTTCCACCGGGTCATGGTCTTCGGCCCGGTCGAGGTCAAATCGCAAAACGTGAGAATGAAGAGCTGGCGCAGGCGCTCTTCGCTATGGCTGCAAATGCGGGCGAAGAAGTCCAGCAAGCTGTGGTCCTGCAGGTCGCGCCTTTGCGAGTTGTGCCCCATCTCCAGATGCGCCCGCACGAGGAAGTCGACCATGTCCACATCCTCGGGCGAAAGGCCCAACCGCAAGGCGATGGCCCTGGCCATGACGGCACCTTTTTCCGCGTGGTTCGCCCCGAGCGGCTTGCCGACGTCGTGAAGCAAGAGTGCCAGGTAAAGCGTCTCGATGCGGGTGACGCTAGGATAAGCATCGCAGACCTCGAGATAGTCCTTGCGTAGCTCACCGCGAGCGATGGCCTTGAGCGTGGCCACCGCGTAGAGCGAATGCTGATCCACCGTGTACACGTGGTAGATGTCGTGCTGGACGCGTCCCGAGACTGGCCCCCATTCGGGCATCAGGGCCGAAAGCAGACCGTGGTCGTGCATCTGCTCCAGCCGTGACGGAGTGCTGGCGTCGTTCACGTTGACGAGCACGTCGAGGAACGTGCGTGCGGCCTCGGGCGATTCCCGCAAGGCTTCACCGTGGTTCGCGGCGGCCTCGGACAATAGGTCCAAGGTGGCCAGGCCAACGTCGGCATCAAGATCTTGGGACAACTTGAAAAGACGAATCATCTCCGATGGTTGTTTGTCGAAGATAAGGTTTTCGTTGACCTCCAATTTGCCTTTACGAAGGACAAAGCTTGGATCGTCGGCGCGATTGCCCACCACGATCACAGGGCGCGTGGCGGTGCGCTCGTTGGGGCGTACGCAAACCCTTTGCAGTAGACGCTCGGTCGCGCGCGCGATGGTCCTGGCGTGGGTCTGGAACTCGTGCATCAGAGCTTCCACCGCGGGCGTGACCGCCGGCCGATCGTCATCGTCTGCCACCGCAAGCTGGGGATAGAAAAGCGGAGCAATGCGTTCTTGCAGGTCGAAGCGTAGCTGGTCCTGGCGCCGTCCAGCCGCGAGCTGCAACGCGGTTCGCAGGCGCAGGATAAACTCGATGGCGTTAGTCATAGCGTCGGATTGCCGGGGCGACATTTCGCCGAGCGCCTGCAGCTTGGCCGGCGAGGAAGCGCGGAACCCCGCGTGAGCAGCCCAGCGGCCGACGCATAGATCGCGCACGCCGCCCGGTCCGCTCTTGAGATCGGGCTCGAGCATGAAAATGGTGTCGCCGAAACGGGAGTGCCGCCCCGTCTGCTCTTCGCGCAGCCTTGCGACCAGGCTGTCCGGCGAATTTCCCGTCACCCGGGCGTCGTAACGCGCAAGAAAGTCGGCAGCCAGCTTCTCGTCGCCGACCAGAAAGCGCGCATCGAGCAAAGCCGTGGCTGCAGCCAGATCCTTGGCCGGCAAACCGAGGCCATCGGCGACCGATCGGACGGCATGACCGGCGTCTACCTTGGCGTCCCAAAGCGGAACTAGGATCGAGTGCGCCAACGCTTCGACTTTGCTGTCAGGCTTCTTCGCGCACAGGAAGAGCAGGTCGAGGTCGGAATACGGCGCCAGCTCGCGACGACCGAAACTTCCGGTAGCAAGAACGGCGATGCCCGACGACGAGCCGACGTGCGCCTTGTCGAAGTGATACCGCAAGACGCGGACGATGGCGTTCTCGACGGCCGCGCTAAGCGTACCGGAAAGGTCAATCCCGCCCGTGCCGTCCGCGACGCCGCGTTTGGCAGCGTCGCGCGCCTGCTGCATCTGGGACGCGATCCAGCCGGCATCCGGAGTAATCGGTTCTTCTGGCGTTACCATGAGCGATACGGCATCCATACCTGCACTTGCTTGAGATGTCGAATCGAGGCCGCTCGTCGCTGTCGCAGAGAAAAAACGCCTTCCCAACGTTGACGGCGCGCTCAGCCTGCGGCACCGTATGGATCATGTCGGCAATCGAATTGGCTCCGCTTGCGGATCGCTTGGATGATGAAGAAGTAAAGCTGCTCGGCAAACTGCTGGAGCAGGCCGGCGCGAAAATGCCCGCGCTCGACGACCACACGACGCACACCTTCGCCAAGCGACTCAGCGAGGAAGCCATGACCGAGTTTCTCGATCGCCTGGAGGCCCACGACGTGGCGGCCGACATCTACTTGCCGCTCGAGTTCGAAGGGCCTATCACCGTCGGTGATTTTCGCGTTGCCTCGGCGTACGCCTTGCAGGAGACACTGGAAGAAATGAAGGAAGAGTTGGCCATCGAAGACGACGACTTCGAAGAAGATGAAGAAGACGAAGACGACGAGGACGCGGAAGAGATCGAGGAAGGTAGCGTCATCGAGGCACAGATGCGCAACATCTGGCAGCTCGTCGCCGACGCCTGCAGCGAGTCCATCGAGAAGAACTACCCGCTCCACCTCCGCGTCTGAGCGCCATGACCGACTTGGTGCTGACCCTCATCGGATCTGATCGCCCCGGGCTGGTCGAGGCCGTGGCCGAGGTCGTGGCTTCCCACGGCGGCAACTGGCTGGAAAGCCGCATGGCCCACCTGGCGGGCAAGTTCGCGGGCATTCTGCGTATCGAGGTACAGGCGGACAAAGCAGCAAGCTTGCAAGCCGCCCTCGCCGAGCTGGATGCGCGCGGGCTGAAGGTGGTAGGCGAGTCCGCTGGCGGCGCTACCACCGCAGCCGGTGGCCGCACGCTCGACCTGGAGTTGGTCGGGCTCGATCGGCCCGGCATCGTGCGCGAGCTCTCGCAGCTCCTTTCCGGCAGCGGCGCGAACGTGGAAGAGCTCTCCACCGACCGATCGAGCGCGCCCATGTCGGGCGAGATGCTTTTCGAGGCCAAGGCCCGTGTCCGCTTGCCGAGCAGCGCCGACCTGTCGAAGCTGCGGGCGGCGCTCGAACGCTTGGCCAGTGACATGACCATCGAGATCCGTTTGGTCGAGACCTCGCTCGACGCCAAGCCACGCAAAAGCTAAAAGACGCTCGCACGATATCGCCGAGGGCGAAGCTGGTCTAAGATCGGCGCGTGGCACCGGCAAGCCGCATTGACCGTTACGTGCCCGAGGAGAAGCTCGGCTCCCGCGGTCCGGTCGAGACCTTTCGCGTACGAGCGCAGGGCGACGACCGGCCGACCGTTCTCAAAGTGCTCCTTGCGGATCGCGTCGACAAGGACTTGGGCGAGCCGCTCACGAAGCGCTTTCTCGCGGCTGGACGACGAGGTCAAGCGTGCTCGGTGGCAACCGTCGCGCAGGTATACGAGGTATCGGACGACCCCAAAGCGCCTTTCGTGGCACGGCAATGGATCCAGGGCGTCTCGCTCGACGAGATGGTGCGCCTGGCAGCGAAAGAAGGCGCTTCCGCCAAACTCGACCCGATTGCCGCCGGCCTGATCTGCGCAGATGTGGCAGCCACTCTCGAAGCGGCTCGAACAGCGCCGACACCGCTCTTTCACCTGGGACTAACTCCGAGCAACGTCATCGTCACGCCTGCGGCCCAAGCCAGAGTTCTGGACTTTGGAATTGCCGCTTGCGTCCGCTTGGCAGGTGTCCGCTCTGTCGGCCGCGAGATCTACGTCGCCCCCGAGATTCGGGGCATCCAAGACGTCGATGTCCGCCTGGCACTCAAGGCAGATGCTTATTCACTCGGCGCCCTGCTCTGCTTTCTGCTGACTCGCACGCCACCGCCCGCTCGATCTGCGCCGGCTGACCTGGAACAACACCTGCGCCAGTCACTCGCCCATCGCTCGCACGTTCCCGATTCCCTGGTAGCGGCGGTTCGCGACTTGATGTCCGCTGACCCCCAAGCTCGCCCCAACATCGACAAGTCGCTGCGAGATCAGCTTGCGCTGGACCTTGTCTCGAATTCCGAGCGCCTCGACTACCTGTCGAACGCGCTATTCACGTCGCAAGCTCCGGCGCTTCCGCGTACCCCGCTTGGTACCTCGCAGCGCCAGCGCACGCCCGTCCGACAAGGACCAAGTCTCGAGGCACCCGCGCAGCGCCGTGCACGTCCCGCCTGGGTCGGCCTCGCAGCTCTAGCTCTCTGCAGCGCTCTAGCGCTCGGCTACTACAGTCTGAGGACAGCGGGTCGCACAGCTCGCACGTCCGCGAGCACCGGATCGGCTTCGCCGCCCGAGCGGCCTGCCGCTGTTCCGAACGTGACGACGACGCCTACCGCTGCGCCACGATCCCCGGAAATGGACGACACGCCAACGCGGGTACCGGGCCGATTGTATCTCGATACGACGCCTGGCCAGGCCGCCGTTTGGGTCGACGGCGCTGTACGCGGAAAGACACCCGTGGATCTCCTCTTGGGCGCCGGCGGCCATCGCGTCGTCGTCATCAAGCCCGGCTACCTCATCTTGCGCGCGGTCTTCGATACGACCAAAGGCGAATACGCGCGCCGTAGTCTTCAGCGGGTCGGCTTCGTCCCGGTCGGAGACGGCATGCTCGACATTCAATGTCAGAGCGCCGACAAGTACCCCATTCTGATCGACGACGAAGAGACTGGCCTTCTTTGTCCAGCGGGCCGCGTCCGCGTACCGTCGGGGAAGCACACGGTCGGCGTCTTCATTCCGCCACCGGGAAAGAGTCGCGCCGTCGAAGTCGAAGTTCCGCCAGGACGGATGCCAAAGCTGGTCACACTCACCGACTGATGCCTACTGAAGAACCTCGCTCCAGCTGAGGCGCCTGTAGAGACCTAGTCCTGCATTCGGAGGCGTCGCTCTCCCCACCGAGATAGAATCGGGCACGAGCGACGAAATTTCCGACGCGCCCGACGAACCGAAAATGAAAACGCGGCCGCCCAGGATGACTGGCGAGGTTACCGGCTCGCTGGCGACGCTCGCCCCGAGACGTTGAGAGACCACGCCCGTTGCCGAGATGCGATGGATGGTGAAGTACGTCTGTCCACGCGTGCAACCGTCCGGGCTGAAGACGTACCACATCGTCATCACCTCGAACCCCGAACCATCCGCCAGTAGAAGGCCAACGGGCGTCGATGTCGGTCGAGCACCGGCGGGAATGCTTCCCGTGCAGGTGATCTTGCCGTCCGGATCCACCTGGGTGACGCCACAGATTTCATTGTCGTTGCCGACGGTGAGGGTTATCTGACCACCGTTCCCCCACGTCGAATCTTTCGCAACCGAAGTCAGATTGCCAAGGGAGTCCGTCTGAACGTTCTCCTTCCAAAACACCATCTTCGACGCCGGCAACGCAGCCGTATCCATATCCAAATTCGAGTTGGTTACTTGCACCGGAAAAATCTCATGTGCAAACGAGCTGGTGTACGAATCGCGGTCCAGTTGCACGACGGTTGGAGAAAAGTGCAGTGGGTGGTCGCAGCCGAACGACTGATCGATGGTAACTCCCGATCCCAAGAGAAAGCGGAAGAGCTGCCCCGATGTGTCGCCAAAGTACCCCGCGATCAGCTTGTCATCCTGTCCCTTCGCGAAATCGCGAGCCGTTGCTACATCCGTAAGCGCGGTGTACTCCTGCGCACACGTCGCCGCCGGTGTCACAGCGTTCGTGCTCACAATATTCCCGGTGGCCGCTGCTGCCGTGATGAGAGACCGCCCTTGCGTCGTGCTTCCGTCCGTAACCGAATACCCCGACGCAAATACGACGCGATAGTCGTCCATGGCCGGCGTGCGATTCAGAAAAAATGCCGGCAGAGAAATCGTGTTGCCTAACAAATTGTCGTACGCGGCTGCACTCGTCCCATAACCTGTATGCCACTGAACCTGAATTGGCGGGTCGGCGAGGCCCGTGTTGCCGAAGGGGCGGGTTACGTCCAACATGAACGTGTCACTCCCGCCATAGCCTTCGGGCATGATGAGCAAAGTTTTCCAAACCGCGGTCGAAGCATCAGAGCAGCCGCCCACGCACATTGTCTTTGCTTTCGGCGAGTCCGCTAGACCGAAGATGTGCGAGTAAGGATCCGGCTTCTCCCCGCCCTGTCCGTATTGACGACGCACCACCGACATCATATCCGGTGGCAAAAATGCAAATGCCTCGGTCCCGGCCGTGTAGACGGTTCCACCCACCGTCGTATCTTCCAGGAAGAACGCGTGCAGAAGGCCGTCTGAGGAGCCAACGTAGATGAGATGGGGACGATTCTGGTATTGAAGGAAGAATTCGTGTCCACCGGGCTCCGGAATATCGCCTGGACTCGCGACGTCTATGGGGGTCGAATTGACGATCGCGCCGAGAATCGCCGGATTCTTGTACGTGGGATCTCCGAGCATCCACCGTGTCACCTGTTCGGCCTCGGCGGCTGTCGCCCCCATGCCTAGGGCCGATAACGCTGAGCTATTCGTCACTGCGTGCGTGGTAGGATCGACCACGATCTTGACCATCTGCGTTCCATCCCACGTATACACTCGTCGCTGCCACCAGTTCATCGACGCCAACTTCTGGTAGGCATCCCACGCAAGCGCTGGCGTAGATCCTGATAGATCGTAGGCCAGCAAGTGCCCCTTCCACTGCGGAAAATCCATGCGCGAGTCGAGGGCATAGCGTCCCTCCGCGACGGTCGTCGCCTGCTGCGTCCCCGCCGACGTACTCGTGGGTGCGGTCGAATAGCTTCCCCGCACAGCATTGTAGATGACCAGCTGGAGCGCCGAATTCAGCTCATCTTCATTTTGGGCAAGGTAAGCGAATGGCGCGACACCATCGTTGTCTGCATCGGTGCCGCCTGCGCGAGCAATGTTATCGTTGATCGTTCGCGGTGCTCCCGCGCTGACATCCCCTGAGAAGCCGACGACGAACGTGCGCACACCGAGGTTCTGGCGCATGTTGTAGGCTCCGAGAACCGACCGGCACTGACACCCCGCCGTGACCGGATTCGTCGCCGCGCATGCCGCCGAATCGCAATTGTTGTCGCCCGGTCCGTTCGCCGCGCCGTCCGTTATGAGCAAGATGTAGTTATCCCGGCAAGGCAAGTGATCAGCAGGTATTCCCGCGATCGTATTGCCACTCTTGACCGACGCCATGTAATCGTAGGCGCTCGTATTCATCGTGCGCGCGACGTCGTTTTGGAGGGTACACCCCGTAGGAGTGCTCCAGTACGTGAGCAGACCGCCATTCGCCGCTGGTGCCATCGCCCGCGTAATCGCGTCAGCCGCTGACTTCGACTGCGTCGGATCGTCGGCAGTGCTCAGGAATGGCGCCAATTGGGCATCCCAGCGGCCTCCGCATGTCGCCGAGCAAACGCTCCCGCAATTCGGGAAATCGAGAGGCGGCGCCGCGCCGCCGTTGTAGTAATTGGTCAACGGTTGGTAGTAGGTATACGGTTGCCCATTGACTGTGATGTCCTGCCCGCTGTACGTCGGCTGGATCGACATCGTCGTCGAGTTGCCGCCCGTTCTCGCCGTGTATTGGTAATAGGCCCCTTCGAACTGTCCCATACCAAGGTCACCCGGAAGATCGCAATCGTGACCACACCAGTCCGCATCTACGTCCATCCACGTGTTCACGTCCGTACGTACGCGATAGCGGCTGTTCGGCGACGAGCGCAATGTCATATCGATACCATTGATTCGGCAATTCGTCGCTGGCCCTGTGTGGTTGTCCCAACAATGCGCTGACGCGATCGAATCGATGGCCTCAAAAACCGTAATCACGCCAGTGGTACCACCGGTATTCAAGAAGTACGGAAAATACCCGGCTTGATAGAAGGTCATGAGCCCGAAGTTGAGCAAGCCATAGTTGTTCTGAACCACGGAACTTACCGCACGCTTCGCAATCACCGCACGGGAAGTCGCAGGACCACAAGTATCCCCTGCCCCAGTACAGTCGGTATCATTACGGCAAACCGTCTGCGCAATTCGGCACATACGAATGGGGCCGATCGGGCCACTGCGCGCTTCCGCGCAAACATCCGTCGCGCTCACCGGCTGAACGCAGTTGTTGGCGGCGGGCAAGACGCAGGTATTAACGGGAGTAGTGCAAGTATTGGGAGTGGCCACACAGGCGTTGTCTGTCTTCGCCGTGCAGGTATCCTGCGGAAGATTGCAGATGTTGGTGTTGCCGGTGCACGTTTGCGCAGCAAACATACAATTCTGCCCTTGCGGACACTTTCGGTAGCTGTTGTTACAGCTGGCGCCGGAAACAGAGCACACGCCGGTGCTCGGCGTCGGACAATCGGTATCCGTCACGCAGCTATCGTTGGTTAGGCTGCAACGCTTATAGCTGGGGCAGTCGCCATTCGAGGTACAGCCGCCACTCGGCGTTCCACCCAACGAGCACGTCGACGTGCCAGCCAGCGTCGGACAATCCGCCGCGGTCGAGCAGGTCGTCGATGTCGAATGTGCGCACACGTTGATCGAGGAGCAATTACCTCCCGGATTCGGGCATGCCAGGTTCGTATACTTGCACTTGCCGACGGCAACGCAATCGCTATCGCTGGCGCAGGTGGTCCCCGTCGCCGAACACACGGTTCCTTGAACCGGACAATCGGAATCCTTCGAGCAGGTTGCGTTGGTAACGGTGCAGCTCACATTCCCGAGGGACGTCTGGGTCGACGTCGACGTCTGTGTGGACGTTGAACTTTGGGTTCTTGTCTGGGTCAGGGTCCCTGTCCCTATCTGCGTTGCCGTTCCCGTTTGGGTCGTGGTCGTCGTGACTGTGCTGGTTTGGGTCTGGGTATTCGTTACGGTTTGATTCCCGGACGAGATCTGCGTGGTCGTGGTCGTTTGCGAGGAAGTACCGCTCTGAGTCGTCGTTCCGGTCTGGGTCTGTGTCGCCGTCTGACTGGTCGTACCCGTCTGAATACTGGTGGCGGTTTGAGTTGTCGTGCCGACCTGGGTGGACGTCCTAGTCTGCGTGCCGGTTCCGGTCTGCGTTCCGCTTTGAGTCGAGGTTCCCGTTCCCGTTTGAGTGCGGGTGGAAGTCTGCGTCCCTGTGCCTGTTTGGGTCGCCGTACCGGTCTGAGTCATGGTGTAGGTCAGAGACGCCGAAGTTGTCGCCGTAGCGGATCCCGAGGCGGTCACGGTGGCGGGAATGGTGTTGGTAGTATTTCCGACCCTGGACTCGGTCGTGACGGCCCAGCCCCAGTCCCACCAATTGGGTAGAGATGGCGTATAGACCGTCGCGGTTCCGGTGGAAGTTGTCGAGCCACTGACGGTTCCGGTCGCGGTCAGCACTTTGGTTGCGGTGCCGTTGTAGGTCGCGGTTACGATGCTCGTGGCATTCGCGGTCGCGCTTCCGACGTAGTAATCCGTGGTCGTATAGGTATGGGTGTTGTTACTCCAAAAGTCCATATCATAGGCAGTGTTCGTATTCGTCACTGTTCCCGTAATAGTCACAGTGACGGTTGCTGTCTTGGTTGGCGACTGCGTCGTCGTCATCGTCTGCGTGTTGGTCCCGGTCAGGGTATAGGTCCCGGTCTGGGTCTGGGTCGATGTCGGCGTGTTGGTTACGGTTTGAGTCTGCGTCACAGTGGACGTCGTCGTGGCAGTCTGGGTGTTCGTCGCGGTTTGCGTGCTGGTAGCGGTTCGGGTGGTCGTGGAGCTCTGGGTCTGGGTAGCCGTCTGCGTATTGGTTGCAGTCCGGGTAGTCGTCGCAGTCTGTGTGATGGTCGTAGTCTGTGTATTCGTACCGGACTGCGTGTTCGTTGCGGATCGAGTGGACGTGGCCGTCGACGTGCCCGTGGAGCTCTGGGTATTCGTAGTCGTCTGCGTACTGGTGTTCGTAAGGGTGCTAGTCGAGGTCCCTGTGCTCGTGAATGTCACTGTGCTGGTGCCGGTTAGGGTGGTGATGCCCAGGGTGCAGTTGGTCGTCGGAATAGAACACGAGCCGGGATCCTGCGGACAATCCGCCGATGTGCTGCAAGCAGTAACACCATCCTTCTGACAGTAGCCAGTACGACAGTCGTCGTCCGACAGACATGTCCGGCCCCAAAGCTTGCACAGTCCTTGGACGCCGCCGTTCCGACAGTTAGCGCCGTTATCGCAGTCCACGCCCGCCTCAGTCGAATTCGCGAACTGTCCGCCCGGCACACCGGTCATCGACCCGGACGTGTCGAGGATGATAAGCATATTGGCCTTGTGAAGTTGCCGTTCGATCACCACCAGCGGGTTCACCCGCGCATAAGAACGAGGTAGCGCAAGAAAGGAACCGACCAAGAAGACAGCGGTCGCGCCGACGGCAAAGCACGGTCGCCGAAGCCGGAGCAGCGCACCGCTTCTAAGCCTGGAACCATTCACTTCGAGTTTCATCGGCTGAAAACCGCGCTTCATTGACCAATGCAGGCGATGATGTCGACAACTTATTGCGATGTCCGTTGCATATTTTACACTATAAAATACGTTATCCAGCTTACTCAATGGTAATACTATTGAGGAAAGGACTGCGCGACGGCCCGCTAGCCAGGGGGATCGAGCTTCGAGAATCACAAGAGCAACTACCGAGCCAGCAGCGAAACTCGGGACGAGGTTTCAACCACGCAGAAAGCTCGCTATGGTTGCGCCACCATGCTGGGTGAAAACACACGCGCTCCCACCGCCGCCATCATCGTCATCGGTGACGAGGTTCTGTCCGGAAAGGTCGAAGAGCAAAATGCCCGCTTTCTGGTGCGCGAGCTGCGCCAGCTGGGCGTCGGCGTCCGGCGCATCGAGGTAATTCCCGACGTGCCCGAGGAAATCATCGCGTCGGTGCGCACGGCGTCCTCGACCTTCGACCACGTCTTCACCTCGGGCGGCATCGGCCCGACCCACGACGACGTGACAATCGCCGCCATCGCTGCTGCGTTCTCCGTCTCGGTCGTACGCAACGCCGAATTGGAAGCGTGCATTCGTCAGGCCGCCGGAGCTCGCCTGTTCGAACGCGACCTACGCATGGCCGATGTTCCGCAAGGCGCCGAGCTTCTGTATGGCGAAGGGGGCCTACACACGCGCTGGCCGGTCATCGCGTACCGAAACGTGTACATCCTGCCCGGAGTGCCGTCGATCCTGCAGCGCAAGTTCACCATGATTCGCGACCGCTTCGCCGCGCCGCCGTTCTTTGGTCGCGCCGTCTTGTCGCGCGACGGTGAAGGCGCCATCGCGCACGTTCTCGACAAGGCAGCCGCCGGCTTTCCCAGCGTCGCCATCGGTTCGTATCCCCACATCGACGCCGTGGACCACAAGGTGCTCATCACCATCGACGGGCGTGACGAAGCCCAGGTGGCCAGCGCCTGCGCGCAGATCGTCGCCGGGCTCGGCGGCGCGGTCGTTCGCGTCGACTAGGAAATGCTATAAAGCCGCCGTGAACGACCTACCCCCGAGCGTCAAAGGGATGAACGACATCGCGCCCCCCGAGGTGGCGAAGTGGCAATTCGTCGAGGAAAAGGCGCGCGCCATATTGGACGCCTTCGCGTACCACGAGCTGCGCACGCCCATCCTGGAGTACACGCCGCTGTTCACGCGTTCGGTCGGCGAGGCCACCGAGGTCGTCGAAAAACAGATGTACACGTTCGACGATCGCGACGGCAGCAGCGTCAGCATGCGACCCGAGGGAACCGCCTCGGCGGTGCGCGCTTACATCGCGCGTTCCCAGTGGCACCACGAGCCCATCACGCGTTGGTTCTACGTAGGGCCGATGTTCCGCCACGAACGCGCTCAACGTGGCCGCTTGCGCCAGTTCCACCAAATTGGCGCCGAGGTCTTCGGCTTGCCTGGCCCGGCCATTGACGCCGAGATGATCGCCATGCTGGTCGCGCTGCTGGCCGAGCTGGGCATCAAGAATTCGGACCTGGAGGTTGCGATCAACAGCCTGGGCTCGCCCGACGAGCGCGCTGCCTACCGCGAGACGCTGCGCAGTTACTTCGCCGGCCACGTGGACAAGCTCGACGAGTTTTCCCGCCGCCGCCTCGACACCAATCCGCTGCGCATTCTCGATTCCAAGGATCCCGACGTTCAAGCGCTTTGCGCGAACGCCCCTATCCTGCTCGACGTGCTCGGCGAAACCTCGAAGACGCACTTCGAGGCCGTGCGAAAACACCTCGCGGATCTTGGCGTGGAAAGCAGTCTCGACCCGCGCTTGGTGCGCGGCCTCGACTACTACACGGGCACGATTTTCGAAATCAAAGCCAAGGTCGGCGACTTGGGTGCGCAAAACACGGTGTGCGGCGGCGGGCGCTACGATCGATTGGTCGCCTCGCTGGGCGGTCCGGAAGTGCCGGCCATGGGCTTCGGCATGGGGGTCGAGCGCGTGCTGCTCGCCATGACGGCGCCCGCGGAAAGCTTCGAGCCTGGCGTGATCCTCTACATCGCCGCGCTCGGCGACAAGGCCCGCGCCTTTACGCTGCCGATCGCGCACCGGCTGCGTTTGGCGGGAATTCGCACGGAAATCGAGCACCGAGATACCGGCCTCAAGGGACAGCTCAAACGCGCAGACGCCCTGCGCGCCCGGCTTGCGCTCATCGTGGGCGACAACGAGCTGACCTCGGGCAAGCTGATCCTGCGTGACCTGACCACGCGCCAGCAGTCGGAAGTCGGCGTCGACGAGGTCGAGGCGCGCGTGCGCCAGGCCATGGACTAAGGAGTCTGCGCCGCCCGGCCTCGACAGTAGGTCACTCACGATCGAAGCATCGAAGAAGGCGGCGCTCGGCTTCTGCGAGTAAGCGGGGGACGACTCCTCGGCGGCGTAGACGAGCGCCGCGAACGTCTCCGCTCGCGCGCCAGCAAGTCGGGACTGGGGCCCGCGACCGGTCCGCCGAGTCGCGTAAGGACCCGGATGCCGAGCGTGCCATGGACGCGCGAAGTGCGGCCGTTGGCATGCGGCCGCCGAGGAGCGCCCCCGCGTATGCCCGCCGAGGGCGAGCGAAGCGAGCGGGGCGGCAGGGTGGCCGGGGGACCCGAAGGCCGAGCGCCGCTTTCCCGGATGCATCTACAAAGAAGTGGAGGGAGGAGAGCGCTGGCTAACAACTAACTACGAGCGGCGCACGCGGGATGCTAGCTCTAGCACGGCGCGGCCGCGGCGGAAGACGCGTACGGTGCCGGAGGTCTGCGATACGACGACAGCGATGGCTTCTGTTTCGTGCGTGATCCCGGCTGCAGCCATGTGGCGGGAGCCGAGGCCGAGGGGAATGCGTACTTCCTTTTCCTCGAAGTTGAGATAGCGCCCGGCCGCGAGAACCACGCCGTCTTCACGCAAGACGAACGCGCCGTCGAGCACGGCAAATGCCCGCAGAGCCCGCTTGACCTCGGGGTTGAGTAGATTTCGCTCGTCCTCGGAATAGCCCTGAAACGGATTCAGGCTCAGCGGCCGCGACTGCTCCATCACCTTGTTGGAGTCGCCGATGACGAACAAGGAGCCCACCGGCCGACCCTCCCAGCCTTCGACGCCGATAGTAACCGCCAAGTCGATGAGCGCCTCCAAGATCTCGGGCGAAACGCCCTCCGTGCGCAGAAAACCGAAGCCCACGTCCTGATCGTCGGGGCCAACGTTCACGACCAAAATGGAATCCGGCTTGCCGACCGGACGCGCCGACAAAAGTGCGACGACGACATCGCCTTCGGCATAGATACCGCGGGCGATGCCGCTCACGAGAGCCAGCTTGAGCTTCTCCGTGCGGCCGAGGTCGTATTGCGGAAGTGGTATGACTCGCACGCCGGCTGCCTCGACGACCGAGCGCTGCGCTTCGCTGACCACCGCCTGCACGAGCTTCTTGCGTGCGCCGGACTTGCCGCGAAAGACGTCTTCCGGCAAGAGCAAGTCGCCGACGTAAAGCAGATGGTCGAAATTCCGCTTGGACGCTAGAGCAACGGCCGATTTGATGATCTCGAGGTGAGTCGCTTGCGCTTTAGCCATGGTTCACGCGTTGGCAATAGTAGTATGGAAACCTCGGAACGTGTCCTTTCGCAACCGCTAATCGGGACGATAGTCGGCGGTTTTGTCCACGACGACGAAGCCTGCGCCCCTCCGTTCGAGGCGAAGGACGCGCAAATCGGGCAGTCGAGCCAGCACTTCGTCCAGATCGGGAGCGTCTTCCCGTCGGGCAAGCCCCATCAGCCTGGCTTGGCCGAATCGGTAGGCGCCCGACGGTGGCAGCGGCGGGCGAGCAAGGAGGAAGTCGAGCGGCTGGCCAAGCGCGTCCGGCATCCAGACGAACGAGGCGGGGACATCGGGAATGATCGCTGCCTCACGAATCGTGCCCGGCATGGAGCGGTCGAGCTTGAGGGCGAGGTCCAGATCCTTGATGGCACCCGTGACGTAAAACAGGCGATAGCCTCGGTCAAGTTCGTCCACCACGCCGGCACGAATGGCGATTAGAGCCTGCCGGTAAAGCTGGACCTCGACCGAGCGCGAATGCCCCGCGGCCAGGCCGAGCACGATGAGTGTCGCCACGGCAAACCCGGCAGTCAGACGGCTGGTGCGTTCGAGCGCCAGCGCGAGCAACAGGCACAAGCCGACGGCCGGCAGGTAGAAATACCGGGCACCCACCAACCAGCCCGCGAAGGGCAATGGCAAAAGCGCGACGAGCGCCCACAGCCATGCGAAGAGCATGCGCCGACGGTCGGCCGTGCTCACCCACGTGGCCCACAACAAAACCGATAGTCCCGCCAGCCACGCCACCCACTCGGGCAAGGGAGCGTAGGCGGTCACAGAATGAACCAGGCCCGAGGCGAGCTGCACTCCCCTGCCCCACCAAGGCGCGGCGATATCGCCCGCACCACCGAGTCCGTGCAGCACGAGTGTCCGCGTAACGAGGATGATGGCGAGGATACCAAGGTGCGGCAGCACACGCCGAAGGCCCCGCTTGCGCCAGCCGTTCTCCGAGGACGGCGATGCGTCCGACCCGTGCGCCAGCCAGTACGCCGCCAGGAGAAGCCCAGGCAGAATCGCCAGAGTTTCCTTGCACAAGAACGCCGCTGCGGAAAGCGCCACCGACGCGGCTCGCGCGGCTCTCGTGATCGACAGAAAGCAGATCACAGCCGCAAGTCCGGCCGCGGTTCCGAGTAAATCGGTGCTTGCTGAAAACCACATGGCGGCTTCGCGCTGGGCGGGCGCCACCAGAAAGAGCAGGCCGGCGAGCGCGGCCGCGAAGCGCGAACAGCCCAGCTTGCGTGCCATCGTCGTCAGGAGCGCGGCACATGTGGCGTGCTCGAAGAATGCGAAAACCGCAAAGACCCACACCCGTCCGCCGCTGCTACGTTCGAGCAGCCACCAGAGCGCCATCGGCAAGGGCCTGTAATACTCGCCGCCGTGCTTGTCGACGACAAACGCCGCCCACGGACTGACCTCAAGCTGAGCGAAAGCGCGGAACAAGTAATCGTCGCCGAAGAACGTCGTCGCGGCGATGAACTGCCACAAAACAAGTAACGCAGACCCGAAATAGACGCCCGCGAGCGCAAAACGTTTCAAAAGATGCCTCTTTGGGGCAACCTGCGCATCGAAGGCTCGACCGTCGGCATCTTAAACCGAAAAAGCGTGTGCCCCACTGCCTGAATTCGTCGGCCATATCGTACTTGCTGAGCTAGAGGGGAAGGAGCTAGCGAGGTCGCAATGCCTGACACAGGGAAAGGATTTACCACCATGGTCCACAATCGAGTTCTTGCCATTCTAGCTTTGACTGCCGGCATGATGACGACATCTGCCGCTTTTGCCGAGACGCAACTGTCTGGCACCGGCACGGTTGAGTATCGCGTGGTGCACAAGTTCCACAAGATCAACGCCGTCAGCAAGGCGATGGCGGTACGCGGAACGGTTGACGGGTCCGGCCTCAAGGTGATGGCTCGCACGCAAGTGAGCACGTTTGATAGCGACAATACCAATCGCGACGCCCATATGATGGAAACGGTCGAGGGGGAAAAGTATCCCTGGGCTTCCGTTCGCGCCACCCTGGCGGGCTTCACTCTGCCCACGAGCGGAACGAAGAAGATCACGGTGCAAGCGTCCGTCGAGCTCCACGGCGTGTCGGTGACCCATCCCATCGAGCTGACCCTCGAGACGAAAGACGGAAAGACTTTCCACGTGAGCTTCGACTTCCCAGAGAGTATGACTGCACACAAGATAGAGCGCCCCAGCCTGCTCTTCGTGCCGGTCGACGACGAGATCAGAATCGTGGGCAACGCGGACGTCACGGCCAAGGGCTAAGAAGCCCGCGGCGGCAAGACCGCTCCTTTGCGTCAGCGCTACCTGCTGCTGCTCGGTGGCGCCTTTCGTTTTCGCTAGGCCGAGCTTCAAAACTGCAAGCGCGCTGTGCGAGACTGAAAAGCGTGGCGTCCGAAGCACCCGAAGAGCCCTCGACTGTGAACCTGCGCTTTGTTGCGGGTACCATCGAAATTCGTGGGCTGCCGCCGCAAGCGACTGGCCTGCCCTCGCACTGCGCCTGGGACGAACGCAGCGGTACTTTCCGCGGCCCCGCTTACGGCTACGCCGACATCGTACGCGCGCTGCGGAAGCTGAGTCTCGCTTACGACGACGAGGCGCGACGGTACGAAGAGCTGGGCCAGCCCGCCCTCGTCCATCGCGTGCCGCGCCCCTATCAGACCGAAGCGCTGGCAGCGTGGAGCGCGGCCAAGTTTCGTGGCGTCGTGGTTCTGCCGACCGGTGCGGGTAAAACCTTGGTCGCGCACCTGGCCATCGACAACCGCCGGCGAAGCACGTTGGTCGTCACGCCGACGCTCGATCTCGTTCGTCAGTGGCATGACGGATTGCGGACCACGTTCGGCACGAAAATCGGACTCGTGGGGGGCGGCGACTACGACGTGCGGCCCATCACCGTGACCACGTACGACTCGGCGTACTTGCACATGGAACACCTCGGCTGCCGTTTCGGCCTCGTGGTCTTCGACGAGTGCCATCACTTGCCGGGTGAAAGCTACGCGCTCGGCGCTCGGTTCTGCCTTGCCCCTTTCCGACTGGGACTGACCGCCACGCCCGAACGCAGCGACGGCCGCGACACCTTGATGGACGAGTTGGTCGGCCCGGTCGTGTATCGCAAGGACATCGTCGAATTGGCGGGCGAGTACCTCTCGGAGTACGAAACCGTGCGCGTGTCGGTCGACCTCTCGCCCGACGAACGCGCCGAATACGAACAAGAGCGCGCCATCTATCGGCAGTACCTGGCGGACAACGGTATCGCGATGAGCAGCCCGCGCGGCTTTTCCGACTTCATCATGCGCTCGTCGCGCACCGACGACGGCCGGCGAGCCTTCGCTGCTTATAGGCGGCAACGCGAGATCGCGTTCACCGCGCCTGCCAAGCTGGACTACGTCGAGCGCCTGCTGCACCAGCATCGAAGCGACCGAACCATCGTGTTCACGCAAGACAATGCGACGGTGCACTTGCTTTCGCGAAAGTTTCTGATTCCCGCGATTACCCATCACACGCGAGTCAGCGAGAGGAGCGCCATCCTGCAGGCATTTTCGAACGGCACGTACACGGCCATCGCCACGTCGAAGGTGCTCAATGAAGGCGTCGATATTCCCGAGGCCAACGTGGCGATCGTCATGTCGGGCAGCGGGTCGGTGCGCGAGCATGTGCAACGCCTCGGTCGCATTTTGCGCAAAGGCGTGGGCAAACAGGCCATCCTCTACGAGCTGGTGACCGGCGGCACCAGCGAATCCATGACCAGCATGAGGCGACGGGACCACGTTGCTTACCGCTGACCTCGTCCATGTCCGCCGCCGGGGCGATCTTCTGCTCGTCGTACCACTCGGCGAGTCCGAGCGGCCACGCGCCCGAGAGCTGGCGAGCACGGCCATCGAGCTGGTGCGGGCGCATGTCGGGCTGCCCCGTGGCGCTCTGCTGGAAGCCTGGAGCCAAGTCGCGCTTAGCCCTTCAGAGGCCCGGCTGGGACGGGGGCTCTTCAAGTTGGCCACCGATGCGTGCGAGTTCGACGAGGGCACTACCCTGGATCCGATCGAGCTTCGGCGCGAGCTCTTCACGCAGGCGGCGCAGTTTCGTCGGAGCGGCGCTGGCGAATTCGACCGCCAACACCAGGTGCAAGCCATCGCCGAACGCAGAGGCGTCGATGCGGATGCGATCGAAGAGGCGCTCTACGCCGATTTGCCGACGGCGCACCTGCTGCGCAAGGCGGATCTCCCTTCTGCGGACGGACTTCTCGCGCAATACGACCTCGCCCAACACCAGGCCGTTCTGCTGCGAGCCGTGCGCCTGCAGGCGCGTGTCTTCGGCGCAACCGCGAGTACTTACCGCACGCTCTTTCGCAAGCTGAAGTTCCATCGGCTGCTCTATCGAATCGACAAGCTCGACCGGAGCAAAGGCTACGCCGTCCATATCGACGGCCCGTTCAGCTTGTTCGAGCAGACGACGAAGTACGGCGTGCAGTTTGCCATGGTTCTGCCGGCCATCATGGAATGCGACGTCTGGGACCTGAGCGCGGAGCTACGCTGGGGCAAGGATCGCCGCCCCTTGCGCTACCACGTACGGGGCAATTGCACGGCCAGACCGACGGCAGAGGCGCCGTGCTCGGGCGAAGTCATGGCACTGCTCTCCGACTTGCGAATGGCTGCCGCCGATTGGGATGTCAGCTTGGCCGACGAGATTCTCGATCTGCCCGGCGTCGGACTCTGCGTCCCCGACCTCGTCTTCGTCCAGCGCCGGACGGCCAAGAAAGTCTTCCTCGAGGTGCTCGGCTTCTGGAGTCGCGATGCCGTCTGGAAGCGCATCGAGCTGGCCCAGGCCGGCTTGCCCCACCCCATCGTTTTCGCCGTCAGCCGCCATTTGCGTGTCAGCGAAGAAGCCCTCCGCGACGAGACGCCCGCGGCGCTCTATGTCTACGCCCGCGCCATGAACGCCAAAGCCGTTCTGGAACGCGTCGCTGCCGTGGCCGAGCGCTAGCCCTGACGCTAGAAATTCTCCATGGTCTTCACGATTTCCGCCTCGAAACCCTGGCGGATTTCGATGAGCGACGAATGCATCGCCGGCTCGACGAGCTCGATGAGAACGCCGTCGGAATCCAAGATACCACCCTGGATATCTTCGTCGCTGAAGCACAAGTGCTGGACCGGCACCCAGGCGTCGGCCTCGCCGGGCCCGACGTTGTCCTCCGCAAGGGCCGCAGGTGGCGCGAATGCAGTGAGTAGAGCCGCAACTTCGAGCAGGTTGATGATGGCCGTTTTCATGATGACGCTCCTGATGGGATCAACGGAGCAAGCTGCGAAGCGTTCCCGCCGTCGCATGTGTTATGATTGCTGCAGTTGGTGGGAACGAATTCGGCGGTGGACCGTTGATCCAGACAGGAGGCACGCATGAGCGCCCTGGACGGAAAAGCGCTTCTAGACCACGGTGAAGCCATCGCACGCCGCTACGCCAGCCGGGTTGGCGTGGATCTCGCCGAGGAGTTGCGCGACGAGGCCGTGCTGCGGGCATTCCGATCGCCACCGCCCGACGGACGACTGGAACCTTGGCTCGAACGCATCTACAGGAACCTGCTCATCGATCGCTGGCGTCAGCCCCAACCAATTCCTGTCGACATCCAGGAGCTGAATTCCCTCGGCACCGATAGCACGCCCGAGGACGCTGCCCTCAAGGCCGAGCGGCGCCGTCTCGTGCGTACCAGTCTGCGCCGCCTACCGCCTGAAGCGCGGCAAGTCTTGCTGTCGCGCTACTACGGTGAGCTAGACGAGGCCACGACGGCTTCCCGCCTGGGCATCGCCAGGCCTACTGTCCGAACCCGCCTCCATCGCGCGCTCTTGCGCTTGCGCACCTGCCTCGGCGACCTGCGCGGTTTGTGGCCGCCGCTCTTGGGAAGACTCCCAGGACAGCTGTCCACCCTCGGCGCAGCGCCGGTTTTGGTGGCCGCCCTACTCGTGGCGAGCGCGAGCTCACCGGAGCAACAACAGGTGACTGTGACCGCATCCGAGCCAGAGGGCTTGCCCGTGGTATCCACGGTAAGCACCCAACCACATCCCGTCCCGCCGCAGGCCCCGCCAGCTCCACCGCGCCCCCGCGTCGCAAGAAAATTACCGGTTGCGCCGCCTATTCGTTCGGCTCCGTTGGCGCCAACACCGGCGCTTTCCATCGTGACGGAGATCTTCTGGCCCGAGCGGCTGGACATCTTCGCCGAACCCGAGAGCTCTCCGCGACCGTGCCTGGTGGAAGCACCGACGACGTTCGCACTGCAGATCGAAAAGATGGTCGAAGAAGAGCTTTAGCCTTCGAGGGCGCTACGCCAGTCTCTCGCGACCGTGAAGCATCCAATGCGCGGCTCGCTCGGCCACGGCGGCGATGGTCAGCGACGGATTGACTGCCAGCGCAGATGGGATCGCGGCTCCGTCGGTAACGAACAGGCCGGGATAGTTCCACACTTCGCAAGCATGGTTGACCACCGAGGTTTCTGCATCGTCGCCCATCACACAACCGCCAAGTGGATGTGCCGTCAGCAACTTGCGGGTGGGCCATCGCCACAGCAGACTGGGGTTCCAATCTCCGCCGGTGGCCTCGGCGATGGCACGCATCGACTTTTCCATGCTCCGAAACATCGACCTACTCGCCTTGTGGTCCCACGCGAGATCCAGCTGACCGTCGTCGAGAAAGAGACGGCCATCGGCGGCATCGGTGCCCATGCCGAGAAAGGGCAGCATGTGCACGGTGCGCCCGCCACGCAGGAGCTTCGCCAGTTCGTCGGAGGCTCGACTGCTACGGGGAGAAAGGCCGAGAGAATTCGCCAAGTAGCGGCCCAGCAGGCGCAGCGTCTCCAAGAATCGTCCCAGCCCAGGTGGTAAGGCTCCCTCCACGAACCACAGCATCGGATCGGGCAAGCCCAGATCCTCGACGGTAATGGTGTGCTCGTCGGTAGAACAGTCAACGAGAGCGGTGATGCTTGGACCGACCACCGGATCGATGGGTTCGGGCGTGCGAATGGCGCCCGCAAACAACATGTCGCCATTCCCGGAAAATCGGGTTCCGAGTGCGGCGCTGATCTTCGGCAACGTCTTGTGGACCTGCGCCGAGCGGAGCAAGAGCTCGCTGCTACCAAGCGCGCCGGCCGCTACCACGACTTTGGTGCCGTAGACCGAGCCGCGTCGATCGCCGTCATCGAGACCCGGCTCCATCCGCTCGAAGTCCACGTAGTAGCCGACACCGCGATCGGTGGCCGGACGTACGCAGTCGGCTCGGTGAAGCGGCCACGTCTTGGCACCGTGCATTTCCGCCAGCGCCAGATAGTTCACGTCGAGCGTGTTCTTGGCCTGCTCCTGGCAGCCGAGCATGCAATTGCCACAGTACGAGCACGGTCGTTGCGCGATTCCGGCCGGGTTGGTGCGCTCCGGACCCGTATAGACCGCGATGTCCACCATTTCAGGTTCGCCCAGTCCGCTTTGGCGAACGGCCTTCAAGAAGGCCTCGGTCCGCCCGGGCAAGACGCGGCCGGCGGGTGGAGTGAGCGTTTTCGATTCTAAATGCTGGATCGCCAAATCGTAGTACGGATCGAGGCACTCGCGGCTAAGCGGCTTCGGCCAACGGCCAAGGACTCGCGCCGTCGCACGCCGATTGACGTTGAAGTAGTGAAGCGAACCGCCGCCGACACCAACGCCTTGGACGACGTCCATGTTGCGAAAGACGCGATACTCGAGAAAGCCTTCCGCCTTTCCCGGCTGCCAGAAGGACGAGCCGGTCTGCCCGACGGTGCGGGGAAACTCGTGCTTGGCCCAGCGCCGGCCCTGCTCGAGCACGACCACGCGAAGGCCGGCCTCGGCCAGACGCAAAGCCGTCACCGCACCGCCGAAGCCCGAGCCCACGATCACGACGTCGTATGCAGCGTCCGCCGCCATGATCGCGAAGGCGAGTGCCGCGCTAACGTCCGACGATTTCGCTGTGATGAATGCCGAGGTGATGGCCGCGCCAGCCGAAGCGATAGTGCGGTGGCTCGCCGTAGACATCGCGACGGAACGGTAGGATCTCGCCGTAAACCTTCTTCATCGTCTCGCGCTCGAAGACAGCCAGGTAGTTGTAGCCGCGGCTGCCCGCGACGAGGTATCCGCCCCCCGGCGAGACCCGCGTGGCATAGACGCCGTCGGCAACGCGCCCTTCCGTCACTTGCAGCGTCTGCAAGATGAAATGCGTTGCATTGGGGACCGATTTCCGGCTCAAGGCGCCGAGCAAGTTCTTCCCGCGCTTCGGCCATTGCACGAACCGCTGGAACAACGAAGGAACCATCCGGGTCACCTTGGCGTCGTCGAAATTACCTAAGGGAATGTCCACCACGCTATGGCTGCCGCCACTGGCGATGTACAGGTGGTCATCGGCGGTGACCTCCACGTCGGAATTGAGGTGCGCTGGAAATTCCGCGCCGCAACTCCACGTGCGTACGATGCGCGCCGTCGGCAGGTCGACCTCGTAAATGTATTCGCGCACGTAGCCCGGCGACCAAGCCACATAATCTTCATTGTCGGTGATGAACGAATAGGTGAACGCGTAGCCGAGCGGTTTGGTGGGATGAACGCAGTTGTGCCAGACGTTGTTCTGCACGCGAATGATACGTGCCCGCTTCTGGGGATCCGGCTCTTGCAAATCGAAGACGCAAATCTGCCGAACGTCGAAGCGCTCGGGACCGAGGTCGCCGATGAAAACGTAACGGCGACTCGCATCCCAGCGCAGCTCGTGCGCGTTTTCCAGGCGATGGGGACCGAGATTCTCAGGCGCCTTGAGGTCGTCGACGTCGAACCGGTAAATGTGGTCGCCGATGGCACCGATGAAGTGCTTGTTGTCCGAGTACCACAAGTGATGCGTGTTCGAGCGCAACCGGTACGCGCATTCCTCGAAGTACATGGTCGATTGCCGAGCCACGATCTGCATCTTCTCGGGATTGGAGATGTCGAGCACGACAATCTGCTGACTGAAGTTCCCCAGCAGGGCGAGCTGCCCGTTGTGCGCGACCGACACATTGTGCGCGGCACTGATGCCACTAAAATGCTGGATGTAGGTCTTCTTTTCCGGCCAGTCGAAGCGAAGCACCCCCGCGCTGCCAATGAGACCATCCAGATGCAGCCCGTCGAGGGCCATGTAAGAGCTAAACCGTTCGTCGTTCACCGCAAGGTCCTTTCGTGCACTAGCGCGGCCGCTTCAAGGTGTAGCTGCCTTCGCCGGGATAGGCTCGCCCGCTGCTCGGCTGGAAGGCCACCAGATCCCAGCCTTGGGCGCCCAATTCGTTCAGCAGGGCTTCGCTGGAATTGGACGACGAGGGCCCCAACTTCACGATCTTGTACTCCCAGCGGGTCTGGTTCGCATTCATATCCATCGCGCTCCCTCCTCGGACAGTCGACTACGGCAAGCACCATCGACCGTCACGCGAAATAGGATGCAAACCGTCCGCTTTTGGGTTCCAATGGATGCGCGGGAGTTGCGTGCCTTCGCCGTTTTGATACGCTCCGTGCCTGCCTGTGCCGAGGAGGCGATCCTATGATTCTGTCCGAACGTAGCTTTTCCCAGCACGTTGTGAGGTTCCTCGTCGACGGGCCCGACCCACCCCATCCGACCAGGCCGCCCACCCTCCTGCAGACCCTGCTGCCGTGGCCGGTGCGCGTACTGGCAGTCATCACCTTGGGCCTGCTCGCTTGGAATTGGTCGAGCACGCCGATCGGCCAACAACTCGGCGGCGGACTTCAGTACGCCGGCCTCGTCGCAATTTCTCTCGCGATCTCCTTCTGGTGGTGGATCTTCCTGGCCAACATGGCCTTCGCGCTGGCGTGGCTCTTTTGGCCAGTTCGTTTCGACGGCACAAGCCCTCTCCCGCGCTGGATATCGAGCGCCCTCACCTTCATCAATCGACAAATCGGACACATCGAGGTCCTGGCGGTCTGGATCGTGTTGGCGTTGGTTTCGGCCGAAAGCCTGACGACACAGACCTGGATGCTCACCGCCGTCCTGTTCCTGGGCGAACCGGTCGTGAACGGGCTAGCGCGCTTGTTACCGTCGCCGAAGGATGCCGATTCGGAGGACGATGTCTACTGGAAGCGCCGCCCCCTGTTCTACGTCGCGACCTTCACGGGGCTCGTCATCCTTGCCTTGCTGGCGCCGCGCCAGTGGCTCAAGTTGGTACCCGGCGTGCTCGCGCTGGCTCTCGCGGACGTGGTTCGTTTCATCCGCCACCGAAGATGTTCGCGTACCCTGGCAGGCGCCTGTGATGAGGACCGTACGCAGCACCTGCGATTCGCGCAGAAAGCGTGGAGCCGCCACACCGATGCGCTCTTTGGGCCGGGCGTTGTGCTGCTGGCGCTCGCATCGGTGGCGGGCCTGAGTCTGTGGGCACGGCATCGCTATCAGGAGGTTCTCGCCAGCACCACTCCGAGTCGCTGCGAGCCGGTCGACTACTGCTTGGTCTCGGCACCGCCCGCGCCCGACCCGGAAGTCGCGGTTTTTCTGGTCTCGGATAGCCAGCTGCACGAGCTGCACGGAAACCGCTTCGTGGGACAGATGGAATTTGCCGAGGCGCTCGTGCCGGTGGCGTTGCGGCCCGTCGAGCTGGATATTCTTTCGGTCTCGTCCCTGTGGCGATTCGCGACGGTGTATTCCACGCTGGCCGCCGAGCGTCCGGCCGACGCGCCCCTGTGGTGGGCTCATCTCGGCGATATGGCCGATCTTTCGTGCCACGATGAGATGGCTCGCGCCGGCCGCTTGCTGCACGAACGCTACGATGCCACGGCGTTCGTCGGCGTGGCCCCCGGCAATCACGACAAGGCCTTCACGGGGAATTTCTTCTGGAGCCCGTATTGGGACTCGGCGTGCCCGTCAGGACGTCTCGAGAAACCCCTCTCGGACGAGATGCTGCTTCACGATTGGAAGACGGTCGTCGAGAAAACGCACGGTCGCATGAGCGCCGTCCCCAACTGGAGCTTCGTCTCCCAAGTGAGCGGTCGAGGCAGCGCGCTCGTCACGGCCACGCCTCTCGGCGCCGCCCACCACAACGGCCGGCGCCGCGGCGTCATCGGCATCTTCCTCGACACCTCCGACGGCCAAGCCTTCGACCTCGGTGTGTCCGGTCTTTTTGGAACGTTCTCTGCCGAGCAAGCACGCACCGCCGACGCGGTCGTGTCGGAAGTACGGGATAGCGCTGGACCCGATTACGAAGACCCGCTCTACGTCGTCTTCATGCACCACCCGCTCGACGAAACGTCCCTGTGGAGCAACAAGCGCATCTCCGATTGGATCGCCAAGCTCGATGCTGGGGGCGCCCGCGTTCTTGGCCTTGTCTCGGCCCATACCCACGAAGCACAAAAGCACAGCCACTGCATCGCTGAGCGCGAAATTCCCGAGATCGTCGTCGGCTCAACCATCGATCCACCGCAGGAGGCATCCTTGCTCACGATTGGCCCGGTCGAGGATGGAACCGTAGCCTTGCGCGTGCAAACCCTGCCTGCCATCGCGCGTCCCGGAAAGACCTGCTCGTCCAGGGCGCCTTTCATCACGGCCAACGATTGCCAGAAAGTGATGGCCGACCTGCGCGAGAACAAAGACTGCGCAGCGCTCTTCCGACCCGCCGACGCCAGCGCTCTCGGCCGCGACTGCAGCGAGATCGAGCATCCTTCCGAGATCGAAGCACGTCTGCAGTTGGCGTCGCGCTGGACCGGACCCGTCGACGCTCAGGACATCGCCGCCGATCAGCTCGCACGCACCAAGGCACTGTGGAGCTGCATCTGCCGAGACCTCCGCTGCACACCCAGCCCGGCGGTGCTCGATCTCGACGACGAAAGCTACTCTGCACTCTTGCGTGAACAGCTAGGCAGCTCCGTCGAGCGAGAAAAGGAGCTGACCTGCTTGGGCTGGGCGGGCGCCGCTGTCCAGCGCTACAAGAGCACGGGCATGCGCTTTGCGGATGCGCTTCGCTGCGCCTTCGACGACGACAGCTTGGCGCCTGCGCGCGACTACATCGCTCGCTTCGAGGTGACGCCATGCTATTGAAGCTACGCACGACCTGCGCCACGATCCTGCTCGCGTGTCTTGTCGCCCCTACCGCGGCAAACGCGTGGAATCCTTTCAAGGCGGTAGGCGACGCTGCCGGCGATAGCATCAAGGCCGGCGGTCGCAAGCTCGGCGAAGGACTCGGCCAAGGTGCCGCCGAGGCGCTGCAGCCCGCCCTGCTCTCGACCCTCGGATCCGTCTCGCGAACCGCTTCCTCCCTCGTGGCCGACGTCGACCAACGCATGACCGGCCAGGTCGATCACGCGGGCGGCGTCGCCAGCAAGCTGCTGTCGCAAACCAAAGGCGCCGTCGACGATAGCCTGGACAGGGTCGACCACATTCTAGAAAAGCGCTTGCTCCAGGTGCAGACCACCGCCGATGGTCTCGTGCAAAAGCTCGACAGCACCATCGACCGTAATCTCCACACCGCCGACCGAATTCTGAAAGAGCGCAGCACCCAGCTCAACCACATCGTTTCCGATTCCATCCAGCAAGCGGATCAAGCCCTCGAAGCACGCATCAACCAGCTCGACGAAGACGTGGCCATGCGCCTGGGTAACGTGGACGTCATCGCCACCAAGCAACGCCTGGGTCTGGAAGAGACGCTGGTCCGAACCGGCGTGCTGCTCGGCATTTTGGTCTTCATCGTCTTCGTGATTCGAACCCTGTGGAAGGAATTCGAGCACGTAGAGGCCCGTGTGGGGTCCAAACGCGGCATCGCGCGAACCCTTGGTTATATGACCGGCCTCGTGCGGCCGCTGCTTTTTCCGGTCGCGGCGGCGGCGCTTGGCGTGCTCGTCCTCTATGCCCTTTACGATCGGCTTCCGCTTGGAGCACGGACGCAAGCTGCCGACCTTGCAACCATGCATCGGCAGCAGATGGACGCCAGCCTGGCTCGCTTCGATTTCGCGCGCATGCGCTTCCATGCCTCGCAGCTCGAAACTCTGGTTCCGGAACAAGGCGCTCTTTACCAAGCCATGGCGGGCAAGGCGGCGCTGTTGCGAGATCTCGTGATGCGCCCGGCGCTGCTGGCAACCAAGCAAGGGGTGAGCGACGTCGTCGAGCGCGTGAACGCTCTCGAAAGGCAGCTGGGCAACGTCGTCGATCCGGACGTGCTCACGCTGAAAGCGATGGTCGTCTGGCAAGTGGGAGACAGCAAGCGCGACGAGCACGATGCGGCTTCTTACTGCGCGCGCGCCTTGCGTCTGTCGCCGGGCGGATTCGCGCTGGCGCCGCTGGCTCGGCATTACATCCGAGCATTCCTGCATGCACCTTACATGGCGCCGGGCACGCCCTATGGTCGCGACGCCGAAAGCCTGCAGGATTTGCGCGTGCTCGCCACCGCACCCATGGAAACCGATACGGGATTTCCCCTCGCTCCGGTGCTCGCGCTCGACCGGCTGCTGGGTCAGCTCGACCGCGCGGTCACGCCGGCCTATCTCGACATGCTGAAGACCCACGCCGCCCTCGTGAAGCTCCTGCCGACCCGCGATGCCGGCGCCAAGCACAGGGCCTCCTCGGAAACGCCCGAGCTTGCAGCGGCGCGCAAGGTGCGAACGCAAGCGGCGCAGAAAGTCCTCGACCTTTGGGACAAGTTCGATCGCGATCTCGACGCCGTGCCCGGCATCGGCGGCAAGACCGCCATCCTGGCCATTTTTCGTCTCAACGATGCGAGCTACTCTCGGGCCGCCTGGTTCGTGTTCGAGCCTTCGGCCGACGACGTCGCACCGCTGCTGGCCGAGGTGCCGAATCTCGCCGTCAAGGTGAAGATGGCTCCGCCGCGCGTGCGCTGGGAAAGGCGCTACGGCGACCTCATCGCCAGCGAGCTGCACAGCCTGGCCGAGTTGCAAGAGGCGGATCGCTTCAGCGCCTTCGAACGGGACACGCAGGCCTTCGATCGCGCCTACGTCGCTGCCCAAGCCGAAGGTACTCCCCAGCAAGATGCCCAACGCCGCGTCGCCGCCGTGCTTGCCGCGAAGCTGGGCCTGTACGTGAATGGTGAAAGCCGCGGCACGCGCATCTCGGTGGCCGAGATGCTCCTCACTGCCGACGATCGAAAAGACGCGGCCACCGCTAGCCAGCTGGCGGACGCCTTGGAAACGCGCGGGCTGCGGGTCCTTTAGTTTAGAGCGCCGCTACTTGGGCGTCGACGCCAAGGCCTGCTTCAGGGCTTCGTTGCGCGGATCCATTTCGAGGCCGCGCTCGAACATGTTGCGCGCTTTGGCGTTTTCGCCGGCTTCGCGGTGCAGATTGCCGAGCGCCAGGTAGACCTCGGCTTTGGTGATACCCGCGGTCTTCTCGTCGAAGCTCTGGAGCAGCAGCGTGCGCAGATAGCGGCGGGCGGACTCGGTGTCGCGCTGGCGCAAGGACAGCCGCGCCAGTGCCCCCAGCGTTGCCGCTTGGGTCGGATCGAGCTGGTAAGCGGCGGCGTAGCGCTGCTTGGCCGCGGCCAAATCCCCCCGCGCCTCGGCGAACGTGCCGAGCAAGCACTGAAGGCGCGCGACGTCTTTTTGTCGCTTGGCCTTGCTGAGCTGCTCGATGACCTGTGCGAGCGCGAATTCGCCCTCGTCCACACGACCGCAACCGACGAGCGCGCGCCCCAGGTTTTCCTTGACCGCAAAATCGTTCGGCGCGAGCTGACTCAGGCGTTCCAAGGCAGCGATGGCATCGCTCGGTTTGCCGAGCGGGCCGAGCCAAAGCGCCGCAATCTCGGTGAGCAAGCCCTTTTGCTTGGCTTCATCGGTCTCGAGACCGAGGCGCGTCTGCAGCTGCGCAACCAAGCGTTTGTTGTCGCCCATCTTGCGGGCTAAGGCTTCGAGTGCCGTGACGGCCGGCAGCCAAGCCGGCGCGCTTGCCAGCGCCGCCTCGTAGAGCGCCGCCACATCGCGATCCCCGCCACCGATGGCCGCCACGACGGCGGCCCGCTGGCACAGGACATCCGCGTGCTCCTCGGGCGTGCCGGCCACCGACGACGCTTTCTCCAGCGCGGTTGCTGCCTCTTCCCAGCGCAATTTGTTCTCGTGGATGCGCGCCACTGCCATCAGCGACGGGAAGTGGCTGGGGTTGCGCTCCAGCACGGCCTGCAACGCCTCGAGCGCACTTTCCTCGGCACCGAGCTTCTCGCCCCAAATCGCGGCCACCTGCACACGATAGTCGAGCTCGGCCTTTCGATTGCCTTGCTGCGCTTCACCCTCCGCCTGGCGCTCCAGCAAATCGATAAGCTCGTGCCATCGTTCAAGTCCGCTGAGAATGCGTACGGTTTCGGTGAACGCATCCTTGTGCTCCGGGTGGGCGCTCAGGATCTGATGCAAGTAGAGAAGGGCACGATCCGGATCGCTCAGCCGCTCGGAGGCATTCTTGGCCAACTTCACCAGCACCGGCACCTGCTCGGCTCCCTCGAGCGCAGACGACTGTCGCAAGAGCGCCTCTTCCAGGGCGGTAAAGTCGCCTCGCTTCTCCTCGAGATCGACCAGCGCCGCCAGCGCCGCCGAGTCACGCGGATCGGCATCCAGCGCTTCCTTGACCGCATCGACGGCACCCTCGGGGTCGTTCATCGGCCCCGCTTTGATGGCCGCCACCTTCATCAAGACCAGGCAGCGTTCGCGGCCATCGTCGAGCATGCGCACCTTCTCGCGCAACATCTCGACTTGGTTCTCGCGTTCGCCAGCCAGCTCGTAAAGGCGGGCCAGCTCGTCAAGCGCCGTCTGATTGGTCTCGTCGCCTTCCCGACCAGCACACCACGCAGCAATGGCGGCAACGAGATTGCCGTGCCCTTCGTGCAGGCTGGCCGCTTCGGCATAAAATGCCAAGCGACGCGACGGATCCAGCTCGATGGCTCCTCGTCGCTCGATGATCGCCGCCAAGTTCTCCTGGTCGCCTCGCTGGCGGTAAAGCGCATCCAGCGCCTCCAGCGCGCCCGTGTTTTCGGGCTCGGCCTCGAGGACGCGCACGTAGAGCTGCAGCGCGGCCTCTTCGTTTGCCGGGCTCGGCGCGCGCAAATGCAAGCGCGCCGCCCGCGACGCCATGTCGGCAAACAACATGGGCTCGACGGCGTCGAGCACGGCTTCGATGTGCTTGGCCGCTTCTCCTGGCAATCCCGCCACGTCGGCCACGCGCTCGAGGTTGTCCACCGTCTCAGGCGCACTCGGCTCGACGACCAAAGCGCGACCAAGGACTTCCAGTGCGCGCGGCAAATTGCCCATCTTGCCTTCATACGTGTCGGCAATCCGTCGCAACAGGGTTGCTTTGTCGCTGCTATCGTCGGTGATGGTGAGACGCGCTTCCAGCAATGCGACGAGCTCGGCGAAATCGCCGCGCTCTTCCGCCAGGGGCTCGAGAATGTCGAGAGCGTCGACGGGTGGCTCGTTTCCGAGAGCCAATGCGCGCAGGGCGCGGACGGCTTTGTCGAACTTCGGTGAAGCGTCGAGCGCCGATCGGAAAGCGCTGATGCCTCCATCGCGATCGGCGAGCGCACCCAAGCGCAATTCGCCGAGCGCCGACCAGAACTCCGCCTGCGCCAGGGGCTCGGTCGCAACTTCGGCCTCGCGCGCCAGCACGTCCGCGAGATCCTGCATGCGCCCAAGGCTGCGCAACAGCGATTCCTGTCGGGCCAGCGCCTTGGTTTCCGAGCCGGGAATGTTTTCGATTTCGTGCCAAAGCTCGACGGCGCGTTCGGGCTTGCCCAGCTTGGTTTCGTAGATCTCGGCCAAGCGGCTGCCAAACCAAGCCTGCAGCTCGCTGTCGAGAACCGCCTTGAGCTGCTCTTCGTAAACCTGCGCCAAACCGGTGTGGTTCGACGTCGCGTCCGCCAAGCGCTCGAGAGATGCGCGCGCCTCTTTGCTCGTCGGGTCGTCAGCTACCGCGCGCGCCCACGTGGCAAAAGCCGCCGCGGGATCGGTAAGGGCGGCTTCCTCCACCTGTGCGATGTCGGAAAGCACTTCGAGCCGCTGCGACGGCTCGTCTGTCACCGAGAGGCGCAGCTCAAGAATCTCGCACAAGGGCTTCCATTCCTGACCAAGTCGCAGGAGCGGCTCCAGTACGGCAATGGCCTCCGCGCGATGATCCTCGCCGCGGCAAAGCGCCCACAGCGCCTCGCGCGCCTGAGCGTGCGTCGAGCTCTGCTCGAGAATGCGGCGGTAGCGAGCGATGGCGTCGCTCACTTCGAGCAGCTCGAGCTCGGTGACCTGCGCTGCCTGGAAAGCCAATCGATCGCGCTCGCTAGCATCCTTCGCCAGGCGCACCCGACGGTCGAGGACCTCGACCAATTCCGCATGCTGCTTTTCGCGGACGAAGATGCTGGCCAACATGTCCAGCGCGTCGGTGTCGTCCGGGGCATTTTCCAGGATGGCTCGCAGCTGTTCCGCCGCGTCCGACAACCGATCGAGGCGGGTATCGAGCAACTCGGCAGCCTGGAAGCGTAAGGCGCGCAGCTGCTGCGCGTCCGGCGTGCAGTCGATCTTCTGCTGCAAGACCTCGACCAGCTCCTGCCAGCTGGACGTGGCCGCGTAGAGACGCGCGAGGGCATCCATGGCCTCGGCATTCTCTTGGTCGAGGTCGAGCACGGATCGCCACGCCACGATGGCCTTGCCGAGATCACCGAGCGGCGATTCGTACAAGGCGGCCATGCGCTTGATGAGGCTTTCGCGCTGCGGAGCCTCGACGACCACCTCCGCGTGCTTCTCCAGCGTCTCGCACAGCTCAACGGTGCGTCCCGCGTCGCCCAGAAGTCGTTCGAGCGCGACAAAGGCATCCTGATGATCGGGCCTCGCGCCGAGCGTCTGTCGCCAAGCCTCGATGGCCCGCTCGGGCGCATGCAAGCGAGCGTCGAGAATGTTGGCCTTGAAGGCGAAGAGATCCGACCGCAGGTCGGGATCCATGGTGAGCTCGGCGCCTTGTTCGAGGACCCGCACGAGCTGCTCGAAGTCATTGAGCGCGGCCGCCTGCGATTCCACATCGACCAACGTCTCGGCATTGGTGACGTCTTCGAGCCACGCGCGTGCGCGCGCCGCGAGCGACTCATTCGCCCGCCCGAGATGCATTTGAAGGTTGGCAATCTCGCGCAAAGCCGCGATCCGCCGGCCGGGCTCGTCGAGCGTTTCCAAGCGAATTTCGAGCGTGCTCGCCAACTTGGGCAAGTCGCGAATGGTGCGGAAGGCAGGCTCCAGGAGCTCGGCCACGCGGGCACGCAGGGCGCTTTCCACCAGCAAACTCTCGAGCGCGGCAATCGCCTCGCTGTTCGACGGCGTCCGCGCCAGCACTTCGCCAAAATGATCGACGGCCAGCTCGGCCTGGCCCAGGTGCTCGGCCTCCACCTTGGCCAGCTCGAGCGTGAGCGTGTCCTTGGTGTGCGTATCCTCGGTTCGCCCCAGCAGCCAAACCAAGTGGTCGCGCAAATCCTCCCAACGGCCCTCGCGACTGAGCAAGCGGTCGAGGTCGGCCGAGGCTCGTTTGTCGTCCGGATCGAGCTCGAGGATGGCGCGCAGAGCATCGATGGCAGCCGACGGCTCGGAAAGCTTCTCGTCGCTCAGCTCGGCGCTGCGGCGAAGCAGCATCACCTTTTCCGTGGCTACGTCGACGAGGCGCACTTGCTCGTCGAGCTGATCGCGCAACTCGCCCCACGCCTCCCACCGTTCGAGCGCCTCTTCGTAAAGTCGGCTGGCCGCGCGATCGCCGGGCAGCGCTTCGACGTAGCGACGGTAATGCTTCCGCGCCCGGTCGCGATCGCCCAGCTCCAGGTCGTAGACCCGGAACGCCGTGCGCACGAGCGCCAACACCTCGTCCGTATTGGCCGGTTCGCCGTCGAGGTACTCGTCGAGCAAGCGTCCCAGGTCGCGCCATCGGTTCTGCTTGGGCGCCAGGCGCAGAAGCTGCTCTTGCGCCGCCGTATCCGTCGGTTTCTCCTGAAAGACGCGGCTGTACCAGTTGAACGCCTCGTCGAGGTCTTCGATCTGTTCTTCGTAGACCTGCGCGATCCGCTGGGTCCACGCCAAGCGCATGTCGGGATCTTCGCTGAACTTGAGGCGCAAGCTATCGATGGCAACCAGATCTTTCCAGGCATTGCGCCGGATGTAGACCGGTTCGAGCAGGTTCGCGGCCTCGACGCAGACTTCGGGATCCGCGAGCATCTCCTGCAAAATTCCAATGGCCTTGGCGTGGTCGGGCTCCCCGGAGAGCACGGCTGCCAAGTATTCGAGGGCGCGGGTCCGATTGGCCAGCTGCACGCGCTGGATCTCGGCGAGGCGAAAACGCAAGTCGATGGCGACGCCTGCCGAAACGCCGCGATCGAGGCAGCGCTCGAGCAAGTCGCTGAGATCATCCCAGCGCCCGAGCTCGGTGTAGAGAGCGTCGAGCGCCGCTACCACCTCGGCGCTGGCTGGGTTCATCGACCATACCCGCTCCCACGAGACGATCGCATCTTCGTGCCGCCCGAGTTTTTGTGCCAGCATGGCTGCCCGGCGCAGCAAGGCCTGCTCCGCTTTCGCGTTTTGCGCCAGATCGGCCCGGCGCAAGATGACTTCGTACAGCTGCTCGTTTTCCTCGCGCTCTTCGTGGATGGTTTCGAGAGCCGCGAGCGCGCTGTCGTCGTCGGGACGTCGCTCGACAATGCGGCCAAAGTATTCGCTCGCCACCACGAGGTCACCCAGCTTGATGGCGTGCTGGGCGATGGTCTGCTGGACGCGCATGCGAATCGTGTCGGCCAGGATGTCGGGCTCGATAGCGCGGTACAGATCGATGATGTCGAGAACCGTGTCGGGACCGATGGCCGTGGCGAGACGCTCGTAGGAATCGAGAAAACGATCGAGCTCGGGATCGGCGGTCGCGTCCTTGATCGCCGCCGCCCAGGTCTTGAACGCAGCTTTCTTGTCGCCGAGCTGCACTTCCTCGATGCCTGCTAGCCGCCGCCGGTAGGTCGCCCGCGTAGGACTGTCGTCTGCCAGCTCGACGAAGATGCGCAGGATTCCGGCCAGACGAGCGTAGTCTCCGGCTTTGGTGTAGATCGGCTCGAGCGTTTCCGCCGCGGCGAAGCGCAGGCTGGAGTCCTCCGAGCTTAGCAGCTTCTCCATTTCCGCCATGGCACCAGCATCGGCCGGGGCCAGACGCAAAATCTCGCGCCACCGGTCGAGCGCTTCCGCCCGGCGCACGAGAGGCCCCTGCAAGAGTCCGGCAATGCGACGAGTAAGCTCGACACGCTCGAAATCGTTCGGTGCGAGTTGCAGCAGACGCTCGAGAACTTCGAGATGCTCGACCGCAGCCTCTTGCAACTGGAACAGCCGCGAAAGCGCCGTGAGGGCTTCCCGGTCCTCCGGAAAATCCTCGAGAATGGGCCGGATAGCAGCCACGGCCTCGTCGAGGTCGTGCAGTTGCGTTTCCAGTATTTCTGCGACTTGGAAACGAAGCGTGCGTCGGTGCTCGACGTCCAGATGGTCGAGACGCTGCTTGAGCAGCCCGACACGTTCGCGGGTCTGTCCCGTCTTTTGGAAGATGCGATCCAGGTTGTCGAAGGCTTGCGCCGACACCGCCTGCTCGCCGTCGAGCAGCCCGCGATAGGTCGCCACGGCGGCCGCGACGTCGGCCAGGCGATTCTCCTGCAGATCCGCTACACGCAGAAGCAGGCGGCCCTTGTCGCCCTCGTCGACGGCCCAGTCGGCCTTGATGTGCAGCACGTGCACGAGGCCGGCCATGTCGCCGGCATCGATGTAGAGAAGCTCGAGCGCATCCGCCGCCTTCGTTCCTGTCGCCGCGTTGCTGGGATCGAGATCGAGCACGCGGCGCCATGCCGCGATGGGAGCCTGTTTGTCCACCCCATGGGCGACGCACAGGTAGGCCGCCCGCGAGAGCAGATCGGCCGTACCAGCGATGTCCGACGGATCGCGCTTTTCGGCAAGCGCCTGATAAAGCGCGATGAGCTCGGCGTGCTTGCCAAGCATCGTGCCTAGACGTTCTGCCTCGGCGAGAGCCTGCGCGGCATGGGCATCGCGCTCGAGCACGCTTCGCCACGTATCGAGAGCCTGCTCTGGCGCGTCCAGCTTGGTCTCTTGCAGCTCCGCTTTTCGGGTGAGCAGATCGATGGCCGCTGCGCCTTCCAGGGCTTCCCGCTCGATGTCGAGGATCTCGACGAGTCGATTCCAGGTGCCGCTGTTCGCGTAGAGGGCGTCCAACATGGACGCGGCCCGGTGGCGTGTTTCCGTCACGGCGAGAGCACGTTCCAGAAGCGGCACGGCCTGCGCATGCGAGGGCGACAAGTCGAGCACCTCGGTGATGAGCTGCAAGGCGGCCGGCGCATCACTAAAGCGCGCCAACGCCAACTCCGCCCGACGGGCTTTGAGATCGGCAATGTCGCTGCGCGAGACCATGGCCGTCTCGACCTGCAAGAGCTCGTCGAGATCTCGCCATTTCTCTGCTTCGCTGTAGTGGCGTTCGATGATTCGGTAGGCTTTGAGGTCGCTCGGATCGATCTCGATGATCCGGCGCAACGTCGAAGTTGCATCCGGCCGATCGAAAAGCAGCCCCTCGTCGATTTCGATGATCTGCCAAAGCAGCTCGATCCGCTGGCGCACGTCGGGAAGGTGCTTCTCTCGCTCGGCAATCAAATCGCGAAGCGCGGCCCAGCGCTCGGCATCCTTGCAGATGCGGCAAAGCGCTCGGTACGCACCGAGGTGCAACGGATCGATTTCGAGCACCCCGCGTAGCGCTGTCTCGGCCTCTGCGATCCGGCCTGATTGGCGCTCCTCCACGTCTGCCAAGAGCATGAGCAGCTCCTGGCGCAGGGTCGGCACGTCGGTCGCGGCGAGCACGCGCCTTGCAGAAATGGAAATCTCCGGCAACTTGCCCACCAATTCGCCGAGCTGAACCAGTCGTTCGCGCACTGGTTGGCTCGACGGATCAATCTCGAAAATCCGCTGGACGGCACCGTAGGCTAAGGCGGCATCGCCGAGCGGTCCGGCATAAAGATCCGCCAGCATATCGAGATGCGCTCGGCGTTCCGCATCGCTCGCTGCCACCCGCACCAGCGATTCCAGGGTACTCGCCCACTTGGCGTAGTTTTCGGTCAGCTCGTAGTACGGTGCCAGGCGACCGGCGACCGCCGCGACGTCGTCGCTGGCGATGGCATTGGCGGAAAAGAGGCGCTCGAGCCCTTCGACGGCGCTGGCGGAAATGTTGTCCAGATCGAGCGCCCGCAGGAATGCGTGCGTCGCTTGCTTGTGATCGCCCAGCTCGGACTCGTACACACGACCAAGGCGAACCAACGCCGCCGCGGCGTCGCTCTCGCGACTGATGGACGCCTGCCGAGCCAGCACGGCGACCAGGCCCAGATAGTCATGCTGCTCTTCCAGCAGACGACCAAGCTCGCGCAAAGCCCGCGGATTCTCGGGATCGGACTGCATCGCTTCCTGCAGACTGCGGGTGGCCGCCGCGACATTGCCGAGCTTCTCTTCCTCCAGGCGTGCAATGCGCAGAAGGGCTTCGGCCCGCAACGTCGGATCGGTCAAACGCTGCTGCCGCAGGTGTTGCAAGCTCACCAGCTCGGCCCAGCTTTCTTTGTCCGTAAACAGCTTGATGAGCGCGGTCTCGGCGTCCGGATCGCCCGGCACCTGAGCGAGAATCATCTCGGCGAAGCGCTGCAAATCGGCCGGACGATCGACCTGCGAGGCCAAAATCGCCAACGAGCGGCGTAGCAGCGACAGTCGCTCCTCCGGGTTGGGGCCGCCCGGTCCCTCGACGGACAGGCGTTGCTCGAACAGGCCGAGCAGGACGTCCCACTCTTCGGCCGCGGCACCCAGGCGCTCGATCTCGCTGCGAACCTTGGCGTTCGTCGGCGCTACGCGGAAGGCACGGGCGCACCACTTGAAGGCCAAGCTCGTCGCCTGCAACTTGGTTTCGCAGACCAGGCGTGCCCGTTCGAGAATCGGCAAACTCTCCTCGGGCGAGAGCACCGGCGCCGACTCCGGGCCCAGCAGAATCTCCAGGGTGGCCACGAGACGTCCCCACCGCTCGGTCTTTTCGTAAAGGTCGGCCGCCTGTCGCGCGATGGGGCGGTTGGTGGGCTCCGTGGCGAGAATGCCTTCGAACGCCTTGATGACCCGCTCGGTCTGGCCCAGCTTGTTGCGGGCAATGTCGGCCACGCGCTCGAAGGCTCGCGTGCGCAGACGCATGTCGGCCGTGCGCTCGGCAAGCGAGGAGAGGACGTCGCACAGATCGTCCCAGGCATGCCGTCCGGCGTACAACGTCTCCAGAGCGTCGATGTCGCCGATCTGCGAATGGGCTTCGCGAAGCGCGCGCAGCACGCGTGGATTTTCCGGCTGGGCCGCGATGACCCGGCGTAGGGTATCGAGCGCGGCCTGGCCAGCGCCCATTTTCTCGAGCAAGATGAGGCCCCGCCGTTCGAGCAAGGCGCACCCTTCCGGGGTGCTATCCGCCCCAGCCGACTCGGCCAGGCGAGAGAGGATCTCCGCCAAAGCCGGCCAGCGCTTTTCTCGTTCGTAAAGTCCGGCCAGAGCCGTCACCGCAGCGCGATCCCCCGGTGCCACTTCGAGCACCTCGTTCCACAGCCCGATGGCCTGCCGCAAGTCCGCCAACCGCTCGGCAGCCAGCGCCGCCATTTCCGCCAGGTGCGTGCGCCGCTCGTCGGGACCGAGCGAGGGCAATTCTCGGCGCAAGAGATCGAGCAACGCACGCCACGAACGACCGCGCGTGTAGATCTCGCGCAGCGAGGTCCGCGCGCTGCTGTTCTTCGCATCGATCTCCAGAATCTTCTCCAGCGCAACGATGGCGTTGTGGTGGTTGCCGAATTTCTCGATCCACAGCTTTGCGATGCGATGGTAAAGCGCGACCTTCTCCGCCGACGCCGCGGCGACCTGCGCCTGGCGCATCAGCACGCCGGCGAGATCGCCCCAGCGGCTTTGCGCCTCGTAGCGCTCGGCCAATGCCACCAGCGCCTCGGTGTGGTCGGGCCGCAGGGCTAGAATCGCGGCGTACGTATTGATGACCATCACCTCGAGCTTCAAGCGGTCCCGGTAGATGGGCACCATCTCGAGGTAGCACTGCACCTTCTGTTCGACCTGGTCGGCCGGCAGAGCCTCGCACTGATCCTTCAAGAGCTCGAGGAGAGCGTTCCACTTCTCGGCTTTGGTGTAGAGCCGCCGCAGCGCCTCGACAGCTTGGGGCAGGCCCGGGCGAATGCGCAAGAGCAGCTTCCACGCGTCGATGGCCTTCTCGACGAGCTGCGGACGCCGCTCGGCCACCATCGCCATCTCGACGCCGTATTGAATGCGCAGCTCGGGATCGGTCTCATTCTTCTGCGCCTGCCCGAGGAGCGTAAGCAATTGCGGAATCTCCTCCTTGGCCAGGAAATACTCGCGATAAAAGGCGATGGCTCGCGGATGAAACGGCTGCGCCTTCTTTACGCGGCGAAAACTTTGTTCGGCCTCTTCGAGCTTCTTGAGGCGCTTCCACTGGAGCTCGCCCAGGGCCAGCGCCGCTGGGACTTCCCCTTGTCCACGCTTGGCCGCTTTGAGCGCTGCCTCGAAGATCTTGACGAGGTCGGCGACATCTCCGCCATCCGAAAACAGCTCGTCGAGGGCAACGTAGAGACGCTCGTCGGATGGCAAGGCCAGCAGCGCCTGGCGGTAGAAATTCTCGGCCGCCGAGCGATCGCCACCTTGGGCTGCCAGCCGTCCAGCTGCGAGGCCAGCGGCGGCCTTTTCCTCGGGCGAGGAAGAGGACGCCAACCGCCGGCCAAGATGCTCGCCGAGCTCGACGAGCCGGCTGGTCTTGCGAAGCAAGCGTTCGAGAGCGAAGTCTGCGCGGCGGTTGTGCGGATCGAGCTGCAGACTCCGCCGGAACAAGGCCTCGGCCTCGTCCGTGACAGAGCGGTAGCGCAGGAGCAAATCCCCCTCGGACGCAAAGAACGGAGCGGCCGACGGACGATCGCCCGCCTCTGCCGCCTGGGCCGAGAAGGCTTCCGCCTGCTCCTGCCAACCGGCCTCTTCAGCTTCGATCTCGCGCAAGAGGGCCGACGCCTCTGCGAAGTCGGCAGCGAGGTCGAGCGCTTGCTTGATGGCCGCGCGCGCCGGCTCGACTTGCCACAGGTCCGCCCAAAGCAGACGTGCCTTGTCCACAAGCAGCGCCGCACGTACCACTGGGTCGGGCGTCAGCGCCATTTCGCTTTCGAGCAGGCGAACGCAAAGCGCCGGCTGATTGTTTTCGGCGTGAAAAGCCCGTTCCGCGGCTAGTGCCTTCTTGAGCTCTTCGCCGGCCTCGGCCGCCTCGGGCGTGACGAGTCCCGAGAGAGCATCCAGCGCCTTCGCGTCCTCTGGCAAAGCTCGCAAGGTCTTAAGGGCAATGGAAATGTCGTTCGTCATGTCGGGAATCCAAGCCTCCGCGCCTGTCAAGGTGCCGTTGTATACGAAACCCTTGGTAGGATTCCGTGCCTTCCCGCGTACTAGCTCTGCCGGGCCGAAGCTCGGTAGGGCCATCGCGGCTGGACAGGGCCAGGACTATAGCTCTGAACAGCCCGAAGAAAGCGGGAAACCCACGTTCCGCAAGCGTTTTATGACAGATGTTCCGACCGCGACCGGGTTGCAGATTCTCCGATTCGCGGTTCCCGACCGGCTTGGCTGTGTGTATGCTGCCGCCTGCCTCATTTTCCCCCCGAACCGGAGGTCCCACGATGACGACAGGGAAGGCTCGAACGACGTGCTCTGCTTTGCTAATGCTTGCGACGGCATGGACGATGGCCGCATGCGAAAAGAAAGAGGACGGTGCCAAGCCGTGCTGTACGCAAGTCGACATTCCGCCCGGCGTGGCGAAGTTTTCCGTGGTGGCCGATGACGTGACCGGTCCCTCCGATGGGCAGAAGGTCATCATGAGGTTGGCGATGCTCCAGCCCACCAAGCGCGACCAGATGTACGCGCCGATGAAAATTCTGTACGCCTACGCCATGAAGCGTACCGCCTTCGAACCCATCCATTTCGAAGGCTGGTTCTACGCGAGCGAGTCTGACGCCAAGGCCGGCAGTCCCAGCAACGTCCTCGCGAAGATCGTTCGCCAGCAAGAAGATCGCGCGCCCAAGTGCGAGAACAACGTGAAGTACGACTTCGCCGAGCAAGTCGAGCGCGCCTTCATCTACAGCACGCGCGGCGAGCAGGAGCTGCAAGAAGACATGAACGACACCTGCCACATCGGCGAGAAAAAGAAGCAGGTCCGCTACGACGAGAAGTTCACCCACAAGACGACGTACAAGCTCGACGCCGGCAACCAGGCCGTGGAAATCACCTACCCCTTCCTGGAGATGGGCAAAGACGAGTATGTAGCCGACCTGAAGGCCAACTCGGTCATGGCCTCCTGGGCCGAGTACATGACCAGTATGTTCAGCCGGGCCGAACAGCTGAAGTCGATGACCTTTGTTGGCCTGTACAAGGACGAGCCGGTCGTTCGCATCGCGGTTTCACGCCAGCAATACGACAACATTCTGTCGCGCCTGCAGGAGACCGTGGCCTCGCATGCGGCGATCACCTTCCAGACCATCGGCATGGGCAAGAAGTCCAGCGAACAAGCCGAGAAGGAACAAGAGAAGTTCAAGAGCAAGACCTACCGAGATGCGCTCGACAAGCTGCCCAAGGAGCAGATCACCCTTTCGCCCAAGCTCAAGTGGGTCAAGTAGCAGCGGGCTGAATCACGCCAGTCAAAGGGTCCCCGCACGGGACCCTTTGCTTTTGGAGGTGACCGGATCCGCGGAGACCAGAGGAACCTTCAGTCCTCAAGGGACCGACCACACGCCGCTAAGCGAGCTGCTCAGGACCTGGCTTGACGGATTTCACACGTTCGCGACGGCGTCCGTGCAGTGGCCCAAGGAACCCGCGAGACTGCAAGAGCCGCCCTCGGTCCACGTCGAGCTGGCCCCGAAGCTTGACCCGGCCAGATTGCACGCTTGTTTCTTGTGGCTGCAGGCGGACTGCGTCCCCGAGACATCCGTCGGCCATTGTCAAAGGTCTCCACGTTGAAACGAAGGGAAGGAAAGTTCCTACGTCTGGTATACCCAAAAAACGGATAACTAGAGTCCGTTTTCCGAAGCAGCGGCGCAGTCACGACGAACGACGAACGAAAGGGACAGCAGAGTCGGGCCTTTCGCGTCACCGCACGACCACCGGTTCACCCGGATCGAAAAAGGGTCCGGACTTTCGCCCGAACCCCTTTTGAATGCGTTAAGTCCGTGTCGCTATTGGTACAGGAACACGACTTCGACGCGATGGTTGCTGGCGCGCCCGGCTGCGGTGCGGCCATCGCCGACCGGCTCGGCGCCGCCCTGCCCGCTCGCCATGATACGGCGGACGTCCACGCCACGAGCGACCAAGGCATTGTACACCGACTGCGCGCGCGCGCCCGACATGGCGAGCAGCGAGGACTGCGGCGCGCCCCTGCTGTCCGTGTGGCCTACGACCTGCACCGGGAAGTCCTGGTATTCCTTCTTCTTGATGAGATCGGCGATCGGGCCAAGCACGGTGTCGCGGCCGGGTCCTATCACGGTCTGCTTCTTGATGAAGAGCGTGTCGGCCGGGATGGCGATGATGATGCGCTGGAGCGATCCACGAACGTCGCGACGGACGCTCACGCCTGGGATGCGCGTCGCATCCGCGTAGAGCCCGTCGGCCTTCTTGCGGTTCTCCTCCGCGGCCGAATCGCGCGTGTAGCTCGGCTTGGCAGCAGCGGCAGCGTCGTCGGCCGTCTTCTTGGCGATGGCCGCGCTCGACTGTGCCTGCTGCATTTGGCCTGCTTGCATTTCGGTCTGCGCCTTGGCCAAAATGTCCTTGGCCGATTGGTACAGCTCAGGAGCGTACTTGCTCGCGTTCACGGTCTCGGCCGTCTTGAGCGCCAGCTCGGCGTCGGACACCTTGTCCGTCGTTTCGCCGCGCAGCTTTTCCTGCGCCAGCTTTTCCTCGTTGGAGCGCTTGTCGGCGGCCATCTGCCCCTCGAGCGCCTTCATCGCCTCGTCCTTCTGCAGCTGCTTGTTCAAAAGGCCGATCTTCTCGTTCATGTCGTCGAGATCCTTTTGGACCCTTTCCTGCTCCTCCGCCGTGGCCTGCAGCGTGTCTTCCGCCTCGGCGATACGCGCGTTCGACCTGTCTTGATCCGCGAGCGCAATGGCATGGTTGAAATAGATGGTGCCAATGAGCGCATGGTTGACGGACTCGTTCAAATCGTTGCTCTGCCACTTCTCGGTCGCGGCAGTGAAAGCCTTGTCGCCCTTCTTGCACAAGTCGGGTGCTTTCTTTCGCGCTGCCGGAATGTCCGAGGAATTGCGCAATCGTTCGAGCGTGTCTAGCTCGCGCGGCTTCGGCGGCGTGGCGCAGCCGACGGAAAGCATGCCGACAGCAAGAACGAAAAGCAGGGACGTGCGAAACGACATAGCCATGGTGAATCTCCCGGGAACAACCGTTTTCATACTTTGCCCTCCAGGCGCGCCTTCTGAATCTTGGCGTTTTCGAGAGCCTTCTTCGTGCGCGCGAGCTGGCTGCGGGCGCGCTTCACTTCGTCCTCTTTCGCCGTCGCCTGCGCCGCCAACTTGGCAGCGTTGAGACGCTGACGAACCATATTGGCCTGCGCCTCGCAGCGGTCGAGCACGATGCGGACGTCCTCGTATTTTTCCTGCGACCGCAACGTCCAGGCGTTGTCCAGCCAAGCGCGCATCATCGTCAGATCCGTCGTCACGGCCTTCTGATCGTCTTGCCGCTCAAGATCGTTGGTCGTTTGCTTGAGGTAGTCGATCTGCCGCTGCAAATCGTCGGCCTCTCCTGCCCGTGCCATGACCGGCACCGCCAGGAAGGCCAAAAATAGGAACATGGTCGCGTATCTAGTCATGTTTTCCTCGTCTGGTTGCGCTGCGGGGCTATTTCACGGTTAGATCCTCGCCTCGTCAACTCGAAAAGTGCCACCTCGACGAGATCCTCACACGACCCTTGACTCGGACACCGCCCTCACGGCATACCTTTGCCTCCTCGCAAGGGGAAACGGTGGGCGTAGCTCAATGGTAGAGCATCGGATTGTGGATCCGAGGGTTGGGGGTTCGATACCCCTCGCTCACCCAATTTTAATGGAAACCCTGAAAGGGTTTCCAAACCTTCCCGCGATGGTCCGCGCCGAGCAAAGCTCGGCGGCTCCCCACGCGACCACTTCAACGTGTCGAACTTCTTCGGACTGACTCTTCCTGACGGCATCGAGACCCGCCTGCGCGCGGGAGTGCCGGCGCTGCCGCTCGAGGCGCTCGGGGGGGCCAGCGGCTGCGAGCCGGGACGCCAGGTCAAGCTCGTCGATGCTCACGGCGAGCTCGTGGCATGCGGCATCGCCGACCCGGAAAATGGCGTCATCCACATCTTGAGCCGCGACAGCCTGCTGCGCGGCTTCGACGCCAGCTTTTTTGCCGACCGCCTGGCCCAAAGCCTGGCGCTTCGCCGAACGCTCGGGCTTCCGGACGGCGAATCGACCTACCGCCTGGTCAACGGTGAAGGCGACGGTTTGCCTGGATTCTCGGTCGATCGGTTCGGCGAATACGGCGTCGTGTGCGCGCCCAGCCGGCCTCTCCTTCCCTTCGCGCGACTCCTCGCTCAAGCAGCTCTGGCCGCCCGAGCCGAGACCGGGCTGCGTGGCGTGGTCATCAAGGTGCGCAGTAAGGATGCCCAGGACCGTTCCAACAAGGACGAGGTGCTTGGCGAGCGGCCACCGGAGAAATACGTCACCCATGAGCTCGGCGTTCCGTACGAGGTTCACCTGCTGGGCTCGCTCAACGTTGGGCTTTTCCCCGACATGCGCGAGCAGCGGCGGCGTATGGGCCGCTTCGTAAGCGGCCGACGGGTGCTCAATACGTTCGCCTATACCGGCGCGCTTTCCGTGACAGCAGCGCGCGCCGGCGCGGCGAGTGTCACCAGCGTCGACCTTTCTTCAGGAGTCTTGGCCTGGGCGCGCGAGAACTTCCTCCTTTCGGGCTTGCCGGTGGGCGACGGTCGCTTCCGCTTCGAGGTCTCCGACGTCAAGCGCTTCATGCAAAAAGAGGTCGAGCGCGGTGCGCTTTACGATACGATCGTCATGGATCCGCCCACCGTTTCGGCCGCCCGCGCCTCGCAGTGGTCGATGAAGCGCGACTACCCGCCGCTCATTGCCTTGGCCACTAAGCTGTTACCGCCCGCTGGCGGGATCTTGTGGATCTCGGCCAACACCCGGCGGGGCCCCTCGGTATTGCGCCATATTGAGGACGGCATCAGGCTATCGGGTCGCCATGGCGCCATTCTAGAAATCGGCGGCCTGCCACCGGACTTCCCCTCGCCGCCCGGCTGGGACGATTCGCGCTACCTCGAAATCTGCCAAGTCTTCGTCGCGAGCAGATAGTAAGATAGGCGGCCGGATGAAGCGCCTTCTGGCCATCACCACCGCCGCTTTGGCTTGCACGAGCACGCCGGATGACGTGCGCGACGCGAGTGTCGAGCAAGTTCCGCCGGATTTGGCGAGCAACCCCGCCGACACCGCGGTCGCACTGAACGTCGACTTCACTGTCGAAGGCTGCCCGAATTTCGATCCGGTGAAAGACCTGTGCACGGGCAATGCGCCGCTTACCGTGCGCTTCGTTCCCATTTCTACGACCACCATCGCCAGTTATCTGTGGGCCTTCGGCGACTTCAGCGCCTTCGACAGCGAGGCTGCTCCCAGCCACACTTATACGACGCCGGGCTCCTATTCGGTTCGCCTGGTGGCGACCGGGGTCAATCACGATAGCGTTGTCAAAGTTCAACCCGGCTTCATCGTGGTCGAGCCCAACGCCATCGGCGATGCCTGCGACGCGAGCCCTCAATGCGAACAGGGTCTCTTCTGCCTTTGCTCCAACGACGACTGCCAGCACGGTCCTAGCCATGGCATCTGTTCTGCGAATTGCTTTTCCGGCCAATGCGACGGCACCGATATTTGCGCCGGATTGCGCACGGCCGCGCCACCCTCCGGATCGTACGAGGCATGGCAAACCCAAATTTGCTTGCGCGCGTGCGACAGCGACAGCGACTGCTCGGGGGGATTGCTTTGTCGAACCTTGCCCCCCGGCCCCGCCACCAGCGGTTGGGTTCGTGGCTGCTTTTCGGGCGTCCCCGGCGATGTCGGCGACTCCTGCATCGACGAGAACGGCAGCCTGCGCGACGACCTCTGCGCCACGGGCCTATGCGCAGACCTCGGCAGCAAGGGACTTTGCAGCGCCGACTGCAGCGTCACGGCCTGTCCGCTGGGTTCGGATTGTGCCCTGTTCGGCGACGGCCGGAAGTTGTGCCTGCGCCCTTGTATCCCCAACCTCTCGTGCTCGGATGATCCGCTGATTACCTGCGTGGTGCCCGCGCAAGGAGCCTTCGGCTATCAGCTCGTCAATCCCAGCAGCACAAGCGCATCCAGCCATTGCGCACCCAGGCTTTGCCTGACGAACCAAGATTGTCCGGCCGCGGGAACGTGTCCGAATGGCACCGGTGTCCGTTACTGCGTGAAGCGCTAGCAGCACCGACCCGGCCGATCGGGATGGTCGTAGCGATCGGCGAGGGTTTGCGCCAAGGCCTCGTCCCCCGGCAGTTGCGAGCGCGCCGCCGCGGCCTCGCCGGACAGCTCGCGTACCAGCGCGCCGACGATCATCACGGCCGATCCCAGCTGCCACCAAGGTCGTCGCAGCTCGGATTCGATCACGGTCTTGGGCAGCCAGACCGGCGGGGTTTCGCGTAGCTGGCTCGGTTTGCGATGGCGCAGGACGAGCCAGCACTCGCGCGCCGAGACCGCCAGGATGGCCACAACCAGCCCGAGAAAAAGCGCGGCCACCAGGGCGTCGAGACGACTGTTGAAGATGAGCGCTCGCGTCGCGCTGACCTTGGCCGCGGGAATGGTTCCCGCCGCCAGGGCTGTCGTCAGCTTGGCCGCCATGGCGAGAAATCCGACGCGCGGATTGGGATGGACGATCTTCTCGATGCCCGCCGAGAACGTCACCGTCACCAGGCAAATCAGCGGGACAAACACGACCAGCGACATCCGCGGCTTGCCGGCTTTGATGAGAATCGTCGTCGCCAAGCAGAGCGCCACACAGGCAAGCAACTGGTTGGCAATACCGAAGAGCGGCCAGAGCGAGTTCACACCGCCCAGCGGATCTTTCACCCCTGCATAAAGAAAGTAGCCCCAGGCTCCGGCAAAGAGCAGGCTGGCGCCGGCGTTCGCGGCGTAGGATTTCGTATCGCCGAGCTTCGGCCAAATCCGACCGCCGAGCTCCTGGATCAGAAAGCGTCCGATGCGCGTCGCCACGTCCACCGTGGTCAGGATGAAGAGCGCCTCGAACATCAGCGCAAAGTGGTACCAAAGCTTCATGGCGGCATCGCCGCCCACGATGGCGCGGAAGATGCTGGCCATGCCGATAGCCAAGGTGGGCGCGCCGCCCGTCCTCGCGAGAACGGTCTTTTCACCGATGGCGCTGGCCAGGTCGCTAATCTGTCCCGCGCTGACCGGAAAGCCCCAGCCCGATATAGCCTGCGCGACAGTACCGACGGAGGTCCCCACGAGGCCCGCCGGCGCATTGACCGCGAAGTAGACGCCTGGATCCAGTACGCACGCCGCGATCATGGCCATGATGGCGACGAAGCTTTCGAGGCACATGGCACCGTACCCCACGTGGCGAATGGTTCGCTCGCGCGTGATCATCTTGGGCGTCGTGCCGCTGGACACGAGCGAGTGAAAGCCGCTGATCGCGCCGCACGCGATGGTGATGAAGCAAAACGGGAAGAGACTGCCGGCGACCACGGGGCGCATGCCACCCGTGAAGCTGCTCGGGTTGGTCAGCCACGGCATCTTGAGCGGCGGCAACACGACGACGATACCGACGGCGAGCAAGAGCACCACGCCGATCTTGAGAAAGGTCACGAGGTAGTCCCGCGGTGCCAAAAGCAGCCATACCGGCAAAACGCTGGCAGCAAAGCCGTAAACGATGAGGCAAAGGGCCAGCCGCTCCTTGCTGAAGGTGAAGAACGGTCCGAGCGTCGGGTGGTGATTGACGGCGAAGCCGGCGAGCAGCGAGGCCGCCAGAAACACCACCCCGATGGCGGTCATCTCGAGAACCTTGCCGACGCGTAAGTAGCGCACGTAAAGCCCCATGAGCATCGCGAACGGCATGGTCATCGCGGTGGTCACCACGCCCCACGGGCTTTCCGCCAGAGCGTTGTCCACCACGAGCCCCAGGTTCGCGACCAAGATGATGAGAATGCCGAGCACGGCGACCATGGCGATGGTGCCCGCGAAACTGCCCACTTCTTCTCGGACCATCTCGGCCAGCGATTTGCCGTCGCGCCGAACCGAGGCGAATAGGATCACGAAGTCCTGCACGGCACCGCCGAGCAGAGCACCGATGAGAATCCAGAGCGTGCCCGGCAAGTAACCGAACTGGGCCGCCAGGACCGGCCCGACCAGCGGCCCCGGGCCGCTGATGGATGCGAAATGATGACCAAACAAGACGTATTTGTTGGTCTTCACGAAGTCGCGGCCGTCGTCGTGAACCTCGGCGGGAGGGGCGCGCAAGTCGTCGAGGACGAGCGCTTTGGCCGCGATCCACTTCGAGTAGAAACGAATGCCGATGGCGTACGTACAAACCGCCGCGACGATGAGCCACGCGGCGCTTAGCGGCTCGCCCCGCCGAGAGGCAATCACCGCGTACGCCGTCGCGCCGACGACGGAAACCAGCGTCCACAGGGCGATAGCGCCGAGTCTCTTCATGGCGCCACCATTTACTCGTCGTGCTTTCTGGCGGCAAGGGCGCCCAGCACCGCTTGGGCCAGATCCTGCGAATCGAACGGCTTCTGCAAGAAATGCTCGATGGCGACCGATTGTCGCCGGCTGGCCAGCGTCGACAGATCGTAGCCCGACATGAACAGCACTGGCAGCGAGGGGCGCAGCTGGTGCACGCGATCGATGAGCTCCTTCCCGCTCATCTCGGGCATCACCACGTCGGTGATCAGCAGATCCAAGGTCAAGCTGGGATCCTTGCGAAGCGCGGCCAAGCACTGCTCGCCATTTCCCACCGCCGTCACCGTATAGCCCATGCCGCGCAGGCTACTTTCGACCGAGCGCCGAACCATGGGGTTGTCCTCGACGAGAAGAATGCTGGCGGTCGGCAAGGTTGCGCTTGCTGGCGCTGCGGCCAAGCCTGACCGCGGCGACGGCGCCGCCTCGTCCGGTCGACGCGGAAAAAAAAGCGACACGGAAGTTCCCTCGTCGGGGCGAGATTCCACCTCGAAAAGGCCGCCATGCTGGTACAGCGTGGCCGCGACGATGGGTAGACCCAGCCCTGCCCCGCTTGCCGGAACTTTGGTCGAAACGAAGGGCTCGAAGGCGTGCGCGAGCAGCGACGGCTCCATGCCGGGTCCGCTGTCTCGAACCTGCAGCCGTGCCCAACTGCCTGGCGGAAGACGATCCCCGGCGCTCTCCACGGCATCCACCCCAATCGCAATCTCGCCCGCCCCCGAAATGGCATCTTGCGCGTTCGCTACAAGCTGCACCAGCAGCTGTTCGATTTGCTTGTGATTGGCGCGCACGCCGTCGACGTCGGCAATCGATTCGCGCAGGACGATCCGGCTGCGCACGTTGGCGCGCACGGCCGGCAAGACATCACGCACCACACGCCCGAGGTCGCAGCTTTCGAGTGTCGGCTTGCGCTTGGGATCGAGCGCCATCAAACGCTGCGCAAACGTGCGTGCGGCTTCGGTCGCCTCACGAATGCTGCCAAGACGAGAATGCGAAATGTCGTTGTTGCGCTCTTCCTGAAGAAGAATAGTGTTGCCAAGCGCAGGCGACAGCATTTGCCAAAGGTCGTGACCGATGCGCGTCGCAATCGCCGCCACCGATTCGGGAAGCATCCCCGGCGCGGGCATCCGCGGAGTCGGCCACAGCAGGACGACGAAGGTCCCGGTTTGAGGCGCCGCCGGCAGCGGCAAAGACTTCTGCAAGAACGTCAAACCCGGATGTCCATCGAGGCACAAGCGGACAACGACGGCCGACGTGTTCCCGCCGCCAGCGTCAAGAGATGGCTCGCGCTCCGAGCGCACGAAGAGCGCGCCCACCAATTTGCCGAGAGCGTCCGCAGAAGGAACGCCGACCATTCGCTCGGCATCTTCGCCCCAGGATTGAATTCGGCCGTGACCATCGCACACGAAGCACGCGGGTAGCCCGTGCCGGAGAGTCGGGTTCGGCTCGCGAGCTTGTTCATCCCTGGATCCGCCGCTGAAAATCACTCGCGGCAGGATAGCATCCTGCCACCACTTCATCATCCATCGGGTGGACAAACACCAGCGCGACACCGTAGCCTTCGCAGGGTGAGCTCAAGTCACGACGTTATCGACGTTATCGACGTTATTGTCATCGGCGCCGGCATCAGCGGCCTGAGCGCCGCGTTCTACGCCGCGCGCGCAGGGCGCCGCTGTCTCGTCCTCGAAAAGGCAAAGGTGCTCGGCGGGTCCATTCACACTACGCGCACCAGCGACGGGTTTTGGTACGAGCTCGGCGCGCATACCCTCTACAACTCGTACGGCTCGCTGCTGGAGATGCTGACCGCCTGCAACCTTCGCGACGCCGTCCTCGAACGGACGAAAGCGCCCTATCGCATGCTCGTCGACGGAAAAGTCCGCTCGGTTCCTTCCCAGCTTGCCGTGGGCGAGCTCTTCGCTTCGGCGTGGCGAGCCTTCACCGAGCGAAAGACGGGAAAGTCCGTCGGCGCCTATTACGGACGGCTGGTGGGCAAGGGCAATTGGAAGCACGTCTTTTCTCCCCTCTTGTCCGCGGTTCCCTCGCAGCACGCCGACGATTTTCCGGCCGAGATGCTTTTCAAACGGCGACCGCGCCGAAAAGATTTTCCGCGCACCTTCAGCCTGAAAAACGGGCTCAGCACACTCGTCGACGGCCTGGCGAGGGTCGAAGGAGTCACGGTGCAAGCGGGTGTCGAGGTGCGGTCCATCGCCCGTCACGCAGCAGGGTTCGTCGTGACCGCTGAGGATGGCACGCAGTCGAGCACGAGCAAGCTCGTCCTCGCGGCGCCCGCGGACGTTTCCGCCACGCTGCTGGCGCCGGTGCTTCCGGCCGCCTTCACTGCCCTATCGAAGGTCCGCATGGCGGCCATTGTTTCTACCGGCGTGCACGCCGCCCGCAGTGCGATCGCCCTGCCACGCCTGGCGGGCCTTGTTCCAGTCGACGACGTCTTCTTCTCGGCAGTCAGTCGCGACGTGCTTCCCGACGACCGATTTCGCGGTCTGGCTTTTCATTTCCGCGATGGGCTCAGTCGCGAGCAACGCCTGGAACGCATCGCCAAGGTCACCGCAACCGACCGGGGAACGTTCCTGGAGGTGTCGGAGCGACAGGGCTCGCTGCCCTCGCCCGAGCTCGGGCACTCGGAAATCGTACGGGCGCTCGACGAAGCCATCGCAAAGTCCGGCATCTACCTGGCAGGGAACTACTTCGGCGGGCTCGCGCTCGAAGATTGCGTGCTGCGCTCGAAGGCCGAAGTCGAGCGCCTGCTGAGCGAAAAGGACTAACCATCTGGGCGGTGAGGCCGCCTCGAATGGAGGCGATCTTGCGTAAGCTCTTGGGCCGCAGGGGCAAGCGCGGCTACAATGAGCGAAGTGCACGCGAGTCTCTTGGCAGCTTTGATTCAAGCCGCGTGGGTCACCCTGGCGCCGACGGCCGACGATCAATGTCCGTCGTCAGCGCAGGTGCAAGCCGCTCTGGAGGCGCATGCTCCCAAGCTGGTGGCGCCATCGTCCGAGGGCCCATCCGGTGGCCCGCTCACGCTGTGGCTTGCCACTTCCTCCGGGACGGGCGAGCTCAGCTTGTCCCTCGCGGATCGCGCCGGGATGGTGAAGCTCTATCGCATGCTTCCACCACCGCAGGGCGGAAGGCCGCGAGACTGCGTGGCCCTGGCCGATACGGTCGCGCTCATCGTGGATCGGTATTTCGACGAGGTCGAGCTGCCGGCGATGCCCGAGAAGAAGGCGTTACCACCACCGCCACCACCTCCTCCCGCACCGCCACCGGCGGCGCCGCCGCCGCCCAGGAAAGCCTCCGCGAGCGGCAACGAAATACCGGCTTTTGCCCTTTCCGGGACGATTGGCAGGCGCGTTCCGGGAGGCGCCAGCAATCTCAGCCAATACGCGTTCAAGCTTACTATAGGTGTGGCCTTGTCGCGACTGGGCCGCCGCGGTGGAGCACTCTGCTTGGATGCCTCTGCCGGTAGCGTCGGTATTGTCAGCCAGGCTTGGGACCACCCAGACGGCTCTGGCAATGCAACCGCCGTTCTTTCCGGCGCCGACCTGGCGCTCTTGCTCGCCTGGCCGGCTTGGTTCGGCCGGTTCTACATCGGTCCGCAAGGAACGGTCGACATGGTATCCTTAGATGCCGTCATCAATAGCAAGACGACCCAGCACGACGTCCGCTTCGGCGCCGCCGCGGGCCTGCACCTGGGCTATCAGGTTTTCGGCTGGCAACATTTTTTCGCACGCCTCGACCTCAACGGCGCCATGGCCATCGTACGGCAGCAAGTCGTGACCCAAAGCCTGGAACACACCGTCCTATTCGAGGCCCCTGCGGCATATCTCAGCGTCGCTGGTGGGGTTGGCGTTTCGTTCTAAGCTTATGATGAAACGTCCGGCTCTCCGCCACTAATGGATCAAAGACAACCATGGGACCCAACCAATTCACAAGAACGCCTCTGCCGAGCCCGCCCGTCATCGCCGACGCCGAGCTCGTCCAGGCCTGTCGCGGTGGCGACATGGTCGCTTGGCGATGCCTTTACGACCGCTACGCCCCCCTGGTACTTCGGTTCGCCTCGGCGCTTGGGGTCCCCGCCGAGGAGCGCGAAGACGCCGTCCAGGACATCTTCATCGCGGTTTTTCGCAGCTTAAAGCATTTCCGAGGCGAAGCCCAACTCTCGACCTGGATCTATCGTATTGCGGCCCGCCATGCTATTCGCCTTGGCCGACGTCGACGTGCCCGTGAAACCATGCGGGTCGCGATGATGAAGGAGAAGCCGCCCATCGTCACGGATCCTTCCGAGCGCTCCACGCAACTTGCCACCCTCGACCGCATGCTGGGGAAGTTGCCGCCCAAGAAGCGAGCCGTTCTCGTCCTTTTTGAGATCGAAGGCCTTTCCGCAAAAGAAATCTCCGATGTCGTCGGATGCCCCGAAAACACGGTGTGGTCTCGGTTGCATCATGCGCGCTCGGAGATGGTGAAGGCGGCTAGGAGGATGGCGTCATGAAGTGGCTGGAAGAACCGCAAGACGAAGCCGAACGACTCGTTCGCGACGGCTTGGACCGGGCCAAGCAGCGGCTAGGGGACGAGCTGATGCACCGGCGAGTCTGGGCCAAAGTTGCCGAGACGGCGGGAATGCCCGAGCCGCGTTCAACCCGTCGGTGGCTCTGGACCAGCGCAGCGGCGACGTTGCTTGCAGCTGCCGGACTGTTTGCCTACGTCCGCGTCTACCGTGTCACCAGCTTGCCGTCGACGCCAACCGTCGCAACCAACACGCCTCCATCGACTGCGCCCTTGCCGGTCGCGCCGGCGGGCACGGCCGTCGGGTCGGAAACCGAAATCGTTCCGCTCGAGTCCGAACGTGGCCCCGGACATGTGATTCGCGCACGAGAAGGCGAGCGCCTCCGGGTCGCGTTAGGTGGCGGCGCAACGGCCGAGCTAGAAGAGAAATCGGCCATGACTTGGGACAGTCAGCACCGGCCTACCATTGAGAAAGGGACCGCGCGTTTGGCGGTTCCGCACCAACCTCCGGGCTGGCGGTTCTCGGTCACGGCTGGGCCCTACGTGGTCACTGTCGTGGGCACGAAGTTCGAAGTGCGCGTTTCGAATCGCACCGTGGGCGTCGATGTCACGGAAGGCGTGGTCGAAGTGTGGCGGAACTCCCACTCGACCCGGCTAGCAGCCGGCGAGTCGTGGCATGGACCGCTGTATCCGGACGAGGCGGCGTCGACGTCTGAGTCCGCATCGTCGGTCTCGTCAGCCGCGCCGGAACGGCCGCAGCCTCTGCCGGCCGCGGCCAAACCGCTTTCGTCGGCTACTGCGCGAAGCTTGCAGGAAGCCGAGACGGCGCTGCAAGCCGGCGACGCTGCCAAGGCCATCGAGATCCTCTCGAGAACCGCGCAGGGCACCGGCCCGGCTGCGGAAAACGCCGCCTATGAGCTCGGCCACATCACGCGCTACAATCTCAATCGTCCACGCCAAGCTGTCGCACTATGGGACAAGTATCGAAACCGCTTCCCGAACGGCCTTCTGAGAACGGAGACCGATCTGTCGATTGTGGAGACACTCTCGCAGATGGGCGAGGTTCAAGCGGCGCTAGCCGAAGCCAACACGTTCTTGACGCGCCACCCGAACAGCGAACGACGCCTGGACGTGCAGCGATTGGCGGAGCGCCTGCGTGCCCAGGCAGCCACCGAAGCCAAGTGAGCGCGATGAACCGCGGCCGCCCGTGGATCATTCTGTCCCTGGGGATCCTGGCTGCCAGCTGCGCGCCACACGTAGTGGTGGAGAGAGACCTCCCGGATAGCGGTGCGCCCGACGCTGCCTTGCCGCAAGATGCGCCGGCAGATTCGCTAGCGCAGGCCGACGGGCCGAACGGAAGGGACGCGATGTGGCCGTTCTTCTCCGACGCAAGCTGCTTTCCCAGGTATCTGCATCCTCAACCGCAACCCGAGATCCTCATCGAGCTCGACCGTTCGACGAATATGCAGGCCACGCTTTCTAACTCCACGAGGATGGCAGCAGTACAGACTGCGCTCACCAGGGAAATCGGCGTATACCAGAACAGCGTGAAGTTCGGTTACGAGGAGTTTCCCAGCGCCGAAGGCGGACCTCCAAGCGGCCAATGCTCCAACTGCTGTGCTGGGGCGGTGACGCTCTGGCCGACGCCCAGCGCCTTTGACTGGATGAACAACGCCATCAACTGCATCGACGGCCGCAGCAATTGCAAGAGCACGAGCACCGATTCGCCATCGCATTCAGCGCTGCAAGTGGCCAGCGACTTCTTCAACATGTCGCAGATGAGACAGTCGGACGCGGATCAGTACGTGATGCTCTTTACGTCCTCCGAACCGTCGTGCTCCGGACAAGACGCAGCAGCGATCTGCCAGGCCGCCCGCAATGCCATCAGCGGACTCGCCAACAACCACGTCCAGGTTTACGTGTTCTCGGTGGGTTATCCGCCGGACAAGGCGGGCTGTCTTTCTGACCTCACGAAGGTCGGGTCCATGACGACACTCGTGACGGTGAACGATTACGGCGACTTATCCGGCCGGCTCGACGGCATTCTTCACACAGCTGCGGCGTCGGCGTGTACCATGACCTTGGACGGGCCGCCACCGACGAATTCCAAGTTGGACGTCTACATCGGTCCCACGCTCGTTCCCCCCGACGGTTGGAGCTACACCCCCGGCGCCCGCAACGCCATTACCCTGAACAGCACGTACTGCAGTCAGTACGTCGCGTCTATGACGAACGACAAGGTCGTCGTCAGCTACTCGACCTGCGGCGAGTAGCCAGTTACCACTCGTCGATGACGTTGATAGCGGGAATCGACGAGGTAAGCGGAATGGTGTCGATGCCTCGGGCACCCATGACGGCCAGCTCGTAGCGGATCTGGGCGAGCGGCAATTTGGCGCCCGCCGTGTCCACCTCGACGCTGTATTCGGTGTAGGACTTGCCGCTGATCCGGCTGGGCTCGTCGGCAAACAGGTTGTTGCGCACCAAGTACGCCTCGACGGCAGGAGCCGCGCTGACCGGCACGTTGAACAGGAGCAACACCTTGTTCTCGGCGTTGATGGCGCCGTAGAGGTTGAGCAGGAACATGCGCAAGAGATCGTATTTCTGCTGCTCGGCGCGAATCTTGGGATTGACCCAAATCGAGGTGCACGACTCCATCACCTCGTCGATGATGCGCAGGCCGTAGTTCTTGATGGCGCTGCCGCTTTGGGTGATTTCCAGGCCCAGATCGGCACCGCCGTTCTTCACCTTGGCTTCGGTCTTGCCCCAGGTCTCGTAGATGAGCACGCCCGAGTCGATCTTCGGCGGCGTGGTGTACTTCTGCACCGAGAACTTGCTGAAGGCGTTGGCCACGCCGGCGTCGCCAAGCCGACGGCGAATCCATTCGAGCGCCAGGTAAGGCATCTCGGCCACCGCCGTGATCAGCGGCTTACGTCCCGCGAGCTCCTTGAGGAAGTCCACCACGCTCGGCCATTCCTTGTCGGGCTTGACGATGCCCACCAGGCGAACGCTGCCCCGGCCGAGCGACATCACGCGCTTGAGCTCGATTTCCTTGTTGTACTCGTACTTGAGCTCGAGTATCCGCTCGCGAATCCAGTCGTCGCCGGCGATGGCGACGTCAAGCTCACCGATGTCGAGTTGGGTGCCAAATTCCTGGGGGCGGCCATCCCAGCCGTAAAGGAAACCGACGGTCGCAAATTTGCTGGGGCCGCCCGCCTGATAGCCGGATGTCCGGAACCCGGACTGTTCGAGCAGCTGAACCAGATTGCCACCACGATTGGGATCGGCGAGCGAGCCCGCCGGCATGCCGATGCGAAGAGATTCTTGAGTCATGAGGGGCGACATCCTGCCTAACAAAAGCGCCACTGTCACGCCCGGGCGCGCTCGTGTGGTGGCTTTTGTGCGAGGCTGCTACAGTGCCTTGGTGCGCATTGTCTTTGCTGCTCTTCCGGTGGCTGGGCTGATCGCTCTGCTCGTCGGCGCTGCTCTAGCCGCGGCCCAAGAAGCTCCGCCATCCACCATCGCACCGAGCCCCGCCCTTCCACCGGCCACGGCCGCGCCCACGCAAACTCGGCCGACGACGGACTCGGCAGCGCCGGCCGCTGTCTACCCGCCCGGTTACGCCTATCCGCCCGGTTACGCCTATCCGCCGGGTTACAACTACCCGCCCAGTTACGCCTACCCGCCCGGTTACGCCTATCCGCCCGGTTACAACTACCCGCCTAGCTATGCATCCCCGCCGGGCTACGCTTATCCGCCGGCCTATCCGCCCTATCCGCAGGGATATTCTCCCTACCCCGCTTACCCATCGACCACTGTCTTGCCTGACAGCGAATCACCGGTCGTCGTCCCGACCGGACGCTGGAGGCTCGGCGTGGCCGGGATGATCGTACCTACCGGAACACTTTCCTACACCCTCAACTATCACGGCGAAGCCTTGCGAGCGTTTTCGGGCCAGATGGCCGCTACCGTCGGCGTGCGGCCCTTCCTACAGGTCGATATTCTGCGAGCTCGGCAGCTCAAGCTGCAGCTGGGCCTTGCGATGCAGATCCTTCCGACCATCAAGTGGGCGAACCTGTCGTCTACCGCAAACAACAATGCGTTCAGTGGCAGTGGCTACGAGATCGATCTCTTGCCCGAGTTGGCGGCTGGCGTGAATGTGCTCCCGCGCCTGCGTCTGACAGCCTTCGCGGCGCCCGGCTATTCCTTCCTCTCCGCATCCGATTTGGTCGGCAAGAGCTACGCCGACCCGGGGACCGTTCGCGGCTTCGTCATCCAGACCGGTGCGGAGATCACCGGCAGCTTCGGCCAGCACTTCTTTCTCGATGGCCGCTTTGCCAACCAATGGGGTCTCCAAAGCAACCAAGTCCGAAGCTTCACCAGCGGCGAAACCGCCGACGCCGAAGTCCACACCAGCTTGTTCAGCGTTCAACTCGGTTGCGGCTATTGGTTCTAGCTGTTGCGCTCGCGGCATAGAGCTTGCGTAAGCCAGCCGGACGGCTACGCTGGACCCCGGGGTCGGGGTACGAACCGGCGCAGGCCACGTCTCTCACCTTGGAGCCTTCCCCATGGCCCCTACTGCAACTGCCGTCTCTGCGCCCGACCATCTGTCCACCCGCCGCCGCCTCGCAGGCTTGAGCGACTGCACCCTCGTAGAACGTACCAAGGATCGTGACCCGCTTGCCTTCCGGGAGCTGCTGGGACGCCACGAACCGACCCTCTTGCGTCTAGCGCAGCGTCTGGTCCGCAACGACAACGATGCTAAAGAAATACTTCAAGAAGTGTTCATAACCACTTGGAAGAAGCTAGGGGGATTCGAAGACCGAGCCCAGATCGGAAGCTGGCTCTACCGGGTGACCGTCAACGCTTCGCTGATGCATTTGCGGTTGCGCAAGCGGCGTATCTCGGCGGTCAGCTTCGAAGGAGAGGAACCGAGAAACGACGTCTGGACCGCGCCCGATGGCTCCTCCAAGCGGCCCGATCAGCAGCTGGAATCCCAAGAGCTACGCGAGGTCCTTCAGGACGCCATCGACCGTCTGCCACCGATCCTGCGGTCGGTGCTGGTGATGCGCGATATCCAGGGTTGTTCGACGAGAGAGGCGGCGCAGAGGCTCGGCCTGACAGACGTCGCCGTGAAAACGCGCTTGTTCCGCGCCCGCCGAGCGCTCCGGGAAAACCTAAAGAACTACTTGATAGCATAGGCCTTATCGCCCAGATTTCCCGGGTCGTCGCCATCAACTTGCGTCCGCACGAGGTAACGTCTGTTACCGCTTTCGCTACCTGAGCGAAACGTCCTGTGCCACGATTCCGCACATGTCCGGTGATACGAACCTTCTGCGCGAAGGCCTCGCCGCCCTGGCGACCATGTTGCCGGACGGTTGCAAGGTAGTACCGTCCAGCCTGGCGAAGCGCACGAGTGAGCCGGGCGATTGGATCATCCTTCGCCAGGGACCGAAGCACGTCACCTGTCTTCTGCTCTCCCGCCGTCGGGTCGAATCGCGCGACCTGGGCGCCATTGCAGCTCTCGCCGCCCGAAGTAGCAATCCTGCCCTGCTGGTGTCGAGCTACCTGACGCCTGCCGTGCGCCAGCGGCTGTCGGGATTCGGCATCGGCCACTGGGATCTGACGGGTAACATCCGCATCGATCTTCCCGCCATCCGCCTGCGGGTTGCCGCCGAAGGAACCGGAGTCGGAAAGACGAACCAGCATTCGGTTCGCTCGCTGAGTGGAGAGATGGCAGGACGGATTGTACGAGCCCTGGTGGACGTCGCTCCGCCCTACACGCTCGGGACCGTCGCCGACATCGCCCGCGTCGAGACCAGCTACACCTCGCGCGTGCTTTCGTACCTGACGGACACCGGCATCGTGCGACGCCAGCAACGCCGAATGATCGAAGGTGTCGACTGGTCCGTTCTCCTGGGCCGCTGGACCTTGGATGCACCGATCGAGACCCGGGGCGAACAGGTGCGGTACACCCGCATTGCCGGTCTTCCCGATTTTCTCGATCGGCTTGGTCAGAGCGGCTTCCTGCACGCGCTTACCGGCGAGCTAGCCATGGCAAAGCTCGTGGGTCGAGAGCTTCCCTCCACGGCCGTCCTGTACGTCGATGATCGATCAGAAGCCGTCGCGCAGTTTCGACTTCACCCAGTCGACGACGGTTCCATCGTCCTGATCACGCCCCCGGATCACAGCGTGTTCCAACGGTCGACGGAAAGGGCTGGCCTGCGCTTCGTGTCGCCCAGCCTGCTTGCCGCTGATCTGCCTAGCGATGAACTGCTGGAACAGCTCCTAGCGTGGATGGCTACCCACGAACCCGAATGGCGCCAGCCCTCGAGCAACTTCGAAAGCGACAAAAGCAGCAGGCGCGGCAAGCGCCGGCGCAAAGCCAAAGGCCTCTAGTCGAGAATGGGGCTCCAGTAGTCGAAGAAGTTGAACCAATTGTCGGGCGCCATCTGGCAATAGTGCTCGAGTCGCTCGGCATAGCGCTGAACGAGGCTAGGCAGCCCTGCATCCCGGCGGCGTCGCGGCAGCGTGATCTGGTTTGCGAAGGGCTCGCAGTGGACTTCGTAGCGATTCGGAGTTTTGCGGATACCAAAGGTCAGCAGGACCGGGCAAGCGAGCGTAGCCGCGAGCAAATACGGTCCCACCGGAAACCGCGCCGGCGCTCCCAGAAAACTCACGGGTATGGCGCGCTCCCCCGGCGAAGCACGATCCGCTAGCAGCGCCACGAATTCGCCGGCATCGATGCGCTCTTTGATACGCAGAACCGTCTCGAATCCGTCCCCGACCGGGATCACTTCTTCGGACAGCGCTGGGTTGAGACGTTCGAGCATTCCCGAGAGCATGCGCGAACCGCGAAAGTCGGCGACGACGCTGATGCGCACATGGGAGATGGCCGAAGCCGCGCGCATCGCCTCGAAACTACCCAGGTGCGCTCCGAGCAGGAGCGCTCCCCGCCCCTCGCGCGCCGCCCGCTCGAGGTAGTGGTGACCATGGATCGAGACCCTCAGTCCACGCGTCCGTCCCGCGACGAATAGGTATCGGTCGAGCGTGCACTCCGCGAAGCAGAGCAGGTGCCGGTAAACCTTAATCCAGGAGACGCGCGGCGTCCCGGCCACGCGTCGCAGGTACTCGCACGAAGCTCGGCGTGGCACCGGCTTGACGAGCAAGTAGTAGAGCACGATGGGGTGAAGCAAGCAGTACACGGCTCGGCGCCCGAGCAGCCGACAGGTGCCCGCGAGGAGCCGCATCCCAAGAATGCTGCCGATTTCGCCAACGTCGCGCCAGGAACTTCCCCGGCGGACCGGTACCGTCAATTCCGCCTCCGCACCAAAGATCGCTCGAGTCTCACGTTGCGGCTTCGTGAGTCGATTGGCAGCGCGACGAGGCGCGCATCCTTCCCGATGAGGTCGAGCTTTTCGCGAAAAATGGCCTCCACCTCGGTTGCCAACGCGGCCGAATCGCCGTCTACCTGGGTGGCGACGGGGGCGAGCGGCTCCAGGGTCAAGCGGACACGCTGGCGCTCGGCAGACTGGTACCAACGCTGGCTCTTGAGGAGAATCGGACGGTCGAGACGGACGAGCACGGGCAGAATCGGAACGCCCGCCCGACAGGCGACCTCGAAAGCGCCCCGCTTGAATGGGCGCAGCGACGTCGACCCGGCTGGGGAGCGCGTTCCCTCGGGAAAGACCAGAACCGGCAGCCCACCCTGGAGACGGAGCTGCGCTTCCTCGATGACCGACGCGCCCGAGATCGCCGAGCCATCGCCGCCGTCGATGTGGTCGCAGTAGCGCAGGAGGCGGCCGACCAGCAGGCTGCGAAACAACGGCCGCTTGGCGACGACACACGTCGCATCCCAGGCCGACGCTATCGCGGTGACGTCGATGAGGGACGGGTGGTTCGCCACCATGACAAAGGGGCGGCCGGCAAGCTCGGCGGGAAGAGCCCCGACTTGCCGGTAGTCGAAGTCGAGCAGGTCCGTAGCGTGCATGAAGGCGTGAAACATGCGGAGGGCTCGGCGGACAACGGACTGGCAGACGCGGGCGCGCTCCCATCGCCCGTTCCTTCGCAGGCGAAAGACCGGCAGCAGCAGCCACGACAGGACAGCTGCTCCAGTCCAGAACAGGAACAGGGCAATTCCAGCGAGCAGAATGCGAGTGGTACTGACCAGCAAGGAGTACATCAGATTGCGAATCGCCAGCGCCGGCTTACCGCGGTCGGCCCACCGGTCGGGCAGGATCCAGCATAAAGCATTGGCGACCAATTTAGTCCTGTTTTAAGACAAGACTGTCTTCTCCGAGCCGCGTCGGTCGGAAGCAGGTCCTAGCAGGCAGCCTTGAAAGCAGCCGCGGCAGCCAGCGCCGCCGCGAACCCTGCGATCGGAAGCAGGCCAAGCACGGGGATGGCCGCCACCGTTACAACCAGCGCTGCCACCGCTGAACCTGCAAGATCCCACGCGTAGAGCCGAAAAGCGGCGTCCGGGCTCGAGCCCTGGACGGCGAGAGGATAGACGGCGCCGACGCTCGCACCGACCAATGCCGTCACCGCGAAGAGAGCGACATTCGCCAGGCCCGGCAAGAGGCGGGCGATGACAACGGCCAAAGGAACCAGCGCCGCAGCCGTCGCCACTCCGACACAAGCCCGGGCAAGCACGGCAGGGAGATCGAGAAAGCGGCGCGCTGCCAGCGAGCCGGCCGCCATGCCAGCCATGAAGCAGGCGAGCAAGGCTCCGATCGCGTGGTAGAGGTGCCCGACGAGCGACTGAAAGGCCAGCAAGAGCACCAACTGCAAGGCCATGCCGACGCCACCTGCGACTGCCACCGCCAGCACAACTCGAGACCGCCGAGGCAGCAGCAGCAAGAGGCAAAGAGGAACGGCAAAGGCCGTCGCCCACCAAGGCCAAGAAAGGCGAGCCAGGAATAACCCGAGGTGCGCCAGCGACGGCGAGACGCGTTCAAGATTTTCCAAAAGCCCAAGCAGGTACACGAAGGGTCGAAGATCGCGATTCTCGATGGGCTGCGCTGTCGCCAGCGCTCGACGGTAGTCCTCGGCGTGGAAAGGCAAGAGCCGGTCGAAGAGCCAAGTCGACCCGACTTGCCGAAGACGCAGGTGACGCTCGGCTAGTCGCCGGACAAGAAGCGACGGCCGCGCGTCTACGGCCTGCTCGGCTGCCCAGAAGATCGTGTCGGCACCTGGGGCTACGTCGACGGACGGAAAGACGGAAGACAGCGTGGCCAGGAGCGAGGCATGCCTCTGACGAGCCGGTGCATCGAGGTAGGTTTCCGCACCAGGCGTGACCACGGCCAAGATTCCGCCCGGATGGAGGGCCCGCTTGGCGTCGACGAAACACTCGTGGCTGAGCAGCCGCGCGACGAGCGCGTTTTGCGGAATCGGAAGACTGATGACAATGACGTCGTAGCGGCCGGACGAGCCGGCGAGCAGACGGCGCGCGTCCTCCGTGACAGCGCGAACCTGGGGAGACGCCAAAGCCCGACGGGTCTCCGGGTCGGCAAACCTGCGGGCCAGCGAAAGCATGGCTGCATCCAGCTCGACGTAGTCGACGTGCTCGGGCGCGTGCCGAAGCGCCTGTGCCAAGCCACCGCCGAGGCCGCCGCCAATGAGTAGCAGGCGCCTGGGATTGGGATGGAGCAAGAGCGGCAAGTGGATGCGCTCCTCGGCGGCGAGCTGGTCTTCGGTCGTGAAGAGCAACTCGCCATCGTGAAAGAAGGCGCGCTGCTCTCCGCGCGCGACCACGGCCAGCAAGCCGTAGCGTGATGGCTGCAGGGCAAGAACTTGCTCACCGGGAAAGCGCGCCTCGACGAGTGACCGGGCAACCTTCGGTGCAGCCACGGCCGATGCGACGATCGCGACGAGAGCCGCCAGCGTTGCGGGCCAGCGCGTACGCGCAAGGAACACGCTGGCCAAGACACACACTGCACCGCCGCCAATCAGGATCCCGACGCTCGCGACCCTATCGGCCAACAAGAAGTGAAAGACGATGCCGGCGGCCGCTGCGCCCAGCGTTTCGAGCGCGTAGAGCAGACCGGCGCTCGCCTTCCCGCCGGCGCTGGCCAGCCCCCAAGCGAACGCCAGACCGGACAGACAGCACGCGGGCAGCAGCGCGATGAACGAGCTGGCGACCAAGCGAAGCAGCGACGACTCCTGCCCGACGATGGGCGACGAAGCCCACGCCACGAACCGCAGCGATGCCAGCAGAAGAGCCGGCGCGGCGCAGAGCAAGCTACCAAGCCACGCCCCTGCCCTCGCCGGTGCCAATCGACCGCCAACCATGCTGGCGATACCTGTGAGCACCAACCAGAGCGCCAGCACGATGCCGACCATCAGCTCGTTTCCCTGCGCCGACGCCAGGATCTCTCGCAGCAAGACCACCTGCGAAAGCAGCGATGCCGCGCCAGCCGCCGCGACGCCAGCAAACACGGACTTTCGAGGTTGGCCTAGCTCCATACGCCGGGAATCGTAGCGCCGCAGAAGGCGCAGTGGCCGGCTTTCAGGTGGATCTCGTCCACTTCGAAGCCCCGGCGCGCGACCACGACCTTGTTGCACTTGGGACAGGTCGTGTTTTCGCCCGCCAAGCCGGGCACGTTGCCGGTGTAGACGAAGTGTAGCCCCTCGCCGAGGCCGATTTCGCGGCAGCGCACGAGCGTGGCGTTCGGCGTAGGTGGCAGATTCTTCATCTGATATTCGGGGTGAAAACGCGTGAAGTGGACCGGAACATCGGCCCCCAGGTGCGTCTTCACCCAGTGGCACATGGCGCGGATTTCCGGCTCGCTGTCGTTCTGGCCGGGGACACACAGGTGAACCAGCTCGAGCCAGACGCCGCTGGCGCGGATCACCTCAAGCGTCTTGAGCACCGGCTCGAGCTTTCCTTTGCACAGGCGCTGGTAGTAATCCTCGGTGAAACCCTTGAGGTCGACTTTGACAGCGTCGAGAAACTTCAGCGCTTCCTTCATCGGCGCGGCCTCGCCCGAGCCGCCCGTGACCATGGTCGTGCGCACGCCAGCTTTGCGTGCGGCCATCGCCGTATCGATGCAGTATTCGAGAAAGACGATAGGCTCCGAATAGGTGAAGGTCACACAGGCGTCGTAGTCCTTCGCGTTTCGCACGACCTCGTCGGGCGGCATGAAACGAAAATCCACGTCTTCAGGCTTCGACTGCGAGATGTCCCAGTTCTGGCAACACTTGCATTCGAGGTTGCAGCCGGCGGTCGCGAGGGAAAAAGCGCGCGTGCCGGGCAGGAAGTGAAAGAGCGGCTTCTTCTCGATGGGGTCGACGTGGATGGCGCAGGGCTGTCCCCACACCAAGGTCTTGTATTCGCCGTCGTGGTTCTCGCGCACGCCACAAAAGCCGCGCTCGCGATCGTCGACCTGACAGTGTTTGGGGCACAGCTCGCATTCAATTCGCTTCTGGCCGAGTTTTTTCCAGAAGCGCGCCGGATACGCCCGGGGCACGTTGCCCGCAAAAGCTGGCTTTGCTCGAAGAAGACCGCTGCCGGCCGACGCGCCCGCAGCGAGTGCGCAGCCAACGCCGCCACAGGTACGAAAGAAATCCCGACGCGAAACCATCATCAAACCTCGATCGTCACGACCTCGATGCCCGACAGGTCGCAAACGCCGAGTCCCATCTTTGCAGCCGTCGCGAGGTAGGTCGGCGTGACACCGGCTTTGGCGAGCGTGGGCAAGCCGTGGCGAGCGCGTAGTTTCTCGAGCAACTCCAGGCCAACGGCATCGGCTGCCACCAAATCCGTCGCGAAGATCAGCGTGTTCGCCACTTCGATCATGCCCGCCTGGTACGCAGGCCCGAGATCCACCACGGGTCGAAGCGCGTCCATGATGACCAGCCGCTGTTTGTCGCGGATGGCCGGGATGGCATTTACCTCGGCGATGAAGGGATCGCAGCGGTCGACGTGCATCTTGTTCGGGTTGTGGATGCAGCCGAAGTTGTTCTTGAGAGCACCGGTCATGCCCGCCAGCATGTGTTGCTTGAGCACCGGCAAGTTGATCACGCCGTCCACCTGCGAGGTCAGGACCCGCGACAGGCGCGACGCCGACGACGGCATCTGCGAAAGCTCTTCCTCGTGGCCGGCTTCGTCGTTGCCCACGCAGCGGTAGCGACCGAGCCTGGACGAGAAGCCCGACGCCGACAGATCTCGGGCGAAACGGTCGAAGGCAATTTGCTGGCGGCCTTCGACATCGGCCTTCGCCAGCAGCGCCGACACCTCGTCCACCAGCTCCACGTGCGTCGCTGCTTGGCGCGCAGCCAGGCCATTGATCTTGAAGCCGATTCGTTCGGCGGGACGCACGAGCTTGGACAGACTGGCGACCGCATCCTTTTGTTGCGTGAGAGCGACCAGCCCTGCGGCGAGCATGGCGCGCAAGGCGCCGCGGTCGGCGTCGTAACCGTGGACCAGCGCCTTCTTCGCTTTCACCACGACAACCCGAGGCTTGCCGGTGGAAGGCTCGCCACTTGTCCTGCTTGCAATGGCCGCCATTGCCTTGCGCTGCGTTTTCAGAGAAGAGCCGTATCCACCAAACGCCAGCGCGCCGGCGCCAAGAGTCTGCAAAAAGCGACGACGATCGGCCACGGCCGAAGTATAGCGCCTGAAAGGTCTACCTATGCGCGTCTTCACCGAAAACGATCGCTTCGTAGACCTTGAATTCTGCTTTCTTCCAACCATCGTCCGCAAGCCCGGCCTTGCGCGACAGATGGCGCAGCGTGGTCTCTCGGTCCCAGCCTTCTTCGGGCGCGACTTGCGGCAAAAAGGTCGCGCGGTTCCAGCCGGCGATGAGAATGATCCCGTGTTTTCCGATGACGATGTCGTTGGCGCTCTTCACCGACTCGGGCGGGGTCAACACCGAAATCTCGATAGTGATGAAGGGCAATTCCTCAGGCGTCACTTGGTGCGGGAAACGCGTATCCTCCAGCGCCGCACTGGCCGCCCGCTGCGCGACGGTGTCGTAGACCGAATCAGTCGGTTCGATGGTGCCGATGCAGCCGCGCAAATCTTCGCCGCGCCCGATGCAGCGGCCATCGTCGCTCATCTTGCATTTGAGCGTGACGAAGGCGCCGGCCTTGCGCTCCAGGGATGGCGTCCTCGGAACTGCCTGCTTTGCCGCCGGCTCGAACGCATGCTTGCGCACCGAGGCTTCCAGAGAAACACGGGCAAGCTTCAGTAGCGCGGCCCGGTCCTGTTCGCTGAGTGGAAACATTTTTTCTTCCCCTGCCCTCGCGTTTTCGAGTACGGATCGCTCCGGCCATTTGCCGGTAAAAGCCACATCCACGTACGTCACCGAGCTGGACCAATCGTTCGTTACGTCCCCCGACGTGTAACGGCTTACCACCTGGCCGCGCATCCCGGGGAATTTGCTCAGAAGGTCCAGCAACAGAGCGATGGGCTGCAGGCCGCAAATTGTCGTGCCGGTCTTGTCGGCATGATCGAGCAAGCCGCGGCGGCGCAGCTTCAGGATTTGCTCTACGGAGACATCATCGACGCGCGCCAGGCGCTCTTGAATCGTGCCCTTGCCCGCCGGCACTTCGTAGCCGTAGTTTTCGCCCCGGTGGGTGAAATCGCTGGAGGCGACGACCAGCGTGTGCGTATCGACGATTTCGGCCAGTGCCGTGGCAAGCTCGGCCTGTTCGGCGTCGCGCATCTGACCGACGAGAATCGGCACCAGGGTGAAAGACGGCAGCACACGCTGAAGCAACGGCAGCTGCATCTCCAGCGAGTGCTCTTCCATCTCGGCGCGCTCGACCGAATCCACGACCGAGGTTCGGCGCAAACGCGCCACCGCAGCGGCATCGAGCGGAATCAACCCGAGCGGCGTTTCGAAGTGGGTCACGTCGGGAATCGAAGCGCCCCGCAGAGGCAGGTGGTGAGAGATCGCCAGCACGACCACGCGCCGGATGTCTTGGCCGCGCAAGAGGGCGTAGCCGGTCGCCGCCGCCCTGCCGGAAAAGCGATAGCCGGCGTGGGGCGAGATCAGCGCTACGATCTTGCCCTCTATTGAGGGCGGCTTCGCCTCGGCCAGCATGGCATCCACGGCCGCAGCCAACTGTTCCTTGTCGCCCGGATACCACGAGCCGGCAACCTGCGCACGACGAACGCGCTTGGTTTCCTGCGGCGCCGCTCGGGGCGCCACTCGCGTTGTCGGTGCTTTCGCTTCCGCCCGACTCTGCGGCTGTTTCGCGCATGCAATCAACGCAAGGACGCAAAAGAGCCGTGTCATGGGCGCATGCTTGCGCCAGGACTCGGCACTGTCAATGCGTGACTGAATCCACCAGCTCTTCTTCGAGCGCGGTCCAGTCGAGCCTGGCACCGAGTTGCGCGAGCACGGCATAAAGGCCAATCCGAATGCGGAAAAGAAACATCAGTTTGCCGGGAAGGCGCAGGCGTAGCAGGTTCTTCTTGAGCTTGGCGACCTGGCCCATGGTGATCGCCTGGTCGGGCTCGACGCGATGACGGCCCGATTCCAGCAGAGGCGCATAGAAGCCGCGCAACACCGACCGCGTGACGTCGAAGTCTCGCGATGGATTGGAGGCCCCGAGCGAGAGCAGCGCGCTTTGCATGTCGGCCGGATTGTCCGCACGAACCGCGCGCGAGAGGCGGACCAACGCGGCGACCACGTCAGGCTCGAACTCTCGCACACAGCCGTGATCGAGAATGGTGACGCGACCGTCGTCGGCGAAAAGCAGATTGCCCGGGTGCGGATCCGCATTGAACAGGCCATGGCGATAGAGCGTACCGACGTAGAATTCGTAGAGCGCCCGCGCGGCGCGAACCTTTTCCGCCTCGTACTTGGTTTTCGAAACGAACGCGTCGAGCATGGCTCCGTCTTGCCAGCTGGACGTCAGGACCCGCGGGCCACAGTAGTCGCGGAACGTGGCCGGAATGGCAATGGCGGCGTGGCCGGCGAAAATCTCGCGGAATCGAATCTGCCGGCGAGCCTCCAGCTCATAATCGCACTCTTCGAGAAAGCGTGTCTCGGCTTCGGCGAGAAAACCCTCGACGTTGGCGCCTGGAACTGCCAAATGCGCAAAGAAGCTGCCGATGGACGCGGTCTTGAAATCGGCGCGAATGGCGTCCGCAATGCCGGGGTGGCGAACCTTCACGGCGACGCGGGTGCCATCGTCCAGCGTCGCACGATGGACCTGGCCGATGGAGGCGCTCGCCACCGGCACGGGCTCGAGGCGCGGTAGAAGCGTGCGTGCGCGCGCGCCGAGGTCTTCGCGAATCGCCAACTGGATCTGCGGCAGCGGCGTGGGCTGCGACATGACTTGCAAGACCGAGAGCAAGCGCCGCGCTTCGGGCGACAGAGAAACATCGAAGTACGAGAGAATCTGCCCGGCCTTCATGGCGACACCCTTGAGCTCGCCCAAGCTCTCAACCAGCTTGACCACGGCGTCGGGCGACAGCGCCGCCACGCTGAGCTCTTCGCCGCGCAACCTTCCGGCGAGCGCACCGACGCCCAAGCGAGCCGCTGCCGTCGCCGTCTTTTGCAGACGCGCGAAGGAGGACGTGGGAAGGGTCTTACCGCTTTTCGCGCGGAGATTCTCGAAGAGCTGCTGGCGACGATCGTTGGCCATCGAATCCTTTGCTACAGCCGACTATGTTCTCCGCTGCATGTCAAAAATTCTGCCGCGCGCGAGGCTAGTCCAGCAGCGGATGCAGCTCCGCCTTCACCGTGGCGCTGCCGCCCTCCTCGACGGTGACCTCGGTGAAATACGAATAGAAGCCGGGGTGGCGAAGCTCGACCCGGTAGAAGCCGGGGCGAATGGATTTGTCTTTCTTGGCGAGGTCAGCGGCTTTGCCGATGAGACCATCGTCGAGCAGGACCATGGCGTCGGGCACGTTGCACTCGACGCGCAGGTGGGCCGCGGGTGGTTGCCGCCCCATGGTGGCGCAGCCCAGGGCGAGCATGACGAGCGTGACAGCGACGAATTTCCTCATGGTCGAGCCTCCTCCACGGGCGACGCCTCGATAGGTCGCACACGCAAAGCAAGCTGATCGATGCTGGCTTGGGTGCTGGTCAGGCTGAGCTTGCCCGTCGTTTCACGGACCAACGCCTGCATCAGCACAGCGCTGGCGTTGCGGGTGAACACCCGCAGCTCGGCGGTCGTGGCGGCGACCTGCCGCACCTCCGTCGCGCTAACGCCTCCGATACGCCTCAGCGCCTGCAGAAGTGGCGGAATCACCGCGGAGTCGGCAATATCCAGTACCAGCGTTACGAACGGCGAGGCTACAGTCGGGCTGTGCAAGGCACCGACGAGATCGCGCACCGCCGCCGCCGTCGCGCGTTCGAAGCACGCGGTTCGCGCTTGCGTTTCGTCAGCGCCAAAGCCGCGCTCCTCGTCCGCACGATCGACCGACGGGCGACCTGGCTGCACGGGTAGCGGGAAGACGCGCGAACGTAACGAACACTTCACCGATATGCGCCCAGCTCCACGCACGAGACCTTCGCTGGAGCTGCTGCCGACAACGAAAATGGCCGCCGAATTTTGCTTGGCAGTGGTCTCGAGAAGCGGAGCCTCTGCTTGCGCCGGATTCAGCCGCGAGGCAATTCCCGCGGACGTCAGAGCTCCTGCCAAATTGGCCGCCACCGGCGCCGTTCCCCCGACCAGGAACACGGTTACGACCGGGCGAGGCAGGGTCGGCAGCGCCGTGCCCGCGCCACCGCGAGCGCGATCGAGCTCCCGCCGCAAGAGCGCCGTATCGACATCAGCCTCGACCATCACGCGCAGAAGTCCCCCTTCGGTCGTCTGCTCGATCAGGCGGTAACTGCGCACGAATCTCTGCGCCGAGTTGGCAAAGGAAGCCTTGACCTGCGCCACGGCCGGCGGCACTGGCTGCGGTAGCGGCGCCCCCTCTTTGAGAAGCTCGCCCCAGGCGCGCTCTACTGCCTGACGGAAAGCATCGGCCAAGGCGCGCTTCTTGGCGTTCACGGCGTTGCCTTCGACGAGCGGTGCTTGCGCGGTCACCACTCGATCGCTCGGCTCGGGCGCTTGCGCAGCAGCCGTCACGGCGACGAAGGCAAGAAGCGACACCGGTGGAATGGCTCGAAGAACGTTCATGGCTCGGGCTTCTCAACGTAGATCACAACCGCTGCACCGGCGAAAGAATCGATGCGCTCCGCCTCCGAGGACGGCAGGATCAATTGGCCCTTGTCGTTGCGTTTGACCGCGATAGCGTCGGCCGGACAGTCAGCCGCGGGGTGGTAGGTCGCGCTGGCTGCGCGCACCGATTTTCCCGCAGCGGCGATGGTCGGTGCGAACCTGAACGGTGCCGCCGATACACGCAGTGGCTTGGCAGCAGCCGTTCCGGCGGTCACTTCGGAAAATTTCACGGCCAGCCACAACACGACACCACCGTTCGACTGGTATTCGGAGCGCGCCACCGTCGCGCGCTCCGCGACGAGCTTTTCAGACCCTTTGTCGAGCCCCAGCTCGTGTAGCGCAGCCTGCAACTTGCCCACCGCTGCCGCCCGGGCCCGCCTTTCGGCTCCCGGCCGAGCCGCATTCGCTCCCGGCATGCGCATGTCCGCTGCAGCGCCGCCCTCGGCGGTGATGGTGCCTGCGCTCCAATCGACCTCCGCGCCGGCTACCGTTCGCTTCCAATTGCTCGACTCGCGCGCCTGGGCCGAGCCGGCCGCCAGCAGGACAACCAGCAGAAGCCGGACTATTCCCATTCGATGGTGGCCGGCGGCTTGGACGAAATGTCGTAGACGACGCGGTTGATCCCGCGCACCTCGTTCACGATGCGCGATGAAATCGTTGCCAGCAAATCGTGCGGCAGCGGCACCCAATCCGCGGTCATGCCATCGCGCGAGTGGACCGCCCGAATGGCCAGCACGTTGGCGTACGTGCGCTCGTCGCCCATGACGCCGACGGTGCGAACGGGAAGAAGCACGCCGAACGATTGCCAGATGCTTTCGTAAAGGCCGGCCGCGCGAATCTCCTCGTCGATGATGATGTCCGCCCCGCGCAAGACATCACATGCCGCCTTGGTCACCGGACCAAGCACTCGCACGGCGTAGCCCGGACCGGGGAACGGCTGCCGCCAGAGCATGTCGTGTGGAAGGCCGCACTCGGCGCCCAGCGCGCGGACCTCGTCCTTGAAGAGCTCGCGCAATGGCTCGATGAGCTTGAGCTTCATCTTCTCGGGCAAGCCACCCACGTTGTGGTGCGACTTGATCGTGGCGGACGGTCCCTTGTGCGAAACCGATTCGATGACGTCGGGGTACAGCGTTCCCTGGACCAAGTAGTCGGCGCCTCCCAGCTTTTGCGCTTCCTCGTCGAAAACGGCGATGAATTCACGCCCGATGATCTTGCGCTTTTGCTCGGGATCCTCGACGCCGGCCAGCTTGGACAAGAATCGCTCGGCAGCATCGACCACCACCAGGTTCATCTTGAAGGCGCCGCGGAAGAGCGCCTCGACCTGCTGCGCTTCGCGGGCGCGCAGAAGGCCATTGTCGACGAAAATGCAGGTCAGCCGATCGCCGACCGCCTTGTGCACCAGCGACGCGGCCACCGAGGAATCCACGCCGCCCGACAAGCCGCAGATCACGCGACCGGATCCCGCCTTCTCTTTGACCTGCGCCACCGCCTCGTGAACGAAGTTGGCCATCGTCCAGCTCGGCTCGCACTTGCAGATGCGGAAAAGGAAGTTACCGAGAATTTCCATGCCCCGCGGGGTGTGCGCCACCTCGGGGTGAAACTGCACACCCCAGAATTTGCGGCCGGGCGCCTCGACCGCGGCGAACTCGCAGTTCGTGCTCGTCCCCACCCGGCGGAAGCCTTCGGGCAGCGATTCCACCCGGTCGCCGTGGCTCATCCACACCGGGACGTCCTCGCCCACCGAAAACCCATGGAACAGCTCGGAGGCCGTCTCCAGGCGAACCGTCGCGCGGCCGTATTCCCGATGGGTCGCGGACACGACCTTGCCGCCGAGGAGCAAGCTCGTGATCTGCACGCCGTAGCAGATGCCGAGGATCGGCACGCCGAGCGCGAAAATCTCCGTCGAGATGCGCGGCGCGCCCTCGCCATACACCGACGATGGGCTGCCCGACAGGATGATGCCGGTCGGTTTCATGGCGCGGATCTTGTCGAGCGACAGATCGAACGGATGGATTTCCGAATACACGCTCTGCTCGCGCACCCGGCGGGCAATGAGCTGCGTGTACTGCGAACCGAAATCCAGGATGAGGATGACTTGTTTGGACATGGGGTGGCTTACTGCTCGACGCGATAGTTGGGAGCTTCTTTGGTGATGATGACGTCGTGGACGTGCGACTCGCGCAAGCCCGACGAGGTGATCTTGATGAAGCGCGATTTCGTTCGCAGCTCGTCGAGATCGGTGCAGCCGCAGTACCCCATGCCCGAGCGCAAGCCGCCAATCATCTGATAGATCGATTGGGACAAACTGCCGCGATAGGGAACGCGCCCCTCGATACCTTCGGGCACCAGCTTCGCTTCGCTGGTGACCTCGGCCTGAAAGTAGCGATCCTTGCTGCCAGCCCGCATCGCCGCCACCGAGCCCATGCCCCGGTAGAGCTTGTAGCTGCGGCCCTGATACAAAATGATCTCGCCGGGCGCCTCGTCGGTACCAGCGAACAGGCTGCCGATCATCACGGTGTGGGCGCCGGCGGCGATGGCCTTGACAAGATCGCCCGAGTACTTGATGCCACCGTCGGAAATCACGCGAACGTCGGTCTTCGCGAGGGCGCGAGCGCAGTCGGAAACGGCGGTGACTTGCGGCACGCCGATGCCGGCCACCACGCGCGTGGTGCAAATCGAGCCAGGTCCCATGCCGACCTTGACCGCATTGGCTCCCGCCTTGGCCAACGCCAGTGCGCCTTCGGCCGTGGCGACGTTGCCGGCGATGAATTGCGCCTTCGGGAAGGTCCGCCGCAATTCCGCCATCGCCTCGACGACGCCTTTGGAATGGCCGTGCGCCGTATCGACGCAAATGATGTCGCAGCCCGCGTGAAGAAGACCCGCGACGCGTGCATGCATGTCCGCGCTCGGCCCCACCGCCGCGCCGACGCGCAAGCGTCCATGCTCGTCCTTGGCGGCGTGAGGATGCTGCTGCGCCTTTTCGATGTCCTTGATCGTGATGAGACCGCGCAATTTGCCGGCGCTGTCGATGACCAGCAGCTTCTCGATGCGGTTCTTGTGCAGAAGCTCTTTCGAACCTTCGAGGCTGACGCCTTCGGGTGCGGTAATGAGATTGGTCGTCATGACGTCGCGCACGGGCTGGTCGAGGTTGCGTTCGAAGCGCACGTCGCGGTTAGTGAGAATGCCGACCGGCCGGCCATCGTGGCCGACCACAGGAAGCCCGGAAATATCGTAGCGGCGCATGAGCTCGAGCGCGGCGAACAGCTTCTGATCCGGTTCGATGGTGACGGGGTCGATAACTACGCCGGTCTCGGCCTTCTTCACCTTGGTGACCTCGAGGACCTGCTCGTCGATGGTCATGTTCTTGTGAATCACGCCAAGGCCACCTTCACGCGCCATGCAGATGGCCGTGGGCGCCTCCGTCACCGTATCCATCGCCGACGACAGGATGGGAATGGCCAGGGTGATGGTGGCCGTCAGGTGTGACCGGACGTCGACGTCTTTGGGAATTACCGCGCTCTCGGCCGGGACGAGCAACACGTCGTCGAAGGTGAGAGCCTCTCGCAAAGGAGCATCAAGCAGCATCTCGGGAGACTATACATTTGCCGCGCGTGCTTCAAGAGGTTCGGCCGAGCGTCCGAGAAAAATCGCAAGCACGAGCGATTCCACGCGAGGCTTGCTCGACTCAACTGGAGTCGAGCAACGGCCGAATCGAACCTGCGAGGAGTCACGAACGTGGCACACACGACGAAAAGCCGGTCGAACGATTGCTATTGACAGCCGAATGACCATTCGGAATACTAAACTAACGTTTGGCAAACAATAATCGGACTTCGACATGAAGGCAGGACAACGACGAGAACGGGAAATGGCCCACGCGCGGACCGACATCTTGGACGCGGCCGTCGCTGCATTCGGGAAAAAGGGCCTGCACAACGCAACCATGCAGGACATCGCCCAGGAAGCGGGATACACCGCTGCGTCGCTGTACACCTACTTCAAGAGCAAGCAAGAGATTGTCGACGCGATGGTCACGCGGCTGACCGACGAGTACATGCAGCGCTTCGAGGAGCCCGTTCCGTCGGGACTGACCTTCCGCCAGCGCTTCGAAATCGTACTGCAACGACAAATCGACTTGGCCGTGCGACAACACAACGTCTACCACAGCTTCCTTGGCGGCGAACAAGAGGTCGGCCCGTGCGCGGCCGACGGAAGCGCCCGCGTCTTTCACAGCAACTTCGAGCGACGCATCTTGCGCCTAGCCCAATGGTTCCGTGACAACGCCAAAGGCGATGACCTGGGCGGCAACGATCCCGAAATCGTGGCCCGCCTGCTTTTCGGCATGGGATTCGGTCTGGTTCACGAATGGGGTAACACCGCCGATAAGAACAGACCTCTCGACTACGCGCCCATCCTGACCGAGTTCTTTTTCCACGGTATCAGTGGCAAGCCCAAGACCGGAGTACGCAAGAAATGACCAGGACAACCTTCTTCCTAACTTCGACGATCCTGCTCTCGACCATGGTGGTGCCTCTCGCCGCGCACGCTGAAACACTTAGCCTCGCTCAGTGCGTGTCGATCGCACTCAAGGAAAGTCCCGACACCGTATCCGCCAATTACGAAGTGGAAGCGGCGGTGGCCAGAAAGAACAGCGCCCGCGGTGGCTACAGTCCCCGGCTGAAGCTGGACGCGGGCGTGCAAAGGTGGAACAACGAGTTTACGGCGCCGCTCTTCGGCTTGGTTGCCAACGCTTGCGACTCCTGCGACAAAGGTCTCCTCAATACGCCTTTTCTTCTTCGCCCCCAATGGACCTGGTCCGTCGGCGCGACCATCGCCCAGCCCATCGGCGCGCTGTGGACTGTCCGCGAGGCGAACGTGCTCACCAGTCTCGGCATCGACGTCGCCGAGATTCATCGCAAGTCCGCCCAGCGCGACGTCGCGTACCAGGTGACCGAGGCCTATTATCGCCTGCTGCAGGCCAAGCGACTGACGAGTGTTGCCGAACAATCCGTCGCCCAGGTGGCCGCGCAGGTGAAGCGCGCCAACACTTTCTTTCAGCAAGGCGCCGTGGCTCGCAACGATGTGCTTCGCGCCGAGCTGGGCTTGGCGGCGGCTCAGCAGCGGCTGATCCAGGCCAAAGGCAGCGTGATTCTCGCGCGCGGACGACTCGCGACGCTGATGGGACGCGCGCCTGACAGCGACCTCGACGCCGTCGACCTGCCGGGCGAACCGGCGGTCGACACCTTGATCCAACCGGCACAGGCCGAACAGCAAGGTGTCGACAGTCGGTTCGAGCTCAAGGAAGTCAGCAAGCGCATCGACCAGGCCGATGCGAGCGTTCGCATGTCGAAGTCGAAAATGATTCCACAGGTGAACGCTGTCGCCAACTACACACGGCAGACAAGCTCGCTGCTCGGACTCCCCGAATCCTGGTTCATCGGCGCGACCGCGTCCTGGGATGTCTGGGAGGGTGGCGCCACCTACTACGGCATTGACGAATCCAGGGCGCAGCTTGCGCAAGCGTTGCAAGCCCGCCGCAAGGCCGAGGACATGATCCGTCTCGACGTGCGCAGCGCGCACGTGGGCGTCACCACTGCGGCCGAAGCGCTGGAAGTCGCGAAGCATGCCGTCGAGCAGGCCGAAGAGAACTTCCGCATCGAACAGAAGCGCTACGAGAGTGCCAGCAACACATCGTTCGACGTGCTCGATGCCGAAACGCAACTGACCACGGCACGCGGCCAACACCAAGCCGCCATCTACGACTACGTCATCGCCAAGTCGAACCTCGCCCGCGCCATGGGCGAGAAACATCCCTCGATTCTCTGACCGCCCCACCCCCACACCACCTGAGGATCAAGACTATGTCGCGCACTCATAAAATCAGCTTTGCTCTCGCCCTCGCGCTCGCCACTGGTTGCAACCGCGAAGGTGGCGCCGTGGCTCGTCTTCCCGAAACGCCGGCAACGCCCGTGGCAACGACGCCCGCCAAGCCAATCGCAGCGCCAACGCCAGCGCCCGCCAAGCAGGACGACGACGGCATTCCCACGCCTCCGTCGGGCGGCTCGTTTTTGTCGGGCCAAACCGAGGCGCACCGGCGCAGCACCCTGACGCCTAAAGTGTCGAGCACGGTGACACGCGTGCTCGTGCGTGACGGCGACATCGTCAAGAATGGCCAAGCGCTGGTGGTGCTCGACACCCAGGACTTCGCGCTACGCACAGAGCAGGCGGAAGCCGCGCTGGCAGGCGCCAAGGTCCAACTGGACTCGGCCAAGCTCGACTGGAACCGCACCAAGGCCTTGCTCGACGAAAAAGCCGTCCCGCAGAGTCAGTTCGACATGATGGACGCCCGCTACAAGGGTGCTCAGGCAGCCGTGGCGCAGGCCGAGACCGCCGTGGCCATGGGTCGCAAAGCGCTGCGCGACGCCACCATCCACGCGCCCTTCAATGGAATCATCGTCAAGCGCCTGGTCAATGAAGGCGAATACGCGTCGGTCATGCCGGCAACGCCGCTCGTGATTGTCGAAGAGGTCGATCCGCTCGATCTGCGCATTCAGATTCCGTCGACGGATCTGTCCAAAGCCAAAATCGGCGACACCATCCACGTGCGCTTCCCGGCCACCGGGCAAGCCCTCGATACGCGCCTGACTCGTGTGGTTGCCGCGATGGATCCGCGCACGCGCACCTTCTCCGCTATCGCCGAGCTCGCGAACCATGACCACGCGCTTCGCTCGGGGCTTTATGCCGAAGTCACGCTCGGCGGAAGCAAGGCTGCCGATAACGCAAGTCCGAAGGCCAAGGTCGCGGCCAAGAAATCCCCCGCCGCCAAAGTCAGCAAGGACTAGCAATGAAACTTGCTGATATATCCATTAAACGTCCCGTCTTCGCGACGGTGATGGTGAGCATCCTCGCCGTGTTCGGCGTGTGGGGATACAAGCAGCTCTCGGTCGACATGTACCCTGAGGTGGAGTTTCCCATCGTCACGGTGACGGCCACGTACCCCGGCGCCGATCCCGAGACCATCGAATCCCGAGTCATCGACAAGTTGGAGGAATCGATCAGCGCGGTGAACGGCATCAAGGTCATGCGCTCGACCTCGATGGAGAACGTGGGCCTGGTCGTTATTCAGTTCGAGCTCGAACGCAAGGCCGACCAAGCGGTGCAGGATGTGCGCGACAAAGTGTCGAGCGCGCTCAAGAACTTGCCGACGGATCTCGAGCCGCCCGTGGTCGAGCGTGTCGACATCGGAGCGGCGCCCATCATCGCCATCGCGCTCTCCTCCGACATGCCCAAGCGCGATCTCACCCAGATCGCCAAGGACGTGATCAAGCAAAAGCTGCAAGCCATCAGCGGCGTCGGCGGGCTGGATATCGTCGGTGGGCAAGAGCGCGAATTCCACGTGTGGATCGATCCGCGCCGCCTTGATTCGTTCGGCCTCGCGCCCGGCGATGTCGCGCAGGCCCTGGCCGCGCAAAACGTCGAGATACCCGGTGGCCGCCTCGATCAAGGCAGCCAGGAGCTTTCCATCAAGACACGCGGCCAAGTGCATTCCGCCACCGAGCTGGGAAACATCATCATTCCCGCGGCGGTGGGCACGTCGGTTCGGCTGCGGGATGTGGCGCGCATCGAGGACGGCGAGCAAGAGCGCCGTTCGTACGCGACGTTCAACGGCAAGTCGTCCATCACTCTGCTGGTCCGCAAGCAGTCCGGCTCGAACACCGTCGACGTCGCGCACAAGGTGAAGAGCACCTTGGAAAAGCTCAAGGAGCAAAACCCGAAGATCACCATGACCATCGCTTCGGACAACTCGGTATTCACCGAGCGCTCCGTCGACGACGTGAAGTTCGACCTGGTGTTCGGCGCGGTCCTCGCGATTTTGATCATCATGTTCTTCTTGCACGACTGGCGAGCCACCCTCATCAGCGCCACCGCCCTGCCCGTCTCGGTCATCGCCACCTTCGCCTTCATCAAGTTCATGGGCTACACGCTGAACATGATGACCATGCTGGCGCTGTCGCTCTCGATCGGCATCTTGATCGACGACGCCATCGTCGTCATCGAGAACATTCACCGCCACCTCGAGCAGGGTAAATCGCCGATGCGCGCCGCCGCCGAGGCGACCGAAGAAATTGGCCTAGCGGTCATGGCGACGACGGCGTCCATCCTGGCGGTCTTCGTGCCCGTGGCCACCATGAAGGGCATCATCGGACGCTTCTTCGTCCAGTTCGGATTGACTGTCGCCTTCGCCGTCACGGTGTCGCTGTTCATCGCATTCACGCTGACGCCGATGCTGTCGTCGCGCTTTCTGCGCTCCCACACCAGCAAGGGCCCCATCGGCCGCTTCATCGAAGGAATGCTCGACAAGATCGAAGCTGCGTATCGGGTCGTGCTGGCAAGCGCGCTCAAGCACCGCTTCCTCACCATCTTCGCGGCCGTCGTGATCTTCGTGGCCAGCATCGGCATTGCAACCATCGTTCCGACGGAATTCATGGGCACCGAAGATCGCGGACAATTCTCCGTGAAGCTGGAGATGCCTACCGGGAGCTCGCTGGGGCTGACCGAGACCACCGCCGAGGCGATCGCCACCCGGGTGCGCGCAGTTCCGGGCGTGAAAGAAACCCTGGTGACCATCGGCGCGAACGCCCAATCCGAAATCAACCGGGCCGAGATCCAAGCCAACTTGTTGCCCAAGAAGGAGCGTGCCTTTTCCCAACTCCAAGCCATCGACTACGTCCGCGAGCAAATGCCCGGATGGCTAGGCCGCACCGACGTGAACTATGCCGTCGAGCCGTTCCAGACGATGGGCGGCGGCAGCTCCGCCTTCCGTAGCGCCGTCATTCAATTCAACGTGCGCGGCAAGAACTACGACGAAATCAGCAAGGCCACCGACGAACTGATCACGTGGATGAAATCGCAGCCCGGCTTCGTCGACATCGACACCTCCTACCGCGGCGGTAAGCCTGAGCTGGCGATCCACATCGATCGCGACCGCGCTGCCGACCTGGGCGTCCCCATCGCCAGCATCGCCATGACCGTCCGCAATCTGATGGCCAACGACAAAATTTCGGAGATCACCGTCGACGGCGAACGCCACGACGTGCGCATGAAGCTCGACGAATCCTTCCGTCAGCGAGCGGAAGATCTTGCAACCGTGAAGATTCGCTCCGTCACCGGGCAGTTGGTCGACATCTCCAACGTTGCGAACATCACCCCGGGCGAAGGGCCCGGCAAAATCGAACGCCAGAATCGCCAGCGCCAAATCACCGTGTACGCGAACCTGAAAGGCCTCGCCCTTGGCCAGGCGACCACCGCCATCGACAAGGTAGCCAAGGAGAAGATCCCGGCCACCATGACCACCGACTGGGCAGGCATGGCGGACGTGATGAAGGAATCCTTCGGCTACCTCATCTCTGCCCTCTTGCTCGCCATCATCATCGTGTATCTCGTGCTGGCAGCGCAGTTCGAGAGTTTCCTGCATCCGTTCACCATCATGTTGTCTCTTCCGCTGTCCATGGTCGGCGCGCTAGGCGCCATCGCCTTGGCGCACAGCCGAATCAACATCATGACTGCCATCGGCATCATCTTGCTGATGGGCCTCGTCACCAAGAACGCCATCTTGCTGGTGGACTACACGAACACGCTCCGACGCCAGGGTCTCCCCCGCAAGGACGCCCTTCTGCAAGCCGGTGCAGTGCGCTTGCGCCCCATCTTGATGACCACCGCCGCGATGATCTTCGGCATGGTGCCGGTCGCCGTCGGTCTTTCGGAAGGCGGCGAATTGCGCGCGCCCATGGCCATCGCGGTGATCGGCGGCCTCATTACCTCGACGCTACTTACGTTGGTCGTCGTACCCGTCGCTTACACCCTCATCGACGCCATCGCCGAACGAAGCCTGGGCCACGCTACCGTCATGCGCGAAGGCGAGGAGACGCCGCTTCAGGCAGCCGCGAGGCTCGGCTAGGTCCTACCGGAGGCTGTCCCGCAGATAGTTCTCTTTCACCCGCACGTATTTGCCCGCCAAGGCCCGATGCTCGTCGGCCATGGCGGGTGAAATCGTGCGCACGACTTTCGCGGGCATCCCTAGCACCAAACTGTGCGGTGGAATCACGGTCCGCGGCGTGACGACGGCGCCGGCACCGACGATCGATCCTTCCCCGATCACGCAGTCGTCGAGCACCGTCGCCTGCATGCCGATGAGGCAGGCGTCTTCTACCCGGCAGGCATGCAACATGACCCGATGACCGACGACGACGTCGCAACCAACCACGCAGGGCGTGTTGTCGGCGACGTGGATGACCGTTCCGTCCTGAATGTTCGAGCGATCGCCGACGATGATCGGAGCAATATCACCGCGAGCGACCGAGGCATACCAGAACGAGACGTCCTTGCCGAGGCGAACATCGCCGACCACGACGGCGCCCGGCGTGACCAGAACGCCCTCGCCGAATTGTGGAACGAGCTCGAGGTAGCGATCGATCACGGCGCGCGGAAAACGCTGGCGCAAAGCCGCGATTCGAGCATCGAGCACGGCGGCGTTCGCAGACGGGCCTGCGACAACCTCAACCGAAGGCGTAACCGTAGCCATGGTCACGACGTTAGCGTTGCCATGCTTGCAGAGTCAATCGAGCTAAACGCTAAACGCCGGGCACTTCGGTCAGCATCTCGTACATGCTCTGCGCGCGTCGATCCTCGGGATCCTTCTCGACCGCGCGGCGGAACACCTTCGTGGCTTCGTTGACTTTGTTGGCGCTGTAGTACGCCATTCCCAAGTGGTAAGCCGCCGCCTGGTCGTCCGGGCAAACCTCGAGCACCCGCTTGAAATTCGCGATCGCCTCGTCGTAGCGGCCGATCGCCGCACAGCTGACGCCCACGTGGTAGTTGGCGATGACCGACTCGGGATTGAGAGCGAGCAAATGCCTAAAGGCCTCGATGGCTTCGACCTCCTTACCGACGTGGTAGTAGGTGATACCCAGCCAGTAGTAGGCCGCCAGGTAGTCGCGGCTCAGCTCGATACACTTTTCCAGCGACTTGATGGCGAGATTGATCTTTCCGGTGCGGTAGTAGGACAGCGCCAGGTCGTAATGCGCATCTGGATAGTCCGGTTTGATGGCAACCGCCTGCTTGAACGTCTCGATGGAACGCTCGAGCTCGCCCGCACGGTAGTACAAGTTGGCGAGTCCCGATAGCAAGTGTGCATTCATCGGTGCCAGCTCGCACGCGCGCTTGAGCGCTTGGATCGAGGCTGCGAGCTCTTCCCCACCCATGCGCGATGCCAGCGCCTTGCGACTCCAGTAATTCGGGTCATTCGTGTCGTCGAACGGACGACCACAGAGCGGGCAATACTTGTATTCCTTCGGAAAATCCTTGGCGCACATCGTACAAGACGTCATGGCGAACCCCCTGGCATCTAGTCGGACTTTGCAGCTCCGCTTTTCCGGAGCCCCCCTACTCAAGAATTATCCGCCGCTAACGCGCGCCTGGCTACCAGAAAAATCGCACCTATTCGGTCTCTATTCATCCGGGAGATGACCTTGATGTCGATCTCCTTGGGACAGACCACCGAGCATTCCGTGACGTTGGTGCAGTGACCGAAGCCCTCTTTGTCCATGGCGGCTACCATGCTCTCGGCGCGCGTCCAGCGTTCCGGTTGCCCCTGCGGCAGAAGCCCCAGGTGGGAAATCTTCGCGCCCGTGAACAGCATGGCCGATGCGTTGGGACAGGCGGCGACACAGGCGCCGCAGCCGATGCAGGCCGCCGCGTCCATGGCGGCGTCAGCGTCTTGTTTTGCCACCGGAATGGCATTGCCGTCCGGCGCGGAGCCGGTGGACACGCTGATAAAACCGCCGGCCGAAATGATTCGGTCGAGCGACGACCGATCCACCACCAAATCGCGCAGCACCGGAAACGGCTTGGCTCGGAAAGGCTCGATCACGATGGTTTGTCCGTCGTGAAAATGCCGCATGTGAAGCTGGCAAGTCGTGGTGCCGGGCTGGGGTCCGTGCGGAATACCATTGATGACCACGCCGCACATGCCGCAAATGCCCTCGCGGCAGTCGTGGTCGAAAGCGATCGGCCGCTGCCCCGCCACGATTAGACGTTCGTTCACCACGTCGAGCATTTCCAAGAACGACATGTCCGGACTGATGTCCTTGGCGTCGATCCGTTGGAAATCCCCTTTGGCGGCAGAGTTCTCCTGGCGCCACACCATGAGCCGCAGGTTCATTTGTAACTCCGTTGCGCCAGATGCACGTTCTCGAAGGTTAGAGCCTCGCGGTGGCGAAGCGGTTCCTGGTTTATCCCCCGGTGCTCCCACACGGCTACGTGCGCGTAGTCGGCATCGTTGCGTCTGGCCTCCCCGTCCTCGGTCTGGAATTCCTCACGAAAATGGCAGCCACACGATTCGTTGCGCTCCAGGGCATCGAGGCACATGAGCTCGCCGAATTCCATGAAGTCCGCGACGCGTCCGGCGTACTCGAGCTCTTGGTTCAGCTCGCTGCCGCTGCCGGGAACGATCACGCTATTCCAGAACTCCTCGCGTAGCTCGGGAATGCGCTGCCGAGCTGTCCGCAGGCCAGCCGCGTTGCGCGCCATTCCGCAATGGTCCCACAAGAGTTTGCCCAGCTCCCGGTGGTAGGAGCCGGCGCTCCGCTTGCCGCGATGGCCGGTTAGCTTTTGCGTCTTTTCATTGACCACCGCCTCGGCACGTTTGAATTCGGGACCCGCAGCATCCGTTTTGCCGAGCTTGGCCGAAGCGAGGTAGTTGCCAATCGTGTAGGGAATGATGAAGTACCCGTCCGCCAAGCCCTGCATCAGCGCCGAGGCGCCCAGGCGATTGGCGCCGTGGTCCGAAAAGTTGGCTTCGCCGAGCACGAACAAGCCGGGAATCGTACTCATCAAGTTGTAGTCGACCCAAAGCCCGCCCATCGTGTAGTGCACGGCCGGATAGATGCGCATCGGCACCTTGAAGGGGTTCTCGTCGGTAATCCGCTCGTACATATCGAAGAGGTTGCCGTAGCGTTCGCGGATGACGCCGTCGCCGAGGCGCCTGATGGAGTCGGCAAAGTCGAGGAAGACGCCGCGTCCTCCGGGCCCGACGCCGCGCCCTTCGTCGCAGACCGCTTTGGCGGCGCGGCTGGCCACGTCGCGGGGAACCAGGTTGCCGAAGGCCGGATAGCGACGCTCCAAGAAGTAGTCACGTTCCGCCTCGGGAACGTCGCCCGGCTTGCGGCTATCGCCGCCGCGCACGGGCACCCAAACACGACCGTCGTTGCGCAAGGATTCGCTCATGAGCGTGAGCTTCGACTGGTGCTCGCCGCTGACCGGAATGCAAGTCGGGTGAATTTGCGTGAAGCAGGGATTCGCGAAACCGGCGCCCAGCTTGTGCGCCCGCCAGGTCGCGGTCACGTTGCAGCCCTTGGCGTTGGTGGAAAGGTAGAAGGCGTTACCATAGCCGCCGGTCGCCAGAATGACAGCGTCGGCCGAATGCGACTCGACCTTTCCGCTCACCAAATCGCGCGTGACGATGCCCCGAGCTCGCCCCTCGACGAGCACCAAGTCGAGCATCTCGGTGCGCGGAAACATCTTCACCTTCCCGGCCGCAATCTGTCGCTCCAAGGCCTGGTAGGCGCCCAGCAAAAGCTGTTGACCCGTCTGCCCGCGCGCATAAAACGTCCGCGAGACCTGCGCACCGCCAAACGAACGATTGGCGAGATAGCCGCCGTACTCCCGCGCGAAGGGCACGCCCTGGGCCACGCATTGATCGATGATGTTCACCGAGACTTCGGCCAAGCGGTGCACGTTGTGCTCGCGGGCGCGAAAGTCGCCGCCTTTGATCGTGTCGTAAAACAGCCGAAATACGCTGTCGCCGTCGTTCGTGTAGTTCTTTGCCGCGTTGATTCCACCCTGCGCCGCAATGCTGTGAGCGCGGCGAGGACTGTCTTGGTAGCAAAAGCAGCGGACTTCATAGCCCAGCTCGGCCAGCGATGCCGCCGCGGATGCTCCCGCCAATCCCGAGCCCACCACGATCACGTTGAACTTCCGCTTGTTGGCTGGATTGACCAGCTTCATGTCGAACTTGTAGCGTGACCAGGCCGTGTCGATAGGTCCGGAAGGAACCCCTGATTTCAATTCCATGGCGAATTAGCCTCCCACCAGCTTGAAGAAGATCGCGCATGGAAGAAAGATGAAACCCGCGACGATGACCGCGGTTGCGCCGCCCACGACGGCGCGAATGATTCCGTCGAAGCGCACATGTCGCAGGCCCAGAGACTCGAACATGCTGTGCCCGCCGTGAACCAAGTGAAGGCCGACGAGACTGGTACCGAGCGCGTAGACCAATGTCACCCAGCCGAATTGGAAGCTGCTTGCGACATTGCCGTACACATCGCCTTCCACGAAGGGAGCCGGTGTCACGTTCAGTCCCCAAGTAAAATGAGCCAGGTGGAAGATCACGAAGGCCAGTACCAACGGCCCGCTGAACTTCATCGTACGCGCCGCGTAGCTCGTGCCCCCCGCACGCCAGCGTTTCGTGTGGTACCCGATCGGCCGCGCCGCCCATTGCCGCAAAACCAAGACCGTGGCAGTCCAGATATGCACGATCACAGCCGTGAAGATCACGGTGCGAGCCGTCCATAGCGCCGCCGGCGAATAGCGCAGAAGATTTCCGTACCCGTTCAGCATGGCGGGTCCTTTGAAGAAGAGCATCATGCCGACCATGTGTTCGACGAGAAAGCCGAACAGGATGAAGCCCGACACCGCCATCTGAACCTTCAGCCCGATGGTGGAACGGAGAAATGACCAAATCGCACTCATCGGATTTTTCTTACCACGACGGCGTGGCCCGTCACCATAAATTAGCGACTTCGCAGTCTTGTTTCATTCCCCGGCCTCGCGCCGCTCTCGCCAAGGTACAGCCAAAAACACGCCGCCTGCGGTCTTCGCAGGACCCACATTGGCTCCGGAAATGCGACGACCATCTTCCTAATTTCGACCTTCCAAGTCCTGTTTTCCTTCCACCCACACCCGAACGGTGATAGATGATCGGATCAGGCTTCCGCGAAAGGGCCTCATGGCTGAAATCAGCAACGCCGAGCGGGTGGGCAAAGGTACGGTCTTCGTCAGGACGGAAATCTGCAAGGGCTGTTCGTTTTGCATCGATTTCTGTCCCACCGACTGTCTGTCCTTTTCCAAAGAGTTCAATCCCAAGGGCTATCACTTCCCGGTTCTCAGCACGCCCGATGCGTGCACGGGTTGCGACCTATGCGGACTCTATTGTCCGGATTTCGCAATTTACGGCGAACGGTGGAAGGACATCGATGAACGCGCCGCCAACGGACCGGCACGCATAGCCCTGTCCACGCTCGAGCCAACGAAATCGGATGCGCCTGCGAGCGACCGGGCCGATCCAGCAGGAGTTCTCACCGGCATTCATTTTATAGATGGCGATCACGCCGCCTGCGAGGGCGCCATCGCCGCCGGCTGCCGATTTGCCGCCGGCTATCCCATCACTCCGTCAACAGAAATCGTCGAGCGGTTTGCCTCGCGCATTCCGACCGTCGGCGGCGTCTTCATTCAGATGGAGGACGAGCTCGCTTCCAGCATCGCCGTGCAAGGGGCGGTGTGGGGCGGAAAGAAAACGCTGAGCGTGACCAGCGGCCCCGGCTTTTCGCTCATGATGGAGCACATCGGTCTGGCCGTGATGACGGAAACGCCCGGCGTGTGGGTCGACGTTCAGCGCGGCGGTCCCTCGACGGGCTTACCCACCCTCCCCGCTCAAAGCGACATGATGCAAGCCCGCTGGGGCAGCCACGGCGACTACGAAATCATCGCCCTCGTCCCGAACTCGCCTCAGGAATGCTTCGACCTCATGATCAAGGCGTTCAACTTGTCCGAGCTGTACCGCTGCCCGGTCATGTTCATGATGGACGAAGTGGTTGGCCACATGGTCGAGCGCGTGGAGGTTCCGAGCGCGGAAAAGATCGCGATCGTCCCGCGCAAGTTCACCAGCAAGAGCAAGCAAGCCTACCGGCCCTACGCGACGACCCCCGACGACCTCGTGCCCGAAATCACGAAAGCCGGCGAGGGCTACCGCATCCACGTCACCGGCCTCACCCACGACGAGCGCGGCTATCCGTCGATGAACGCCCCGACCCAGGACAAGCTCGTCAGGAGGCTCATCAACAAGATCCGCAACAATGCCGACAAGCTGGTCGATGTTGGCGAAGATTCCGTCGCCGATGCCGACATCGTCGTCGTCTCTTACGGCATCACCTCGCGCATCGCTCAAACGGCCGTCGAGAGCGCTCGTCAACGCGGCCTGAAAGTCGGGCACCTGCGCATGCGCATCGTGTGGCCCTTCCCGGCAGCGCGCATCCGTGAGCTCGCCAAGACAGCGAAGACCTTCATCATGCCCGAGCTCAACATGGGACAAATGGTGCACGAGCTCGAACGCACAGTCGCTGGGACAGCCAAAGTCATCAGCCTTCCGCACGCCGGCGGTTCGGTTCACGAGCCCGAAGCCATTCTCAAGACCATCGTCGAGGCAGCATCATGAACATTCCGGTCTCCGCGAAATCCCTGGTACGCGACATCGAGTCGAGCAATCCGGTGATGCCGTTCCTCCGCCAAGAGCGCATCCCGCACATTTGGTGTCCGTCGTGCGGCATCGGCACCACGGTCAATTGTTTCACTCGCGCCTTGACCGAGTCGGGCATCGACCTCGATCAGCTGGCGGTGGTTTCGGGCATCGGCTGCACGGGGCGGGTGGCCGGCTATCTGAACGTGGACTCGTTTCACACCACGCACGGCCGGGCCATTCCCTTTGCCACCGGCCTCAAATTGGCCAATCCGAAATTGAAGGTTGTCGTCTACTCTGGCGACGGGGATTTGACTGCCATCGGCGGCAATCACTTTATGCACGCGGCCCGACGAAACATGGATCTCATGGTGGTCTGTGTGAACAATTTCACCTACGGCATGACCGGCGGCCAAGTCGCACCCACCACTCCGACCGGCGCCAAGCAGTCGACCATGCCGTTCGGCAACTTCGAACAGGCATTCAACCTGCCGTTCTTGGCTGATGCCTGCGGAGCCGTCTATGTGGCGCGATGGACTGTCTTTCACGTCCGTCAATTGGCCAAGGCGATGCAAGAAGGCCTCAAGAAGAAGGGCTTTGTCTTCATCGAGGCACTGGCCCCCTGCCCTACGCTCTATTCCCGCCGCAACAAGCGTGGCGACGGCGTCGACGAGCTGAAGAACTACAAGCAGAACAGTTTGATCAAACACGGCGCCGACACCAAAGAAGTCGGACTGACGTTCGATGGGCAAATCATCGTCGGCAAGTTTGTCGACCGCGAGCGCCCCACGTGGCTCGATGCCATGAACGATCACCTCAGTCATACACTCGGCGACGCTTTCAAGCCGTACGGAGGCTAACGTGGAAAGAACAGAAATTCGCGTCGGTGGTCTGGGCGGACAGGGCATCATCCTTTGCGGCTCCATCATCGGAAAGGCCGCAGCGATTTTCGCCGGCAAGCACGCCGCCATGATTCAAGCCTTCGGACCCGAGGCGCGCGGCAGCGCGTGCAGCGCTCAGGTCATCGTCGCCGATCAGCCGATCGGCTATCCCTACGTGCGCAAACCCGACATCCTGGTGCTCATGTCGCAAGATGCGTGCGTGCAGTTTGCGCCGCAGATGAAACCAAATGGTCTCGTCCTCTTCGAGGAAGAACTCGTAAAGACCGGCGAACACGTTCCGTCGCAATCGCGCTCGCTCGGTATTCCGGCAACCCGCTTCGCCGAAGAGCTCGGCCGGCGGCTCGTTCTCAACATCGTGATGGTGGGCTTCTTTGCCGGCGCTACGGGTTTGCTTCCCTACGACGCGGTCGAGAAGGCCGTGCTCGATTCAGTTCCCAAGGGCACCGAGAGCCTCAACCTGCGCGCCCTGGGCAAAGGCTACGACTACGGCGTTTCACGTTTAGCGTAACCGACAGGGAGGGCGACGGGGGTGATCGAAACGTTGAGTCTGCCGCGGATTGTGCATCTCAAGAACGGCCAGGGAGTGACCTTGGTGCGCGCTGAAGCGGCGGACGGCCCAGATCTCCTGCGCTTCTACTCCGACATGCCCGAGGAGGATCGACTGGTCCTCAAGGACGACGTGACGACCGCGGACTGGCTCGATCGATTCCTCGCCAAGCTCTCGAACAACGAAGCCATCAGCGTCATCGGAAGGGTCGGAGGTGACGTTCGCGGCGAAGGAACGCTCTACCGGACGGCGTTCGGGTGGAGCCGTCACGTCGGCGAGATCCGTCTCAACGTCGCTCGCAGCGTTCGCGGACAAGGACTCGGACTGGAGCTGGCGAGGCACATCGTCAAGCTCGCCATCGACAGCGGCATCGACAAGCTGGTCGCTCACATGGTCGATAGCCAGGTGGCCGCCAAACGGACCTTCGAAAAGCTCGGCTTCCACCGCGAAGCCGAGCTGCAAGGACATGTCACCGACATCCAGGGCAAACGACGAAATCTCATCGTCTACGCCAACGACGTCTCGCACGTCTGGTCCGCCATGGAAACGTTGCTAGGAGCGTGTTGCACATAGACGGTCTAAAGCCCTCCCCGCCGCTCCTCGGCGGACTTGGCTCAGGCGGCGGGGACAGTAGCAAGGTCGTAGCATCGACTTGGACTGCCGCCTGCGGATCGGCAG